>Ga0209611_10007165_pt1 | contig 17959 bp, 7 predicted proteins | sample S1TSphgellanicum_3_FD_187693 | JGI IMG/M metagenome (GOLD analysis project Ga0209611, IMG submission 187693) | Host-associated microbial communities from peat moss isolated from Minnesota, USA - S1T2_Fc - Sphagnum magellanicum MG (SPAdes) (version 2) | ecosystem: Host-associated > Plants > Peat...
AAGACCGGACGGAGTGGGGGGCACGAGCAGGGAAGGATCAAGCGAGGGGAAGCTCGACAGGTGCATTATGCACCAGGTTCACACTAATATATACATATGTATATATATCAATGAAAAAACTTACCATTCATTGGTTCAGTAAAAGATCGTAAACGATCATCAAATTAGAATTAGTAGTTCTACATGCACAAAGGATGAAAAATGGACATCGACTCTCAATTGATGCCTACAAAGGTCGAATTTAGGTTTCGATAACTCTACATGCGAATTGTGATTTCCCCTCAACTGCAGGGATGCGAAAAACCCTATCTCCATTTTTTACATGAGAATTTTAACTCTCTAGCTTTGAAGCTTTCTTTCTTAGAATTTTGTGATTTTTTCTATAAAAAAAAATTAAAACCCTTTCTGATTCACCAGCCAAATATTTTTGTCAAAAAAAGAATTTTCGTTTGAAAAAACACCCAGTAGCAGAGTCAAATTTTACGTAGCCATTTGGTGATTTTTAGCCACAAACGAAAATGCTGCTCCCTTCCCTCCCTGCCCTTCTGTACTTTAATATTAATCCTCCTGTAAATTGCAAGGACAAATGGACTGAATAAATATCTGCCTATGAAACTGTTTTTTCCAATGCAAAATGTTAGAAGGGAATCTTGCTGTTTTAAGAGTGCCGCACATCAAAGAAAAATGTCCATTGAGTAGGGGACGATTGCTCCAGGCAAGGGTCCTGAAATCCCAAGAAAAAGAAAAGCATGGTTGGCATCTCATTGTTTTTCTTAGGAATACATTTATGTAGCCTAAGTGGTGATCATCCATATAAGGCTTAGAAAATCATCCCTAGAATATTTAGCCAAATGTGGCTATAAACCAGTCATGGACTACAAATCTTTAATTAACCTCGGGTATTCAAATATACAAATCTGGTATTTGAGGGCACCTATTGTTGATTCTATTACTGAGTGACTGGGTCCACTCAAATTTTGCTATGAAGGAGCCACTTTGATTGGCCCATCATCAATATTTTTGAAATTTTGGGCAGACCCCATTAGAAGCGCCTCTGCGATCCCCACTCCTCAAAATAGCAGCATAGTGGCTTACATGTAGCACGATTTTTACTTTATATATGTGTACAGATATATACATATGACATCAACCTTGGTATGGGATAAAATCACAGGAGAAAACCACCAGAAGACAAGAGAAGAGGTTGCTATTCTACTACAACTACATAAATGTAAAGCATCTAAATTTACTTTCGTGGTCAGGTTCTGAGCCGGACACAGCTGTGCAGTGGTACACGAGAAGCCCGTACCATTTGTTGTCTGAAAAGCCTGCTGGAGAATTTATGTCAAGCTTGAATGATTTTGAGGGCCTTTTTAGTACGGGACTTGAGGACCCAGGTTTTTTTCGTCAACTACATAATTGTAGTGCACTGAAAGTCATGTGTGTTGGCGAAGGCAGGGAAGATTAGCTGAAGATTTCAACAGCACAACTTTTAGCCTAGTGGTCTTTGCACGATCAGCATTGATGCAACAGAAAGTCATGTGTGTTGGCGAAGGGAGGGAAGATTAGCTGAAGATTTCAACAACACAACTTTTAGCCTAGTGGTCTTTGCACGATCAGCATTGATGCAACAGAAGTCGCTTGCATTCATCTTCTGCAGAGGCGATGCTGACGAGTTCCGTCTCGCGGTGGAACTTAATGTCAAGTCTGAGAAAGGGTACACAAGCCCTGGTACAGAAACTGGACAACCCACCCATTCTTCCTACAACCATACAATGCAGTAGTAATCATGCTTGTCAGATCATAAACGATGTGGGTATGGGGGTTAGGTGACGTTACATGTTCTATGCAAGCTCCTGTTGTGTGCCAGAAACGCTCAGGGCTGCTCCACCGCACGGGAACCCACTTGCATCCATCGATCCTGGAGGAGCCTGCTGGCAGCATTCATGGAACGCTATACGTACTAGACAGCTTTGGAAGGTTCATTTATTCCTACCAATTTTGTTAATGCAAGAAAGTGGAATTTGAATCTGAATTCAAGTAACTTAAGGCTGTAAAAAACATTTATGAATGTATGAGATCATATTGTGAGAATGGAAAGGAATGTGAGGAGTCCAACTTCTGCACTGTATTGTGGAGTTTCAACATTTTCAAATAAATTTCCACTGTACTAAATAATTTTATTTGCCAATTTTATTTGTAATTTCTAAACTTTGAGAAACGCATTCTTTCACTTTAAACACAATTGCACATATTGGAACACATTTCAGAATTTGGGATGGGGACATAATTGTCCCATTAGGATATTAAAGGTCATTCTCAAATTAGAGGGACTAAGCTTCCAAAAAATTCTAGTATGGAAAATAGCATCCTGTATGAAAAGAAATTTTTAAAGATTTGCCCACAATGGTGTTTTCTGGGGGGGTTGGAGAAAAACCAATGTTTCTGGCCATGAAAGACCTGGGAACTTTCTGGCCATGAAAGAATTGGGAAAGAAGCGGCTTTTGATCAAATGTTTTGTGAATGGACTCTTTGTTTTTTCTTACAACCACGCCCTTATGAGTTGTAAGAACTGCCTTGATAATTACCAGATCTGTTTTTTAAATGGTTTCCAAAAACTAGCCCAGTTCACTCTAGAAGAAATAAAAATTTCAAAGACCAAGGCAGGGCATCAAATTATATTATCATTTATATAGACTGATTATCATAAATTTGAAAACAAGCGGTTATCTAAGGCGGTTCTCACAAGTCGGTTATGACTTTTTTAGAATAATGAAAATCATTGTCAAAACAATGTAGACTAATTTAGGTTCTGATTTCTATAATCTTGATTGAGAAATCTTCTTCTTGGTTCTCAGCTTCTCATTCTATTTGTTGAGCTAGCCCAGATGTTGTTTTAGTCTCTAGGGTGTACCTGGGTTAGATAGTAAAACACATGTTAATCAGCATCTTTATAATTCATGGTCCTTGAGCCAGTTCCTTTATATCTTGTCTTCTCTCTATACATGTTCCAATACATGTATGGCATATTTGAAGACTATTTAAGAGAACGTTCACCCACACAATCTCAACGAGTTTTGCATGGGATATGTGCAAATAGAGCAAACGTGCTTTCAAATGGGTAGGGGCTTGTATTGAATTGTGCACATTTTAAATCTGGTTGTCCAAGGACAAGATGAACTTGTGAAGGCACAAGTTAGATTGGCAAATTTACAGAGGCTATAAGAAAATGTTGTTATGCTGCTGCTAATGGAAAGGAATTTAAACCAATGGCATAGTTGCACATTAAATGGAGTTCTCTTGAAAACTTGGCCCTTCTTCCACCCTTTTACCTTATCTAGAGTATCAACAATTTGAAAGGTATGGAAAGAATCCAAATCTTAGAGTTGGTTCCCACACAAGATATAATTGAGGACTAACATATCAATCCAGATATGCAAGTGTTTAAAATTTGATATTCAAATGATTCCCAAATGATACCAAGCCCTCCTTTTGATACTCACCCAACACTAGTCTAAACTAGCACATTGAGATTAAATTGATAAGTTTGAAAGGTTAAATGGTTTGTATTCATGATAGAGTATCCATAAAGTAAACACATTAGGGGTTTCCATATTGTGTTTGGTTACATGAGTGTTTGAACAAGGGATGGACATGCAACATAATAGAATATCAAGTCGAACTTCAAAACCCATTGAAATTGGTGGTCAAAAAAGTTTGATCCAAAGTTGTGGTTTTTGGTGATTTGTCTTTGTGTATTCTTGCTTGTCTCCATGCTTTTGTTTTTTATTTCTTTTTTAAGAGAATAGGAGGGGAAGGTCACCTTCGCCATCACTAGATCTTGCAAATAGGTGTTCAAAGGATTAAAGAGATGAAGATGTGTGCACATTCATGCATTTGTGTTAGGGTTATTAGCATCATGACTTGTCATGTCATGTTAATTTTGACACTGACATAGCCCAGTGTTACTTTAGTTCAAGGTCAACCTAGGTCACACCAATATTGTTTTATACAAATAAGATTTTCACCCCAATGATGATCAAAATTTAATCATCACATAATTTTCTAGGACAAGGATGATTGCTTGATTTGGATCCCAATACATATGGCGATCAAAATTTAGATGTGATAAAAAAATCCAAACCATCAAGATGTGGCAACTAAAATTTAGTTGCCACCTTAATGGTCAAGATTTAATTTTTTCAATTTTCAATTGAATTTTTATTTGCAATTGATTAAAATTTGGTTGCCATGTGGACCAAGGTGTCCACAAGACCAAGACCAGGTCCACCCCAATCATAATCTTGTGATGACAAGTTCCAATCATGAAAGGAACAAAAAATAACAAAACAAACAAAACAAAAAACTTAGTTGTTGATATGTGGTGATTGAATTTCTATTGTTATATGTAGGGTGAATTTTTTTCTAGATGTTATTTTGTTTTATTTTCAAAATTGGAATTATGTCATGACAAGACTACCATGGTAGATTTGATTTCAATCCTTGTGAACACCTCGGTCCACCTTAATCCATATGACAATTGAATTTTAGTTGCAAAAAATGACAAAAAAAATTGTAGGGTCCAAAAATATTTTGATTGTTGAAGTGGTGACCAAAATTCAATGACCACATTTCAATAGTCAAGATTTTTGGCCATTACCACTTACATCTCTACATTTTGCCATGAAAATATCCATTACAAATGAAAATATGATCTATCAAGTATTTTTTTAAGCACAAGTACTTTAGGTAGCAAAGCATTTCTTGGCATGGATTGAACATTATCAAAAGCATCTTATAGTTTAGGATCATGCTTTCCATTTGTTTGTTTTGTCATGTATTACATTTAATAGTCTACATTTCCATTGAAGTTATGTTTCACAATTGCCTTTTTCACTATTGCATTTGCATGTAAATGTAAACAAGCTTGAATGGTTCTCACCACACTAATAGTCAAAAAAACATTTGTTATGATTTGATATTTTGAGTTTTTCAAATGTTTTAATAATCGGATATTACTTGTTAAATACTCCAAAGGATGAAAGGGCATTGTGAATTTTGGTGTAATAGGATCAAAATCCTAGAGTACATCTCTCATTGGTTCTTATAAGCAAATATCAAGTTCTATCAACAAAAGTTGCATTTTTTTGTTCATAAATTGTTGCACAAGTTTTTTTACTATGTCCATTTTAGGGTCCATTGATTGGGCTATATAGAACAATTTTTCAAAATTAGGAAGTTCAAATTAAAACACTCTAAGATCCCAATTGGAGGCTAATCTATTGAGTCCATCTTGCTTGATGAAGTAGCCTAAACTTTTGCAAGAATCTCTTCTAGATTTTGAGGACTAAATGAAAGGGGATGTTGTCACATCATGGAATCTAAGGATTACATTGCACCTAGTGGTGAAATTAGTGTGCTCAACATGGTAGATATGGTGTTATAAAAGCTTATGAATAGTTCATGGAGTCTAGCATAATTTGGTGAGGGTTTCATTTTAAATGAATTTTTACTAGGCCTCACAAAACATGTTGTGGGGTTTTTTCAAGACCCTTGAAATGTTGAAATGGAGCAATATCTTAGAAAGGCACAAGCATAGCTCCTTCATCATTAAAACAATCTTCAAGCTTAATTTTCAATTATTTTTGTTGTTTGTCTGAAGACCAAGTGCAACGACAACTATTCCCATCATCATTTGTTGGTTCATGACCCATTCAAGAAAAGAATAAACTACTTCATGCATATTATTACCTTTACACCAACATCGAATCTCATGTATCCAAATTTGACTCCACCCGTTAGGTTTATGGTAATCGTTTTTAACAAAGTTTTTAATTTTGTTGTTGACTTTGTTTCAATGGTGAAACCTTTCAAAAAAATTCTAGTGATGTCATATATTCCAATTGAAATATGTGTTGTGTAGTTGTGTAGAAAGATATTTGCATTCGTGAAAGTTTGCATGTGACACAAATCATCTCCAACTTCTTCACTCAATTGCGTTTGATGGTAAGGAATGTTGAACATGTTACCTTTAGATAATACCAATATTAGTGTAGCATGCCTCAATGGACAATTGATTAAAAAAATCCAATTTTCTTTCCTTTTATTTCTTTCCCATCCTAGAAACGCATTATTGACAAGGAGGTCAACAAAGGCCCATGTCCCAAGGGGGACACTTAGTGTAAAATTTGGGATTTACGTGCGTCAAATGACCATTTTTAGGGGTTACTAAATAATTGTTCAACCTATTTTTTATCACCCTATTATTATTTAATTTTTTAGTATGTACATATTAAAGCTGTCCTATATTAATTATAATCCATTAATTCATATTACTACATACCTTATATTAGAATTAAATTGATTATTTGAATAAAATGTATTTTATTCTTAATTAAATAACTTATTATTATTTACCCAACAATTGTAATATATTGCACCTTATTTTTTACTAATGTTTCCTTTGGGGCCCATGTTAAAATAATGATTATTGGATTCCACCTAGATTGTTCATAGTGTCATATAAGTTTTAGGTAGCTTCAATAGTGGGAAAAAAAAATTGTCTCTATCTTGAATTCATGATCAAGACCTACTCATAGGCTTGAAAGATAATTGCTTCAAGTTGGTTTGTTTCTCACCATCCCAATTACTGAGATGAATTCCACACAAAACTAGCCCACATTTGGCTCTTGTAATTAATTTTTTGTCTCCAATCGTGAGAGAAGAATTTGATTATCCAACATTGTCAACTTGACCACTAATATGTTACATATGGACCTTGGAATTTGAGTTATATGAACTTTGTTTTCCAAGCATGCAAAATAAACTACACCTTGAACAATTAAAATAGATAATGTATTAGGTTTCAAAGGTAAGAAGAAAAATAAAATGCATATCATAATTTAAAAGCTCAAACACTTGGTTTTCAAGGTTGAACGAAAAGATACATTTCACAAAAACTTGGGTTTTTAGTTGTTAAACAATATTACACTAATTTAGATAGCTAGAAAATTATTATGAATTACAAGGAATGTCATGTAAGTTTCATTTTTTCAAGTGATGAACAAGATCGTGGGCTTCCAAATTTAACATAATAAATTGCTCATGTTATAATCATGAACAAAACAAACTTCCATATATATAGGTAGAGATTAATAAAATTTGCATATTAGTTGTAACATGTGTCGGCTGCAAATCGTTGTCCATGTGACAAATAGTCATGGGCCATAATTAGCCCAATAAAATGGTTTTGTGTAGCAATAAAGAATAGAGGGGTCAATTAGTGTATTTAGGGTTGGGGTAAACCAACACTTTTCATTAATGCCTTGAAACATTTCTACCCACGTTGCAAACTTGGACTTCAATAAAAATTAACATACAATCTTAATTATTCTCCCAAAACTACCCATAAATATGAAATAGCAAACCATACAAAATGAAATATTATTTAATTGTCATCATTTGAGCCAATCAAATATAGTCATTTTCTTTTAATGGTCCTTTTGGAAAACATTGTTTCCATGGCATCTAAAAGGTAAGGTGTATCACAAAGGATGCTCAGGGGACACTTAGTGTAAAATTTGGGATCTATGTGCGTCAAAGGACCAATTTTAAAGGGATATTAGATAATTGGGCAATCTATTTTTTTTATCATCTTATTATTATTTAGTTTTTTCATACATACATATTAAAGCCACCCTATATTAATTATAATCCATGATTTCAGACTATTACATATCCTACATTATAATTAAATTAATTATTTGAATAAAATGTACCCTATTTTCTAACTAATTAACTTATATTTTTACCCAACAACTAATATATTGCACCCTATATTTTTACTCATATATTAAATTTTTTTTTAAAAATTAGTGTCCCCCATGAAAGGATGTCACAATTGGTACAATATACAAAAGGACTTTTTATTGAGCTTGAAATGGGTAGAAGCTAATTTTAAAAAAAAGAAATACATTGTAAGGTGAGTTGTAATGTTACAAAGTTAATTTTCAACAAATGTTTCTCAAATTATGATTATCCTAAAATATTATAAGGACATTTGTCACAAGAAATTAAGGAATAATTAAAAAATCACATGCCCTTCCAATTTCATGCATGATTGATTCATTTGAATAATGAAGGCAAAAAATTAAATTGATTTTTCATTCTATATATTTTAATTATAATTTCAAATAAGGACTAATCAATTTATTAAAATATTACTAAATTTACTCTTGGGTGATACACCCTAACATGAACACACCCTCCAACTAGGTCAATATGTAGGCCCAGATGAATTTTCACATTATTCGACTGATTTACATTTCATCCCCTAAAATTTTAGTGTTAGGGGTGGAGTTGGTGCTGGTGGCCATATTTAACCCATGAAACATTGAATTGTGACCCAGAGACCTGATTTAATCTAAGTATGTTGTGTTTATAATGTTTAAAAGCAACAAAAAACACTTGGGTTTTTGGCCTTGTGCCAGTTCAGTAAAGGCAGGAATTCAGGCTTCCTTGGGGCCGGTTTGGGAAGCCTATTTTGCACTTATGCAGCAATGTTGATTCTACCTTTGTTCCCTTGCATGATCTAGAGTTCAATTGCGTTGCCAGGATTTATGCCAGTGAACAGGTCCTGAACGACAAATTCTGTCAAATGCGTCCTCACCAAGCTGGACCTGCCCCATGTGGGCTTGCTTGGTGGAGTCTGCCGTCTATGGCCCCCACTCCAGTCTCTAGTCTTTAATAAGGTCGGTGGGTGATAGTCTTCTTAACATTCAAGGCCGATGGGGACTTGGGAGTGGGTAATTTAGACTTTTCTGCAAATTCTGATGAATGATAATTTGATGTTACAACTTGTGACATAACTTTCTTGACCTAATTAAGCAACTACAGACCCCTATACAAATAAAAACCCTAATCTTAATAGCTACCTGCGCTCTTAAGAATGTGTATTGGCCCATGTTGAAAATGGTGACCAAGAGTTTTAGAAATAAAAAATTCATGTAGCCAATGAGAAGGCTTAGCATGCACTTAGAAGATGGGGGATTTTTGGTTGTAAGGTTGTGCTCTTCTATCTACATAGGTTTGCAATGTACATGAGAACCATTCGGCTGGCCACACTAGCAAGCTTGGAAAGTAGATACGCTAAAAGAAATGTGAAGAAATGTCTAGTGTGTCCAAAAGATTGTGAATTCAATTTCCTAAATGGGCAAGTGTTTGTGCCCTTAAAGCACAATTTTTGCAAATAAATGAAGATTTGTAAATTATATGTTCTTTAAATGAACAATTTAAAAAACACTTCGAAAAACATTATGGTTCCGCATACTTGAAAGTTTTCTCGATTTCCAACAATTATTTGTCTACACCAAAATTGTAACACATGAACGTGTTCACATATATACAAAATGTTAAACATTAATTATATGTGATGTAGAAAAAATTGAAATTTTGAGAAAGATAATGGATGATGTATAGGGGATGAAGATGATTTCAAAATGAGCATCTTTAAAGGGGAAACAATAGCTCTCATGATGCTCAAGATCTATTTGTCAAGCTACACATGTGCTTCCTTCATTCTTTGCATCATCGAAATCTATTTGTTAGCGATCATGCAGAACAATTATTGTATACTGAGACCATTTTTTGGGCCAATCATGTTGGATCCAACCCATGATTACAGACAGTTTCAAACTAAAACACCTCCATGCGACTGGTTGATCACGGCACAATCACTATGATTGAAAGACATTGTAAATGATAATTCTGTATCAATTTTTGTTCTATTGGCCACAAGCCTTTGCTTGGATGGTTTCCAACAAAAAAAAACCAGTTTAATTCAAGTTGTGGTTCACTATCGTTAAAAGAAAGATTCAAGGAGGAACTACAAGAACTTCACAAAAGGAAGGATCAAGAGATGAACATGAACTAAAAGGTTTTATGTCATGAAACAAGGCATGACACAAAGCTAAACTTGAGATGCAAGCTATTGATCACAAACTAACTTTAAGCTATCAATGGATAACCCAGTTTTTTTAATTTTTAAAGGTGATTAGAGTTATCCTTAAACCTACCTTGTCTTTTGACCTTAGTTTGACCCTGTAATCCTTGATTGTTTCATCCCCAACAATGAGCTATCTTTAAAGTTAACTAAATTGGGGATCAATATCCAAACTAGGCACAAGGACTATGAGTCTTTCTTTTGAGGGGCCAGAATATGACCATCCTTCATTTTTGCTTCTTGTCTACAAGCTTCACACAACAAACAAATTAAGCATAGGAACAATTTTTTTTTGCATAAACAAATTCATCTCTAATCCAAGAGTTAAATCCTTCTTTGTCTCTTGTTTGTGAGTTTCACAAAGTCTTCAATTTAATTACTAATTATCAAATCTAGGTTTTGATCAACAAAGAACAAAGGTGACTTTAGTTCAATCCCTGGGAAGATTTGTTTTATAATAAGTATTTAAAATGAGTCCAAAACTCAACCCAATACCCTTTAAATACTTGAAATAAAATGGATGAATCATCCACCCTTTTCATCTAAATGTAATAAATATCATCATTCATTAACTCTAAGCCAATAATATTATATCATGTGGGTCCAAATTTTTTAATAAGTTTTAAAATATTGTCATGATGTCACACCTCATGTACTCCTTTACATGATCTTAATTGACTATGTAAAGACAAAATAAATAAAATTGATGAAATCTAAAATTGTAGTGAGTCAAAAAATGTTACTTATAAAATATTTAACACATTTTGACTCATCATATTAATGAGGATCAAAATATAAGACAAAAAAAGATTTCATTAAGAACTAATCCTTTTTGTCCTTAGTGCTACATCTTAAAGAAACTGGACCCATCTATTAGTCTTCTAGAACATTCATATTATTTAACATCTCATTCATTAGAAACTAAGGCTTTTCCCCAATTGAGGTCAATTAATTAGTTTTGATTTATGTTTAACTCAAAATAGTTAACTAACCCATATAAGAGTCCAAAGTAAGTCCCTAATAAAAAAAAAGATTATGAAGCATAGGGTCTATAATGATCTATTATTAATTACTTGTATCTACCCATCTTTCTACCCATATAGGTAGCTAATCTTATTTACCAATTCTGCTTCTGTTAACCCACGTTGGTATTACAGATCCAACATTTGAAACCAGAACCCTAGTTCAATATTTGGTAAGAATAACAAAAGTCCAACAAGTCCCATTTTGCACATCTTCATATAATTCAGACAATGTTGATCATGTTATATAATCACCAATTCCAACAATGAAAGAAGCCATATGCATGACTGTCAACAAAGAAACAAAGGAAAAGATATTTGTTTGAATCACTTTGGTCACTTCAAAATGTGATGCTTACAACTTACCCATGAAATCCAAAAGAATAAAATACATAGACACTTAGTTGGTCAAGTAAATCTGATCGACCCAGTGGCATTTCATCCTTTTGACAACTATTGTGGTTTTGAAACCTCGAGAAAATAATCCATTTCTAATTAATCTGGATCAAATTTAGGAGTATCTAGACAAATATAAACTACAAGAATGACAAAAATATAAGAAAATACCAAGTTGGTTGCATATATTCCAATGGCAAGTGTTGGAATCATTAACAGGCCAACTTCCAAGGCAACATGAGAATAAGTACCCTGATAAGTACAGGATGAAAAACCTTAGCAAATTAATTATTTAATTTGGACATAACTTAATTCCAACATAAAGAAAAAGGTTTAATGTATGATAAGAACAATGAGAAATGGTGTACAAAACAACTGGGAACAATGTTTTGATTTTAAAATTTCTATAAACAAATAATTCCAAATATACTTACATCATCTACCTATGAAGCAAGGTAGTTAGTTTGTTTTGTTTTGTACTGATGAGATCCAGTGAACCGGGATGCATCAGATCACGTTCTTGGTCCCTTTGGAAAGCTCTCAAGGAGGAGGGGTGCATGGGCTTGGTTTTATGGTGTTTGGACTTGCATAGCAAAAGTTCTTAAATATTGAATGATTTCTTCACTGTAAATTAAATTAAATTGTAACTGAAATTTTTGGAGGAATTGGAATGTGCCTTTGGTGTTGTTGGAAAGATCTTGATGAGCAGGATTCAATGGAATTTATTTGGTAGCATTTGGATTCAGAATGTGGGAGAAATTGATTTTTAAGTGATTTCTGCCCCTGAAAATTCAAATAAATTCCCAAAAACCAGGAAAAATCAGTTGAGTACGTGGTAACACTTGGGCCAATGGCACAGGCCACACTAGTTATCATTAAGAGAGAGATTTTGATTCATATTTTTGTCCCAATGGTCCTTACCACAATGTAGTATCATTTCTATCATCCTTTAGTGTTTGCCAATGTTTGTAGTCATTGAATTGGAAGTTTCTATTTCTGTCAATTGAGTTTTAGAAACCAATAATTCCTTCTAGCTATGGTCAATCATGTCTTGCCGAATTGAACAGTAAGTTTCTTTTATCATAAATTCTTTTCAAAACCCAAACCCAAACAACTTGGTCAAAATGCACCCCAGAAATTAGCCTAGATGAAAATCTTAATATAATGCTCAGTGCAGATCTGACCTATCTAATCTGTTTTTATTCCTTGTGATTTCATAGTTTTTGTTTTATGTAAAAGTATTGATATTTTGTACATCAATGTTTAGAGTGAATAATCTCAACTTTTTTAATTTGTGAATTTCGTATAGACTTTACATAAAATGTGTTTATTCATGAAAGATTTTTCACCTAATCCACTCCCAAACAAATTGGATGCTTCTAATTAGACTAGGATTTAAATTGCTTTTTCATAAATAGTTTTGTTTCAGTAGATAGATAGATATATATATGCATGTATATATCTGCAAAACATACTAAAAAGAGGTATAATTCAGTCACATATGTTTCATTTAAGGATGGTAGTTTAATCAATTTGTTTATTATTTTCTATGATTGTCCATTTGTGAATTAATGTCATCCATTTGCGAACTATGAACACGTTATGGAATGTGTGTTTTGAAGTCTAGAGTAGTATTAGGCATGTTCCAATGTATTTTTGCAAATTTGGGTCTACAGTACTAAAGCTCAAGGAACAGGGCATTCCCAACTCTAGGCACCCTTCTGAGGTGAAGCAAAGGTACACTTATCTCAGGAGTTCACCCTTCTCCAAGTTGTTACCTAGCATAAAGTACTCTCACATAATTTTTTTGTTTTCATTTTTTCCCATGATGCCCTGCAAATACTCAAGTATCACAAGAAAAAAGTGAAAAAAATGGCATAAGGCATCTCAAATACATGAAATGCCTATAAATGATTCCTATCTCTCTCGCTCTCTCTCTCTCTCTCTCTCTCTCAGAAAGCGGTGTGCTGCCTTGTTGATGATGCATTCGCTTGTCAGCTCTCTGCTTCTGTTGTCTACAATGAAGTGACTTCGAGGGAATTAGACCTGCACCCTCTGTCGCTAAGGCCCAGAGTTGTGCTGACTCGGGGATACATTTAGGTGTTAGCTTGCTGCCTCTGTTGTCTGCAATGAAGCTGAAATGGATTGAGTTGTAGGGAACTAGATTTGCTGTCTGTCGTGAAGACAAAGGGAGTGTAGTGAGGGGTGTAGTGATTTGGGGATGCATATTATCCTGAATGCAGTGACTTGTAGGGAACTACATTTGCGGTCTGTCTTGAAGACAAAGGGAGTGTAGTGCGTTGGAGGGAACTAGGTTTGTTGTCTAGATCTTGCAGATGAACGGGTGTAGTGATTTAGGGATGCATATTATCCTGAATGCAGTGACTTGTAGGGAACCAGATTTGCGGTCTGTCTTGAAGACAAAGGGAGTGTAGTGCGTTGGAGGGAACTAGGTTTGTTGTCTAGATCTTGCAGACGAAGGGGTGTAGTGATTTGGGGATGCATATTATCCTGAATGCAGGGACTTGTAGGGAACTAGATTTGCTGTCTGCCTTGAAGACAAAGGGAGTGTAGTGCGTTGTAGGGAACAAGATTTGTTATCTACATCTTGCAGACGAAGGGGTGTATTGATTTGGGGATGCATATTATCCTGAATGCAGTGACTTGTAGGGAACTAGATTTGCTTTCTGTCTTCAAGACAAAGGGAGTGTAGTGAGTTGTAGGGAACTAGATTTGCCGTCTATCTTGAAGAAAAATGAGTGTAATAACTTGGAGATGAATTGCTTGAATGGAGCGACTTGTAGGGAACTAAATTTGCCGTCTATCCTGAAGACAAAGGAGTGTAGTGACTAGGGGATGCATAGCTTGAATGGAGTGACTTGTAGGGAGCTAAATTTGCCGCCTATGTTGAAGAAAAAGGTGTGTAGTGATTGGGGGTGCATAGCTTGCTGCTGATTTTCTTTGAGTGCAATGAGAATTGAAGAACCTTCAACTACGTGCTGAGGATCTGGAAGCCTGACGATCAAACCTTTTGATCCAGTGGATCTGGAAACGACGCATTTCTCCACCCTTAGTTGCTATCAATTCTATTACAAACGTACATCACCCTTGGCTCAGGTACTGTCTGAATCTTACAGCTTTTTCTTTTCGTTGAATAGTGTTGTTGCAGTTTCTATCATCAACTTCTTTGATTGTGAAGCACCATTCAATATCACGTCTACGTGGAAGTCAAAGTTCTTGAGTTCTTTGCTTGAGCATAATTCATCATGCTCCCTTTCTTTGATCGCGAAGTGTTGTTGATGCTGTTCACCTAGAAGCTTGAACCATTAAGTCTTCGATTTATTTGGTATTTTTGAACTTGTTTGGGACCGGAAGCCGGAGTTCTTGAGATGTTGGATCGTGAAGCGTAGTTGATTTGGTTCACCTAAAAGCCCGAGTCCAGTTTGCATTTTAACCAAAGATCCTGTACTGGTGGTGAAATTGAGATTCTTGCAGCAATCATAGTCGATTCTGGAGAACCATGGAGGATGAAGACATCATCGCAAGAGCGAGCTCTGGGCTAGCTCTTTGTGGAACTCATGTAGGTATCAGTGATGGCGGGAGGCGAGCGTTGAAGCAGTTGCTTCGCCGCCCTACTAATTGTAAGCTGATTGGACCGCAACACATGTTCAAGATTGAGAGGCTTTCTTTCTCCAGCATAGATGCCAGCCAAAGATTCTGTCAGACAATTGAAAAATCGGGGTGGAGTTTTGCTGTCAGTGCTTCATCACCCCTCAGTTGCCTTCTTCCTGGCAATATTTCCTTAGATGTGGCGAAAGACAAAGGAAAGGAAAGGAAGATGTTTCTGGAAGAATGGTCCACAGAGGCGTGCCAGATTCAGTGCTCCTATTACCCCAAAGCATCATTCAACATTCCCCGACATCAGATGCAGTTGAATGACGAAGCTATAGATGATGCGCGTCGTGTAAAAACTCTTGTCAATGCAACGGAGTATCTGCGCAACTACAATTCTCACGTCTCAACTGGCACATATCACGTGGGTGGAACGCTATTGAAGGGGATCACCATCCAGGCGGATTCAGCTCAAAGATTGGAAACCATGCTAGACACGGCTGCGAGAAACTTTAATGGTGGAGTCCAGTTCGGGTGCATGGGATTCCAAGCTGGTGGAAAGCTAGTGAATGTGCATGAAGTAACTTCTTCTTCCGCCGAGAGCAGCAGAAGCCAGCAGGCAAGGATGGGAACAATTGTCATGGCCTTGGGTCCTCAAACAGCAGACGAAAAGTTGTTTGAGACTGGGTTAAACGATAGATCTAATTGGTACATCATTGATAGCACTGAAGTAGCTGCTTTTGTGCCTGTTTGGGAGATCGCACCATTTGGAGATGCCGAGGAGCTCCAAGAGTCTCGCTCTATGCTCCTTGAGGCCTGGCAGAGAGCTGTCGCTGATGAGGCTCCCAGAAATGCCAGACTCTATGACCTGCTGCAAAGCTCCACAATCACTAGACCGACAATCCTGAACTCACGACCTGCCGGAAAAAGTGAGGCGACTGCAATTCTGATGTCAAGACTCGCGATAACGGAACCCCGCTTCCAAGATTTGGCAACACCATTGTTATCCCCCCAAACTGCAAAAGAGATCCTCCTGAAAGTGTGGATTGAAGCATCTGGGGGGGATACATCAAATCGCATTTCAGGCTTGGATCCTAAGGTGTTGCTGTTCGAACTTCCTGATTTTCAAAAACTTTTGCTTCATATTGCACAATCGACAGAAAGGGCAATGGATGAAGGAAAGTTGTTGGTGCGACGTATTATAAGCAACGACGTGGAAGTTTCGTTGGTGAGAGCTGGTGTCTCCTTGCAAGAACCAGTCAAAGCTGTACTCCAAGCTAACGTAGTTGAAGATGAAGTCCAAGAGGAAGTCCAAGATGTAGCCACAAAGCTTCCAATGCAACGTTTCGAACCTGCCCAATTACCAGTGCATGTGAAGAACATGGTAGCAAATGTTTACCATACCTTGGCAAAACTCACTACAGACGATGCATCCTTGGGCACTAGTCTGGTGAGTGTTAAAGCTTGGTTGCGTCAGGACACGAATGGAGTGTTGAGAAAGATAATCATGAAATATGGCTTTGATGAGAATGGAGATTGCAACGTGGAAGGAGTGACAAACGAGCAGGTGAAAAACATGACCCAGGAGGTGACCGTGGCTTTGGAGGGTGATCAATTCAAGTTCCCATCCACACCCCCAAAAGGTATTTGCACAATACCTAAATCAAATTTCGATGCTTGACCACAATGCATTGTGTGCATGGAGATCTGAGATGCAATAATAACATCCACTTTGGAATTTTAATTGCAACACTAGCAGCTTGGAACATGTGTGATGGTAGTATCTTGCGCTGATTTCTTTCCCCTTGCATGTGTGTTGATATGTATTTGTCAGATATTGGAGCAGCTACTCAATCTTTTGCAGTCCCACCGTATCATATGACTTCACAGTCTGCTTATGCGTACAACGGGGACGTACTGGTTGATCGGCCATTAGATAGCTCTGAGAATCCACACAGGAGAATGTTGGACTGTCTAAGGCACCGAATGGAACCCTTTGAATCACCGGGATTAAACAAATCAACTTTGTCCAACATCGATGATGACTTTGACAGCTATTTTGATGAAGGGCCAGGTGATAATTTCAACATGGAGGAGGCAGCAAATGATTGTTCCCAAGGTACTACTTCCGCATTCGAGATTTTGGTGCAATTGTTGACTAGTTCGGACTTGTTTGCCCAAGTTGCACTATTTCAATTACTCCTTGAGCAGCGATTTTCTGTGCCTCTTGTTGTTCCCTATGTCAATACATTTCACAAAAGCCAAAGGCCAAAAGGACAACAATTCATTAAGGGCTTCAGCCATCTTGCGCAAGCTCTTGATTATGTGCAAGTACGCTTAGCTAATCAGGAAATCCTATCAATAGCGGAGGACACAAATTTGCCCCGCATAGTGTTTGTTTCGAACAGAACGGTTCCATCTTGTCGGGAGACTGCACACATGGCAAGTGAAGTTTTGAATTGTCAATTTGTGAGCAAGCACAGCAAGGATGACCTTAGAGAAGGCCCCACAGTAGAAATTGGAGTAGGTTTCTTGGCCACGCCAAGTGATCAACTCCGTAAGAATAGGCCGTGCCTAGTGTTTTGCGTTTGGGGGCATCACAGCCAGTTGGGAGAGTTTCTAAAAAAGGTGGCAGATGTTGTCATTGTGGAAACGGAGCAACTGGATCACGAGAAAACAAGTTTCAACCTCCCTTGGGTCGCAGGGAATTCCAATGTTGATGTTGTCCGTTGGAACATTGACTCAAAAGGGAAGGGGCACAAGATTGTCAACAAGGAACGAAAACATGTACACATGTGGGGTTCGTTTAAGGACTTGACTGAGCACATAGCCAAATACTTGGGTAAAGCCATTACATCCAACAGGTTCAAAGACAGCTATCGTGAAGCCACAACGTTGGGAGAGTGTCTAATCCAAATTCGCCCCTGGA
>Ga0209611_10007167_pt1 | contig 17952 bp, 13 predicted proteins | sample S1TSphgellanicum_3_FD_187693 | JGI IMG/M metagenome (GOLD analysis project Ga0209611, IMG submission 187693) | Host-associated microbial communities from peat moss isolated from Minnesota, USA - S1T2_Fc - Sphagnum magellanicum MG (SPAdes) (version 2) | ecosystem: Host-associated > Plants > Peat...
GGCGGACGCGCTCGCCGCGGCCGGCGAGGCGGGCGCCGGCGGCGACGTCCCCGTCGGTGCGGTGATCGTGGGCGCGGACGGATCGGTGCTCGCGCGCTGCGCAAACCGCACGCGGCGGGATGGCGACGCGACGGCGCATGCCGAGGTGCTGGCGATCCGCGCCGCCGGCGCGGCGCTGGGCCGGGCCGTGCTCGACGGCTGCACGCTGTACGTGACGCTCGAGCCGTGCGCGATGTGTGCGGGCGCGATCGTGCTGGCGCGCCTCGATCGTGTCGTCTTCGGCGCGTGGGACGACAAGGCGGGAATGGCCGGGTCGGTCGGCGACCTGCTTCGCCATCCCCGCCTCAATCATCGCCCGGAGGTCGCGAGCGGGGTGATGGCCGATGGCTGCGGCCGCGTCCTCCGGGCGTTCTTCGAGGCACGACGCGCCGACGGCGTCAGCGCCTAGAATGTGATCGAGATCGTGTCCAGCAGGGTGATCCGCGGACCGTAGGCCGACTGGAAGATGCCGATCCCCTCTGACGGGCGGATCAGATTGACCCGATCGAGCAGATTGAGGACCGTGACGCGGTCACTGATCGTCCCAAGACCGGGAACGCGCCACTCGCCCTTGACGCTCGCGTTGACTTGCACGACCGTCGGCAGGTGCTCGAGGTCGGCGAATCCGCCGCGCAGACCGCTGCTGTAGACGCCGTCGAGCCCGAACGTCAGCGGCCGCCAGCGGTAGCTGGCGCCGGCCGATGCGCCGTAGAGCGGCTGGTGATCGAGCACGATCGCGTGGGAATTGATGTAGGCGAGTTCGTCGGGATCGAAGTTGAACTGCCCCGTGACGACGCCCCGCTGCAGGTTGCGGCCGATCGTCGCGCTGCCGTACAGCGTCAGCGCCGCATCGCGATAGGCGACTGCCGTCTCGGTCCCCCAGATCGAGCCGCGGTCGTAGTTGAACGGCGCGAAGATCGGGACGACGCCGAACTGCCCGGTGTCGAGGTAGTGGTGCGTGATTTCGTAGAAGGCGTCCTCGGAGAGCGTGAGCCGCCGGTTCAGACGGTACACGACGCCGGCGTCCCACTCCACGTCGTCCTCGGTCAGTGGCGTCGAGATGCCGGCGGGTCCGGCGGCCGTGGTGCCTTCGAACGCCATCGACGCCGTCGGCGAGATCCCCTGGAAGCTCGGCACCTGCATGTAGCGCGCGAATCCGCCGTGCACGGTGACCTGTGGCACGACGACCCACGCGACGTTGATCGTCGGGTCGACCTGGTTGTTTGCCGTGAACCCGGTGAGGTCGTCCCAGCGGAGTCCGAGATTCACGGTCCACCGCGCGCCGAGCTGCCAGCGGTCGCTGACGTAGATGCCGGTGAGGAGATTCGTGGCGCGGGCGTTGTTGACGACCGTGATCGGCGTCGAGCTCGTCTGGTTGCCATCGCTGTCAGCGGGGAAGACGAGCGAATGGTCATCGACGACGACGTGGTATTCGCCGAGGTAGACCCCGGTGGTGATCGTGTGCTGGCCGATGGTGTAGTCGACGTCCGCCTGCAGGGTGTTGTCGAGATCGGCGTGCGACGCCGTCGACGCGACGCCCTGGTAGATCAGTTCGCCGGCGTCGTCCGGTCGGAAGTCCTGCGTGATCGAGTGGAACGCGTAGGTCAGGTGGAAGCGCAGCGCATCGGTCGGAGCGCCACGCAGCGTGACCATGCCGAGATAGTCGCGGAAGTTCAAATGCGAATCGATCGCCGACGAGTTGGCGGGCGTGACGCCGGCAAGCGTGTACTGCGGCGGGAGGTCCGGCACGTTCGGCAGTTCGTTGTTGCTCCCCGCGCTGGAGAGCACGACGCCGAGCGTCGTCCGCGCGCCGAGCGGCACGCTGAGCGAGGCGAAGCCCTGGCCCCCGTGCGTCTCATTGTGGATCGGATTGGGCCCCGGCGTCGCGGAGCTGAATGCCGTCTCGCCCTGCTCGAACTGCCCGCTGACGAAGTAGCTGACCGTGCCGGCGCAGCCGGCATACTCGACGGCCGGCTGGAGCGTATTGCGCTGTCCAAAGAGCAGCGAGGCGCTTCCGCCACGTGACGCGCATCCGTTCTTCGTCGCGATCGAGACGACGCCGCCGGTCGCGTAGCTGTAGCGCGACGGCAGGATCCCATCGAGGAGCGTGAGGCTGGAGACGAATGCCGGATTGATCATCGAGATGAACGGCGGGTTGGTGTTGATGTCGAGCGGGACGATCGCGCCGTCGATCTCGTACTGGAACTGCGGACCCTCGGTATTGCGGATATGGATCTGCTGGTTCTGATCGATCGCGACGCCGGGCATCTGGACGAGCAGATCGGTCATCGTCGTGTTCTCGCCCTCGGGGAGAGCGGCGATGTCGCGGGCTGTGACCGTGTACTGGTTGGCGCCGGTCGGCGAGACGCCGGGCCCGGGGACGACGACGCTCGCGGCGCGCCGGGCCTCGACGCGGAGCGTCGGCAGCGCTGCGGCACCTGATGCGGCGGCGGTGGCGTCGCTCGTCGCGTCGGCGGTGGAGTCGGCGGCGTCGGCGACGGTCACCGTGAGGCGCGTCTCCCGGCCTGCGCTCGCGGTGATCTCGAGTCGCGTCGTGGTCCATCGCGGGCCGTGCGCGACGAGGGTATAGCGCCCGGGCGGGATCTGGTCGAAGGCAAAGGTGCCACTATCGGTGATCGACGCCCGCGCGTGCGTGCCGATCAGATCCACCGTCACGCCGACGGCCGGCGCGCCCGTCGTGCGTTGCACGACACCACTGACGCGAGCGGTCTCGCGCGCGGTGTCGGTCGGCGCGGCCTGCTGCGCCGCGAGCCGCGCGCCGGCGAGCGCGGGGCAGAGCGCGAGCAGCGGGCAGAGGGCACATCGGCGAAGTCGGGCTCGCGTGGTCGGCGCGACGCCGCAGAGGGGGCGACCACGCGCGCGCGGTTGGGGGGTCGAGGAAAGGGGAGTGAATCTGTCGGCTTTACGTGCGGACCGGTTCCGCTGGCGGGTGTGAAGAGACATGCCGGCGAACCTATTTGCGGATACCCGAGCGGTCAAGTCGGAATTACACGCGCCGCGGAGCCGTGACGATCTGGTGGCGGAGTCGAAGCGGATCGCGTGGCGGATGTCGCGCCATTGCAGGGCGATCCGCCGCGGAATCATACTTCCGTGCTCTGCGAGAATCTGCGGCGTCAGAGCCCGGATGCAGAGGGTCCGACTGGATGGGTGGCCGAGTGGTTGAAGGCACCGGTCTCGAAAACCGGCGTACCGGTGAACCCGGTACCGTGAGTTCGAATCTCACCCCATCCGTGCTGGCAGGTGGTACCCGGCAGGGGCGTGCTGGCAGTGCGCAGTCCGGGGGATGGGTGGCCGAGTGGTTTAAGGCGCACGCCTGGAAAGTGTGTGTACGTGAAAGCGTACCGTGGGTTCGAATCCCACCCCATCCGTTGCCTGAGCCGAGTCGCCCGGGCGCGATTGAGTCCGGACCTGCTACTCGGTCGGACGCCGAACGGGGAAGCGGGCGGTCGTGAGCTGGCTGACGGCGCAGCGGCCGATCAGCGCCGGCTTGTAGACGCGTGCGCTGAGCGAGTCGGCGGCGGCCTCGGTGGCCATGTCCATCCCGGGATTGGCGAGGATCGCCAGATCGGTGCTGACGCGATGGATCGTCGGCAGGAGCGCGTAGCCGGTTGGATCGACGACGAATTCGACCACCACGCTGTCGGCGCCCGACGCACTCGGCACCGCCGGCGCGCGGACCGGCGTCGTGGCGACGCCTGGGGGTGTCGCGACCGTCGCGGGGCGGGTGAGGATCCAGGAGGGCACCTGGATGTGCACGAACTGCAGGCTTTCCACGGCGCCGGCCGGCGGGATCGTCGACAACGACAGGATGACGGTCTGGCCGCGTAGCGGCTCGCTCGTCGCGCCACTGGCGGCGTCGACGACGGCGCTGTCGATGGCGCCCGAGAGCGTCGTCGCCGTGATGCGCACATCGTCCACGCGCCCGGTGGAATCCACCGTGAGCGCATACCGACCGACGACGCCCGGCGCGACCCGCAGTGCTCCACGTCCGGCCGCGTCCTCCGCCGACGCGGCCGTCCCGTAGCCGAAGGTCGAGAAGTCGAGCGTGGCGGGCAGGGAGAGTCGCGACTGGATCTGCCGCAGCAGCGCCTGTGCGTTCGCCGACCAGGATGGATCGATGAGCGCCGCGGGTGGCAGGTAGAGCGCGCCCGTCAGCGACTCGACGATCGTCTTCGACGGCGGCGGATTGCACGTCGGCGCCCCGTCGCTCTGTCCCTGAAACGTCACCTTGCCGACGATCAGTCGCGTCGCCGCGGCGCCGGCGACCGTGTCACGGACCGAGGGGTCGATCGGCGCGTCGTGGACGTACGAGACGTCGATCAGGCGCCCCTCCTCGACCATCGTCCCCGGCCGACCGGCCTGCACGAACGACTGAAATCCGCTCACGACCGGAACGAGCGGGACGATCTCGCGAAAGGAGGAGTAGTACGTCCAGTCGTGGATCGGCGGCGACGTCATCCCCGACCGCGTCAGGTGAAAGCGCGCGTGCTTCACGATGTAGCGGTCGGGATCGATGTAGATGGAGCCCTCGATATCCGGAAACCCCATCGCGGCGGCCGGTCGGAAGTCGAGTCGCACGAGCGGGTGCTCGCTGTCGTCGTTGGGGTCGCGGTCGGCGATTCGCCAGCAGTGCGTGTCCTCGAAGGCCTTGTCGGCGAGGTCCTGGAACTGCACGAGGTGCATGAACTGGCCGGGCTGGCCGTGCTGATCGTTCCCGTTGACCACCACCTGCCCGGGCTCATACGGCTCCTCGTGCCAGCTCTCGCCCTCGATCGTGTCGGCCTGCGTCATCACGTCCGGTCCGCGCCCAGACCGCTCGAAGTACTCGTCCTCGCGACGAAACCGGAACGGATACTCGTTGGTGAGGATCCTGAGCCGGACGACGTTCTCGCGCACCTGCTGGAAGAGCATCGCCAGCTCGGGATCGACACTGCTGTCCGGCACGCCCGGGGCGATGCACTCCTTCGGCGCCTTCGCGCGCGTCGTGATCCGCTGCAGCACCGGCACGTGCTTGAGGCGCAGCGTCAGCGTCGTCACCGCCGGGGCCGGGCGCACCTCGACCAGGGTGTCGAAGGGCGAGAAGCCGATCTGCCGCGCCTTGACGTGATAAAACCCGGGCGGGATCTGCACGATCGCAAATCGGCCGGCGCTGTCGGCAAACCGGGACCGTCCCGGCGGGCTGAGCGTCACCGACGCGAATCCGACCGGCGCGTCGCGGCCCGCGTACAGCACCCGTCCCACGATCTTGCCCGATGAATCGCCCGCAGTCTGTGCGGCGGCGGGCGCGGTCACGACGGCGGTGAGCGGCGTGGCCGTGCAGACGGCGACGGCAATGGCGGTGCACCAGTGACGAATCAGCTCCGAGTCCTCTCGACGGGTCCGTGCCGGACGCGTGGCATCGCGCGCGCGCATCATAATGATACGCGATTCACCCCGCCGGGGGTCCGCCGGGCGGCGGTGCCGCCGTCGCGCCGCCGACATCGGCGCGCGGGAGCTCGACCCAGAACGTCGTCAACACGCCCGGTGCCGAGCGGACGCCGATGCGTCCTCCGTGCTGCTCGACGATCGCCTTGGAGATCGCGAGCCCGAGGCCCGTGCCACCGCGTGACCGGCTGTCGGACGCGTCAAGCTGATGGAATCGCTCGAAGAGTCGCGGCAGGTCTTCCGACGCGATCCCCGGCCCGGTGTTGCTGACCGTCACGCGCATCCAGCCGGCACCGACAGCGGGGGTGCGCACGACGACCGCGCTCCGCGGTGGGGCGAACTTGACGGCGTTGGAGAGGAGGTTGGTGACGACCTGCATGAGGCGGTCCCGGTCGGCGTTGAGCGTCCCGCGGTCCTCGTCGTCGTAGTCGACCGCGATGCCCGCGAGGACCGCGACCGGACGGATGCCATCGCACGCGGCGCGCACGAGGGACGCCAGGTTGACATCCGCGCGCTGCAGCTGGAGCTGGCCCGCGGCCATCTTGTCGATGTCGAGCAGATCGTTGACGAGCCGGATCAGTCGCTCGGAGTTGGCCCGAGCGATCGCGAGGAGCGCTTCGGCCTTCGACCCTAGCGTGCCGGCGGCCCCGCCCTCGAGCAGGCGCAGCGATCCGTGGATCGCCGTGAGCGGTGTGCGCAGCTCGTGCGACACGGTCGACACGAACTCGTTCTTGAGCCGCTCCACCCGCCGGAGCTCCGTGACGTCGCGGATGACGGAGACGCGGGCCTCGCCGTTGGCGTGCCAGATCGGCCGCCCGGTGACGTCGGCGTCGAACGTCGTGCCGTCGAAGCGGCGGAGCTTCACCGAGTACGCGTCGGCCCGGTTCGATCGCACGCGCTCGCCCGCCATCGCCTGGTCCACCGGTGCCACGAGCGAGATCACCGATGTGCCAACCAGCGACGATTCGGTGGCGCCGAACATCGCGCAATACGCGGCGTTGACCTCGAGGATGATCGAGTTGCGCGAGACCACCACGCCGTCGGTCGTCGCGTCAGAGAGCCGGCGAAACCGCGCCTCGGCACCGGCGATGTCGCGCGAGGCGACCTGGGCCTGCGTCGTGTTGGTGTGCTTGACCAGCGCGGCGACGGCGCCGTTCTGCGTGACGCGCCGGACGCTCAGCCGAAACCAGCGTTCCGTCCACGGCGCATGACACGGGTACTCGAGCTCGAAGGACGGCAGCGTGCCATCGATCACCTGGCGGATCCCCCGCTCGACATCCGCGGCCCCCGCGGTGTCGGCGCCCGTCGCCCCCGTGCAGATCGCGAAGTAGTTCTCGCCGACGCCGGTGCCGCCATTCCGGTACCCGTTGGAGACGGCGAACTCCGTCCACGCGCGATTGACGGCCAGGATCTCGCCGGTCTCGGCAACCAGCGCGACGTGCTCGTCGAAGCCGTCAATGACGCTGTGCAGCAGCGGATCGATGTGCGGCACGGCGGGTGCCGCGGGCTCGGCGACCGCGGCAGTCGCGCGCGCAGACGGACCGCGCGACTTGGCCGCCGTCATCGGCGGGACCGGGATGATCCACTCGCGTCGCAGTCCCTCATCAGGTGCAAGACGCCCCCCGCGACGCAAAAGACACTGCCGACCCCATGAGATTTCGCACAGCTTACAGCCGCGGAAGTCAGCGGTCACAGCAGTTCGTTTTCGCACTCAGGCACCCACGGCATCGCGGCCCTCGGCCGACAAGGAGCGACGATGCGCGCACTGCGTCTGGAGACGTTCGGTCCGGTGACGAATCTGCAGGTGCGGGAGATCGACGACCCGCCGCGATCCGCGACCGACCTGATCGTTGCCGTCCGATCGTCCGGTGTGAATCCGAGTGACGTTTCGAATGTGGCCGGGCGGTTCCCGCAGACGACGCTGCCGCGCACGCCAGGCCGCGATTACGCGGGCGTCGTCACCGACGGCGACCCGCGATGGATCGGCGCCGAGGTCTGGGGCGTCGGCGGATCGCTTGGCTTTACCACCGACGGCACGCACGCGGAGCGCCTTGCCGTCCCCGTGTCGTCCATCCGCCGGAAGCCGGCGAGGCTGCCGCTCGAGGTGGCGGGGGCGATCGGGGTGCCGTACACGACCGCGTGGAGCGCCGTGGTGCGAGCCGGCGGGATGAATGATGGCCAGACGCTGCTCATCATCGGCGCCGCCGGGGCAGTCGGTCAGGCGGCGGCGCAGATCGCCCGATGGCGTGGGGCGCGCGTCATCGGCGTCGATCGCCGGCCGTCCGCGGACGCCACGCTCGACGCCATGATCGACACGACGACCGAGGATCTGCTGGCGGGCGTCCGTCGGGTCGCTGGTCCGGACGGGGTCGACGTCGTCCTCGACACGGTCGGTGGGCCGATGTTCGAGCCGGCGCTGGCCGCTCTCCGACACGGGGGACGGCTCGTGGCGATCAGCAGCCGAGGCGCGCCGCGCGTCTCGTTCGACCTGGTCGACTTCTATCACCGCGAGCTGACGCTGACCGGCGTCGATTCACTCCGGATCGACCTCGACGCGTCGGCGGCGATCCTCGATCTCCTCGCGCCCGGATTCGAATCGGGCGCCCTGGCGCCGCCGCCAGTCACCCCCTTTCCCCTGGACCGCGCGGTCGAGGCCTACGTCCAGGTGGCCACGGGCACCGCCAGCGGAAAGGTCGTCATCGTCCCCGCGGAGCGCACCGCACCCCGACCGGCCGCGCGGCGATAGCCTGCGCGGCTTGTACATTTTCGCACATGTCGCTTCTCATGCAGGCTCCCAGGTCCGTCGCGCGCGCGTGCGGCGCCGCCCTGTTCGTCCTCGGTCCCGTCACCGGTCTCGCTGCCGCGCGCGCGGCGGTCGCGCAGTCGACGGTGCCGGTCGCCGTCGTCAACTTCTCGGTCTACACCGCCGGCGCGACGCAGCAGGCGCCGAGCGACACGGCCAACGCGGCGGTCGCGACCGGCGTCATTCGCACCCGCCTCAGCGGGTTGATCGGCCCGCGGCTCGTCGATTCGGCGCGCACGGCGGCCGCGGCGGCGACCCCCGAAGCGGTCGCCGCCGCCGGCGACAAGCCCTGCAATGTGATCGTGGCGTGCGTGCGCGCCGTCGGGCGCGCGGTCGGGGCGCGTTGGGTCGTGATGGGCCGCGTCAGCAAGACGAGTGAGCTGATCTGGCTGCTCTCCGGGGATCTCGTCGATGTCGAGACCGGTGCGCTGTTGCTCGACGACACGACGGAACTCAAGGGCGATCCGTCGGTGATGATCCCGGCCGGCGTCAAGCTCTTCGCCGACCGCGTCGCGAAGCGCGTCAGTGCGCCCGACTCGGCGTCGCGGCCGGCCCCCTGATGGTGCGGCGCTGCCGCGGCGGCGATGCCGGGGCTCTGACGCGGGGCTGACGCTCAGGTCATGATGCCGCCGCCGCGTGGCGGCCCGTCAGAGCGACGGAACCGTCACGCGGCGCGCGCGGTGCTGGGGAGGGCGCGGCGTCAGCCGCGCCCTCGACGTGTCTAGCGCCAGTAGCCTTCGACCCAGACCCGGCCCCAGGGGCGGAATGCCCAGTACCCCGGGATCCAGACACGGTACCCATACCCTCTGCCGTAGCCGTACCCATAGCGGGGGCCGACGTAGCCACCGTGCCAACCACCGTGCCAGCCGTAGTCCCGGTGGAATCCGCCGCGCGGCGGGCCGACCGGCGCCGCCGATGCCTGTGAGCCGACCGCCGCCACCAGCCCGAGTCCCACCACCAGCCCCATGATCGCCTTCCGCATCTCGACCTCCGTCGAATGGTACTGATGGGACGCCGGCCACCGTGATCCGTTAAGGGCCGGGCGGAGCCGGAGTCGGGGCGCGCGATTACGTTGGCGACACGGGTGCAAGGCGCGCGGGATACCTCTAGCGGCGGAGGGGCGATGCAGGAAGCGATGACGACGACGACGTTCGCGCTGGACGGGTACCGGGTCATCCGGTCGTTTGGCGTGGTGCGCGGCGTGACGGTGCGCTCGCGGTCCGTCGTCGGCTCGATCGGCGCGACGTTTCAGACGCTCGTCGGCGGCAACATCACGCTCCTCACGCAGCTCTGCGAGCACGCCCGCCTCGAGGCGTTTCAGATCATGTGCGGACACGCCGACTCGCTCGGGGCGAACGCGATCGTCGGCGTCCGCTACGACGCGACGGAAGTCATGGCCGGCTGTACCGAGGTGCTCTGCTACGGCACCGCGGTCGTCGTCGAGTCGACGCCGATCGTCGCGGGTCGGTCGCCGTGACGATCGCCTGACGCGAGGGCGGGCCGGCGCGCGCACCGTGACCGCGCGTGACCGCGCGTGACCGCGCGCCGGCGCCGGCGTCCCTTCGATACATGGCTCGTGCCCGATACGCCGACCGCCGGCCGTGGATCCTGCCGCTGGCCGTCTGGCTCCTCGCCGCGGTGTACGTCGGTGCGCGGCTCGGCCATCACTGGGTGCCGCTCGACGAGGGCGAACTCGGCCACGCGGCCGATCGTGTGCTGCGCGGCGAACTCCCGCACCGTGACTTCGATGACATCTGGACCGGCGGCCTCGCCGAGATCCATGCCGCGCTCTTTCGCGTCGTCGGCGCCAGCCTGCTGGCGATGCGTCTGCTCCTCTTCGCCGTTTTTCTCGCGTGGGTGCCCGCGATCTTCGCGCTCGCCCGGCGCGTCGCTCCGCCGACGGCCGCCGCGGTGGCGACCGCGCTCGCCGTCGTCTGGAGTCTGCCCAATTACGTGGCGGCGATGCCCTCCTGGTACGTGCTCTTTCTCGCCACCTTCGGCACGCTGGCGCTCTGTCGCTTCATGGAGACGGGGGCCCGCCGCTGGCTGATCGCCGCCGGCGCCGCCGGCGGGGCGGCGATCACGCTGAAGGTCATCGGGCTGTACTTCGTCGCCGCCGCCGGTCTCGTCCTCCTGTATCTGGAGCAGGAGTCGTCCGGGCACGCCCAGACGGCTGGGCCGCCAGCGCCGTCCGCGTCCGGCGGCGATCGCGGCTACTCCGTTCTGATCACCGGCGTCCTCCTCGCGTTCGTCGTCGGTGTCGATCGGCTGGCCTCGCAGGTCCCATCGATTGACGGCGCGCCGCGACTGCAATTCGTCCTGCCGGCCGCGCTCGTCGCGATCTGCCTGCTACGGCGCGAGTGGCAGCGCCGGCCCACGTGCGGAGTCGGCGTTCGCCTGCGCGCGCTCGCGACGCTCGCGTGGCCGCTGGTCGCCGGTGTGGCGATCCCGCTCGCCCTTTTCCTGGTGCCGTACGTGCGGACGCACGCGGTCTCGGCGCTCCTCACGGGCGTCTTCGTCGATCCGCAACGGCGATTCCGCTACGCGGCGGTTGCCCCGCCGGGATTCGACACGGTCCTGCCGGCCCTGGCGTGGCTCGCGATCCTGGTGCCACTCGAGATCCGGCGGCCGCGCATCGCCGGCGCGGTCTTCGCCCTCGTGCTTGCCGCGCTCCTCATCCTGGCCTGGCGCGGCGGCGCGCCGTACGCGGCGATCTGGTCGGCGATCGGGCATGCGCCGTGGTGCATTGCAGCCGCCGGCGTGGTCACGGTGTGGCGTGCCGGGGTCGAGCCGCGCGGCCGCGCGATTCTCTTTCTGCTCGTCGCGGTCACCGCGATGTGCGGCCTCGTCCGGATCCCGTATGCGGCGACCGCCTACACGTTTTACTTCGCGCCACTCGAGATTCTGACGGTACTGGCGATCGTCCGACTGCGGCCGGAGGGGGCAGGGCCGTTCGTCGCGCCGGTCGCGGCCTTTCTCGTTGTCCTGGGCGTCGGCCTCGTGAATCCGTGGCGGTTCACCGCCGAAGGCGATCGCCTGCGGCCGCCGCTCGAGGTGCCGTTCGCGGTCGCGCGAACGGGCCTCACCGTCCCCATCCGCGATGCGGACGCGTACGAGACGGTCGTCCGCCTGGTGGCGACGCACGTGCCGGCGGGCGCCGCGCTGTACGCCGGTCCGGACTGTCCCGAGATCTTCTTTCTCACCCAGCGCCGCAACCCGACGCCGACCGTCCTCGACTTCCTCGACGACCCGGCCCGTCACGACGCGATCGTGCTCGGCGCGATCGCCGATCCGACGGTCGGCGGCGCGGTGATCTACCGCACGCCGCACCAGTCGCCGCCGATCGACTCGGTCGTCGCACGCGCGGTCCGGACGCGATTCCCGGACTCGGCCGTGGCCGGCCCCTTCACGGTGCGGTGGGCCCCTCCGGCGCCGTAGTCCGTCGCGGTTCCGCGCGGCGATATTACCCGAGTCGACGAAGGGATGCCGTGCACACCGCCGATCAGGGAGCCCGTTCCATGTTCGATCGCATGACGTCGCCGCTGCTTCTCGCGCTCGCGGTTCTCTCCACGGGCACCGTGCGGGCCGCGCGCCATCCGTCGCCGGCACGCGGCGCCGCGGCCGACACCGTCTGGGCCGCCGACACGGGGCACTCGAGCGCGGAGTTCGACGTGACGCACTTCGGCATCTCGCATGTGAAGGGCACGATCCCGATCGTGAGCGCGCGCGCCACGCTCCCCGCCGGCGCGCACAGGCCGTCGTCGATCGAGGCGACGCTCGATGTCCGGCGCATCGATTCCCACAACACGCGCCGCGACAACGATCTTCGCTCGGATCACTGGTTCGACGTCGCGAAGTACCCGACGATCACCTTCGCCAGCACGTCGGTGAGCGGCACGTCGGACTCGGCGTTCACGATCGCCGGGAATCTCACGGTCCACGGCGTGACGAAGCCGGTGACGCTCGCCGCCTCCTTCAGCGGCCGCGCGACCGACCAGCGGGGCGTGGCACACATCGCCTACACAGCGACGACGACGATCGACCGGCGGGATTTCGGGTTGACGGGCAACCCCAGTGTCGTCGGCACGAGCATCACGATCACGTTGTCGATCGAGGCCGAGCCCGCAACGGGCCCCTGAGGGCGCGCCACCGCGACGTCCCGCTCCGGGGTCGCCGCTGGCGACGCCGCTGCTCAGTCGGCGCCGTCGTTGAGCGCGCGACCCGGACGCAGCCCGTGGAGCGCCATGCGGCGGTAGAGCGTGCTGCGCGTGACGCCCAGACGCTGCGCGGCCTCGATCATCGTCGTGGCGCTCCGCACCACGGCAATCAGGTGGTCGCGAGCGGGATCGGCGGGCAGCGCGGCGTCCGCCAGCGGGATCGGCGCGACGCGCTCCGGGACCGCGCCGATTCCGCGCAACTGCGGGGGGAAATCCGCGCGGGTGACGATCTCGCCATCGGCGAGCGCCACCGTGCGCCGCATCAGATTCTTGAGCTCGCGGACGTTGCCTGGCCACGAGTGATGCACGAGGGCCTCGAGCGCACCCGGTGAGAGCGTCGGCACCGGCCGGTCGAGATCGGCCGCGGCACCCCGCAGGAACTCCATCGCCAGCAACTCGATGTCGAGCGCGCCGCGCTCGCGCAGCGTCGGCAGCGGGATGGTCAAGACGTTGAGCCGATAATAGAGGTCCTGTCGCAGCTGGCCCGACGCGACGCAGGCCGAGACGTCGCGGTTCGTCGCCGCGATCACGCGCACGTCGACGGGATGCGCGTACACGGCCCCGACGCGCGTCACCTCGCCCTCCTGCAGCACGCGCAGCAGCGAGGCCTGCGCCGACGGCGAGAGTTCGGCGATCTCGTCGAGGAAGATCGTCCCCCCCTCGGCGGCCTCGAACTTCCCCTGCTGCCCCTCGCGCCGCGCGCCCGAGAAGGCGCCGCCGACGTAGCCAAAGAGCTCGCTCTCGATCAGGTCGCGCGGCAGCGCGGCGCAATTGACGGCGACGAAGGGCCCCCCCGCCCGCGCGCTCGCCGCGTGAATCCCCTGGGCGATCACTTCCTTGCCGGTCCCGGACTCGCCGACGACGAGCACGGGCAACGCGCTCGCTGCCGCCGCGCGGGCCATGCGCAGCGCGTCGGTCACGACCGGCGACTGACCGACGACATCCTCGAGCGAGTAGCGGGTGATGCCCCGGCGAGTCGACCGCCGCGCCGCGCCAGCCGACGACGGCGGTACGTCACGCGGCTGGCGGCCGGTCGGCACCTGCGCCCGCTCGACGACGACGCATCCGCCGACGCCGCGCCCGCCTTCGAGCACGGGGTGGACCACGGCACGAATGCCGTCGCCGATCGGCAGCCGCACGGCGATCGGCCCACCGCTCGTCGCGGCATGGCGGACCGCATCGGCGAGCACCCGCCGCACCGGCGCCGGCGTCTCGACCGCGGCCTGCAGCGCGTGGGGCAGGGGGCCCGCGCCGCCCATGACGGCGCCCGTGCGATCGACGGCGGCCAGACCGTCAGACGGCCAGCGACTCACCATCGCGGCGAGGGCGCGCAGGATGACGACGCGACGATGGGCGTCATTGGCGGCCAGCAGCTGCTCGATTGCCTGCGCGAGCGTTCCCGCGAGTGCCAGCGTGTGCGGGTGCGCCGACTCGCGCCGCCCCGAGATGTCCAGCGCGCCGGCGATCGCACCGGTCGCCGGGTCCCGCACCGGTACCGCCGCGCAGTGCCACGGATGCCAGCGCTCGCAAAAGTGCTCGGCACCGACGATGTGCACGGGCCGTCCGCTCGCCAGCGCCGTCCCCGGCCCGTTGGTCCCGACGACATCCTCCGACCAGAGGCCGCCGGGACGGAAATTGATCTCGGCGAGTCCCTCGAGGACGCCGGGATGGCCTCGGCTGGCGAGCATCCGACCGGCGGGATCGAAGACCGTCAGTACGTGTCCGTCGCCCACCTCGCAGGCGTCATGCGAGTCGAGCACCTGCTCCGCGTAGCCGAGCCAGTCCGACGTCTGCCGCACCTGCCGGAGCGCCGCGTCGTCGAGGACGAGCGGCGCCTGCACCATCGCCGGGGCGACAGCAGCGTCGAGCGACCTGATCCACGAATCGCGGACCACCGGTCGCACTGCCTCCGGTACCAACCCGGCGGTCAGCGTCGTCCGCCAGCGACGCTCCACCGCGCGCTGCGCGTCGCGGTCGATCGGCAAGTGCTCGGGCTGAAACGGCAATGCGAGGACCTCCGTCCGGTTCCTCCCAACATCTCAGATCCGCGATTCGATTGCAAGAGCGCGGCGCAACAGATGCGTCGCCGCGGGACGATCGTCGCGCGACACATGTCCCGCAAGTAGAATCGCGCTGACCTTGGCCGCGGCAGGGCCGCGATGCAAGTCGCTGCGCGAGTTGTAGATCCGACCACCACCGGCAGCGTCCGGACTCTGGCACCCGCCATGCCTGTCGAGGGTTGAGAGAGATCGGTGGGTGATCCCACCACATTGAATCCCCTTTCGGAGGCAGGCGCTGTGGCCACCACGCTCGACCGCCCGCAATCCGCGACACTGCCGTCGCGTGCCGATCTGACGAAGCTGCGCATCCCGATTCGCGCCCGGTACGACAACTGGATCGGTGGGGAGTACGTGGCGCCGGTTCGCGGCCAGTACTTCACGAATCCGACCCCGATCACGGGGCAACCGCTCTGCGAGGTGGCGCGGTCGACGGCCGAGGACATCGATCGGGCGCTCGACGCCGCCCACGCCGCGGCCGTCACGTGGAACGCGACGTCGGCGACGACGCGCGCGGTCCTGCTCAACCGGATCGCCGATCGCCTCGAGGAGAACATCGAGAACATCGCGATCATCGAGACGATCGACAACGGCAAGCCGATCCGCGAGACGATCAACGCCGATCTGCCGCTCGCCGTCGATCACTTTCGCTACTTCGCCGGCGCCCTGCGCGCGCAGGAGGGTGGGATCAGTGAGCTCGATGGTGACACGGTGGCGTACCACTTCCACGAGCCGATCGGCGTCGTGGGCCAGATCATCCCATGGAATTTCCCGCTGCTGATGGCCGTGTGGAAGCTGGCCCCGGCGCTGGCCGCCGGGAACTGCGTGGTGATCAAGCCGGCCGAGCAGACGCCGGTGTCGATCATGGCCTTCATGGAGCTGATCGCCGACATCCTGCCGAGCGGCGTGGTCAACGTCGTGCAGGGCTTTGGCGTCGAGGCGGGCAAGCCGCTGGCGTCGAGTCCGCGCATCGGCAAGATCGCCTTCACGGGCGAGACGACGACCGGCCGGCTGATCATGCAGTACGCCTCGGAGAACCTGATTCCGGTGACGCTGGAGCTTGGCGGCAAGTCGCCGAACATCTTCTTCGCCGACGTCATGGACGCGGACGACGACTTCTTCGACAAGGCGCTCGAGGGGTTCGCGATGTTCGCCTTCAACCAGGGCGAGGTCTGTACCTGTCCGTCGCGGGCGCTCGTGCAGGAGTCGATCTACGACCGGTTCATGGAGCGTGCGACGGCGCGCACGCAGGCGATCATCGAGGGGGATCCGCTCGATCCGCGGACGATGCTCGGCGCGCAGGCGTCGAACGATCAGCTGGAGAAGATCCTCAGCTACATCGATATCGGGAAGAAGGAGGGCGCGCGCGTGCGCACCGGCGGTGTGCGGCGCATGCACAGCGGCGAATTGAAGGACGGCTACTATATCCAGCCGACGATCTTCGAGGGGCACAACCGGATGCGGGTCTTCCAGGAGGAGATCTTCGGCCCCGTCGTCTCGGTGGCGAAGTTCAAGACCCAGGACGATGCGCTCGCGATCGCCAACGACACGCTCTACGGGCTGGGCGCCGGCGTCTGGACGCGGGATCAGAACACCGCGTACCGGATGGGGCGGGGGATCAAGGCGGGCCGCGTCTGGGTGAACTGCTATCACGCCTATCCGGCGCACGCGGCCTTCGGCGGCTACAAGCAGTCGGGGATCGGTCGCGAGAATCACAAGATGATGCTCGATCACTACCAGCAGACCAAGAACGTGCTGGTGAGCTACAGCACGAAGAAGCTCGGTTTCTATCCCGGGCCGGCGTGACCGACCCGATCGCGCGCGTTGCCGTCACGGCTGATGCCGCTGCGCTGCTCAGGCAGCTGCAGGCCCGCCACGGGGATCTGCTCTTCCACCAGAGTGGCGGGTGCTGTGACGGCAGTGCGCCGATGTGCTTTCCGCGCGGCGAGTTTCGCATCGGCGCGCGCGATGTCTACCTTGGCACGATCGCCGACGTCCCGTTCTACATCGGCGCGCAGCAGTACGAACTCTGGCAGCACACGCATCTGACGATCGATGTCGTGCCGGGGCGCGGCAGCGGGTTCTCGCTCGAGGCGCCGGAGGGCGTGCGGTTCCTGACGCGCTCCCGCCTCTTCACCGACGATGAGGTGCTGGTCCTCGAGGCGAGCGGGCCCGCGCCGCGGGGGCCGGCGCCGTCCGAGGATCTCTCCGGCGGCTAGCGGTCCGCGTGTCGGCGCGCGCACTGGCGGCCTCGGGTGCGCGGCCCTATTAATGCGCGCATGCGTACACTCGGATGGCGCCGCCGTGCGGCGATCGCGATCGTCGGCCTCGCGGCCGTCGCGGGCATCGGGCTCGCACCGGCACGGGCCGGGGCGCAGGGCGGATTCATTCTGGGCGCGGGTCCGGGGTTTCCCGTCGGCGCGATCGGTGGGCACTCGTCGACGGGCTTCAACGCGCTCGCGGCGTTTGGCGTGCACATCCCCTTCACGCCGCTCGCCATTCGAGTCGACGCGGCGTTCGATCAGTTCGGCTACAACAACAACGTTTCGGGCAACGCGCGCGTCTTCAGCGGGACGGCCAATGCCGTCTTCACCTTTCCCGGTTCGATTCTCCGTCCGTATGTGATCGCCGGGTTCGGCCTCTATCACGCGCCCTCGATCGTCGGCGCGAGCGGAAACCCGTCGACCCTCAGCAGCTACGCGAGCGGCGTCAATGGCGGGGTCGGGACGCGCATCGGTGCGGTGACGGGCATCGGCTTCTTCGCCGAGGCGCGGCTGCACTACGTCTTCACGCCCGGCTCGCGCACCGAGTTCATTCCGCTGACGGTCGGCATCGCGTTTTGAGGCGCCGTGCGGGGCGGAGTGGGGGGCGCTAGCTTCTCCCCCCATGACGTCCACGACCGTACTCGACGCCCGTGCCGTCGAGCGGACACTGCAGCGCATGGCCGGCGAGATCGTCGAGCTGAATGACGGAACCGATCGACTGATCCTGGTGGGAATCCAGCGCCGCGGCGTCCAGCTGGCCGACCGGCTGGCGGCGATGATCGGCGAGCGCGAGGGGATCGTGCCGCCGCGCGGTGCCCTCGACATCACGCTCTACCGCGACGACCTCCAGACGATCGGCCCGCGTCCGATCGTCGGCGCGACGGACCTCCCGTGGGACATCGACGGGCAGCGGATCGTGATCGTCGACGACGTGCTCTACACCGGTCGCACAGTGCGCGCCGCGCTCGACGAGCTCGCCGACTTCGGTCGCCCCGCGCGGATCGCGCTCGCCGTGCTCGTCGACCGTGGCGGTCGCGAGCTGCCGGTCCACGCCGATATCGTCGGCAAGCGCGTCGAGCTGCCGGCCGCGGGCCGCGTCGATGTGCTCGTCGAGACGCTCGACGGAC
>Ga0209611_10007169_pt1 | contig 17947 bp, 16 predicted proteins | sample S1TSphgellanicum_3_FD_187693 | JGI IMG/M metagenome (GOLD analysis project Ga0209611, IMG submission 187693) | Host-associated microbial communities from peat moss isolated from Minnesota, USA - S1T2_Fc - Sphagnum magellanicum MG (SPAdes) (version 2) | ecosystem: Host-associated > Plants > Peat...
CTCGCTCGCTCAGGATGACGACGCGGTTTTTATTTCGCAGCGGCCTCTGAAGGGACGGCATTACCGGAGGCACAGGGCAACCGGGCGACGGACCGGCGCAGGGCCTGCGCCGGCTACCTTTTGAGGACCAGCTTCGCCGCGAGCTGCACGGCGGCCAGCATGCTGCGGTGATCGGCTTTATTTTTGCCCGCGATCTCGAGCGCGGTGCCGTGGTCGGGCGAGGTGCGGATGATCGGGAGGCCTAGCGTGACGTTCACGCCGGTCTCGAACGCGACGAGCTTGAACGGGATGAGCCCCTGGTCGTGGTAGGCGCAGATGACGGCGTCGAATGCGCGCTTGTTCACGGCGTAATGGAAAACGGTATCGGCCGGCGCGTGCGCGATGGCGATGCCTTCCCTGTTGAGCTTGATGATGGCTGGCGCGACGAGGCGAAAATCCTCGTCGCCGAAAAGTCCCGCTTCGCCGAGATGCGGATTGACCCCGGCGAAGGCGAGGGCGCGTCCGGGCCGCGTGCGGCCGCTGCGCTGGAGGAACTCGCGCGTGATTTTCGCGACGTTGATGATGCGCTTCGGCGTGAGCCGTTTGATCGCATCCTTCAACGAGCAGTGGTTCGAGCAGAGCGCGATGGTGAGCTTCGGGTCGGTGAGGCACATCACCGCCGTGTCGTCGGGCAGGCCGCAGGCGCGGGCGAGAAATTCGGTTTGCCCGACGAAATCGGGCTGGATTTGCGCGAGCGCTTCCTTGTGCACGGGGCCGGTGACCATCGCGGCGTATTTTCCCGTGCGGCAACCTTCCGCCGCCTCGGCCAGCGCCTTCAGCGCGGCCCGTGCGCCGGTGCGCGTGAGCTTTCCCGGGTTCGCGCCGCGCGATTCGCCGAGCACTTCATAGCGGAAGCCTTTCGGCAGGCGCCGGTCGCGCAAAGTCTTCGCGACAACTTCCGGCCCGATGCCGGCGGGATCGCCAAGCGTGATGGCGATCGTGTGCTGGGAAGGCATGGGGAATCTGAAGGGGAGTTTAGACAGGATTAATTTGATTAAGAGGATTGGGGAAAGGCAGGGAATGCCGAGAAACCAATCCTTTTAATCCTCTTAATCCTGTCAAAAAAAGGAAACTAATTTCCGCGTGCGGAAGGCCTACGGGAACATTTTGATGAAGGCCTTGGCACGCAGGCTGTCGAGCCACTGCTGCTGGCGGATTTGGAGCTGGTCATCGATGATCTTCTTCTCGATCTCCGCGCGCACGTCCTCCAGCGGCGTCATCGCCGCCTTCTTCCGGTCCTCCACCATCACAATATAATAATAGCCGTCATCGGTGGGGATGACGTCGGTGTGCTGGCCGGGCTGGAGCTTGGCGATGGCGGGCCACAGGTCGGAGCGGATGGCGGTCTTGCCGCTTTGCGTCACCCAGCCGAGCTCACCGCCCTGGTCCTTGTTGCCGGCTTCGGAGTAGGATTTCGCCATTTCGCCGAAATCGGAGCCGGTGTCGAGCTTGTAGAGGATTTCGCCGGCGATGTCCTGCTGCGGATCGTAGCTTTCCGGCTTGCCGTCCTTGCCGGTGCGCGTGGAGGGGAAGAGTGACTTGTGCAGCACGATGGTGGCGACCTTGATCTGCTCGTCCTGCTGGAAGAGGCGCAGGTTCTCCTGGTAGTACTGCTCGATCTGGTAGGGCGAGACGAGGACCGACTGCACGACGTTGCGGTTGCGCATGTAGCCGACGATGGCGTTGTCCTTGATCTCGTCCTTGTACTTCTGCATGGTCACGCCGCGTTCGTAGAGCGTCTTGATGAAGGCGACGCGGTCGCCGCCGTACTGGTCGCGAATGATGTCGTTGATGCGCTCAGCGGTGAAGGTGTCCGGGATGAAGCCGCCGGAGGACTTGAAGTCCTGGAGGATGAGCTCGCGGTCGATCAGCGCCTTGAGCACGTTGAGCTTTTGCTCCTGCACGCGCTGGAAGAGTTCCTGGCCCTGGTAGTTTTGCCGCAGCAGGTTCACCGTCTCGGCCACCTGCTGGTTGATCTGCACGTAGGTGATGATCTTGTCGTTGACCACGGCGGCGATGCCGTCGGCGAGGTACTGCGCGCGGGCCGCGGTGGCAAGGCAAAGAAATGCGGTCGCCCACAGGAGCATGCGGACCGCGAGGCGGGACGGACGGTGTGGCGCAAGCCGCTTTACGGAGCGTTGCGCAGGGAGACGAGCCATGAAATGATTTCGCGGAGTCTAGAAGTGGCGTCAGAGGCGGTCAAGCGGGGAAACTTTCCGCTAACCATGATGTAATCCTGGCCTTGTGAGAACATGAGCTTGTCTTCCTGCGTCTCGACCACGCGGATGCGCTGCGCGGAGGAGAGGATCTTGATCTCGGTGGCGAGGAGCAGGCGCTCCACCGGTTCCGGCCACGGGCCGTAGCGGTCGCGCCATTCGTTGCGCAGCTTGTCGAGGTCCTCGGCCGAATTGGCCTCGGCGATGCGGCGATAGCCGTCCATGCGCCAGCGGCTTTCGGCCAGATATTTCTTGGGCAGAAACGCGCCGGCTTTGCCGCCGTCCTCGTCGGCCTCGCTTTCCTGCCAGGCGATGAAGTCGAGGTCGAGCTTGGTTTCGACAAGGCGGCCTGTCTTCTCGCCCTTGAGCCGCCCGACGGCGGTCTTGAGCAACTGGCAGTAGAGATCGAAGCCGACCGCGGTGATGTGGCCGCTCTGCGCTGTGCCGAGCAGGTTGCCCGCGCCGCGGATTTCCAAGTCGCGCATGGCGATCTTGAAGCCGGCGCCGAGCTGCGAGTACTGCTTGATTGCCGAGACGCGCTTCTTGGCGTCGCCGACGGTCATGAGGTGGCGCGGGAGGAAGAGGTACGCGTAGGCGCGGTTCTGCGCGCGCCCGACGCGTCCGCGCAACTGGTAGAGATCGGCGAGGCCGAAGCGGTCGGCGCGGTCGATAATGATCGTGTTGGCGTTGGGGATGTCGAGGCCGCTCTCGATGATCGTGGTGGAGAGGAGCACGTCGGCCTCGCCGGCGACGAAGCGGCCCATCACGTCCTCGAGTTCCTCCGGGTCCATCTGGCCGTGGCCGACGACGACGCGCGCCTTGGGCACGAGCATGCGCAGCTTCATCTCGACGTCGTGGATGGAGTGGACGCGGTTGTGCAGGAAGTAGACCTGGCCGTTGCGCGCCAGCTCGCGCTCGATGGCCTCGCGGATCACGCGCTCGTCGTACGGCGCGACGATGGTCTGCACCGGATGCCGGTTCGGCGGCGCGGTCTCGATCGTGCTCATGTCGCGCGCGCCGGTGAGCGAGAGATAAAGCGTGCGTGGAATCGGCGTGGCGGAGAGCGTGAGCACATCGACAAGGCGGAAGAGCTGCTTGAATTTTTCCTTTTGTTTGACGCCAAACCGTTGTTCCTCGTCGATGACGACGAGGCCGAGGTCCTTGAACTTGATGTCTTTTGAGAGCAGCCGGTGGGTGCCGATGACGACGTCGACCGAGCCGTCCTTGATGCCCGCGATGGTGTCGCGCTGCATCTTTGCCGATTGCAGGCGGCTCATGCAGTCGACGCGCACCGGGTACGAGGCATAACGCTCGCGCAGGTTTTTCCAGTGCTGCTCGGCGAGGATGGTCGTCGGCACGAGAAACGCCGCCTGCTTGCCCTGCTGCACCGCCTTGAAGATTGCGCGGATCGCCACCTCGGTCTTGCCGAAGCCGACGTCGCCGCAGATCAGCCGGTCCATCGGCCGCGTGCTTTCCATGTCGCGCTTGGTCTCGAGGATGGAGCGCGCCTGGTCCTCGGTTTCCTCGTAGACGAATGCGTCCTCGAATTCCTGCTGCCACTGCGTGTCGGGCGGATAGGCGAACCCGGGCAGCGCGTCGCGGTCGGCCTGCACGGCGAGCAGTTGCGCGGCGTAGTCCATCACCGCCTTTTGCGCGGAAATCTTCGCCCGCTCCCAGCGCGAGCCGCCGAGTGCATCGAGCGACGGATGCCGCTTGCCCACGCCGACGTACTTCGTGACGAGGTACGACTGCTCCACCGGCACGTAGAGCTTGCTCTGCTCGGCGAACTCAAGCACCAGAACCTCCGCGCCTTTATCTGGTAGGGACGGCAGTCCCTTGCCGTCCCCGGCTCCATCTTCGTCATCCGTGGGACGCGAAGGGACTCGCGTCCCTACCTCCGAAGGTAAAACGGTCACGCCTTTATAGAGCGCGATGCCGTGATGCAGGTGCACGACATAATCGCCGTCCGCGATCTCGGAAAAATCGAGCGCCTGGTGCTGGCTGCGCAGACTCACCAGCCGCTCCTGCTGCCGCAACGCGCGCAGCGTCTGGTAGCGGCCAAAAATCTCCGCGTCACTCAGCACGACGAGCTTGCCCGCCGGCCAGACAAAGCCGCGCAAGAGCGGCCGCTGCTGGAACGTGATGTCCTCGAGCGGAACCTGCGCCTCGACCAGGATTTCCTGCAGGCGCTTCTGCTCGCCCTCGTTGTTGCAGAAAATCACGATCTCCCAGCGCTCGTCCATCCAGTCGCGCAGATGATCGAGGAACAAATCGCGCCGGTTCTCCTGCATGATGAAATCGCCGCGCGGCGCATGCAGGAAATCATGCGCGAAGAAGTCCAGCTCCGGTAGCCGCACGCTGGGCGGCGGTTCGGTTGATGCGGGCCCTTCTTCCTCATCCTCCGCCGCGGAGCCCGCGGCGGCTACCTCATCAAGCCGCACCTCCACAAACCCCTCTGGCAAATAATCCCGCAGCGTCGCCGCCTCGCCTTCCTCGCCGCCGGGGAATTGGCCCGCGAGGCTGACATCCGCGCTCTTCAACGTCTGCACGGAGCGCTGCGCATCGACATCAAACTCGCGTAGCGAAATCAGCTCCTCGTCCTCCCACTCCGTCCGCAGGGGCCGATGCGCGTCCCACGAAAAAATATCGACGACCGCGCCGCGCACGCTGAATTGCCCGCGCCCCTGCACCTGCGCCTCGCGCGTATAGCCGGCCTCCTGCAGGCAGCGGAAAATGTCCTCGCGGTCAACGTGCGTGTTCTTCACCAGGCGCAGCCGCTGCGCTTTCAACACCGCCGGCTTGGGTAACGGCTGCTCCAGCGCACGCTCGGTCACCAGCACCGCGCCGGTAAACCCGCCGCCCAGCCGCGACAGCGCGGCGAGCCGTTCCGCGGACGATTCCGGGTCCGGCAGCGTCCCCGCCATCGGGGCATCGATCTGCGGGAAGAATAGAAACGGGGCGCCCCAGGCTTCGAGGTCGTTCGCCATTTCCTCCTGCGCCTTCACCTTCGGCGTCGTTGCGAGGAACGTCCCCTTCGGATTAATGCGCACCAGCGCCGCCAGCACGAAAGCCTGTGCCGGGGCCGGCAGCGCGCCGAGCTCCAGCGGCCCGGGCTCGCCCGCCAGCCGCCGCAACTCGGGCGAGCCGCACCAGCGCGAAAAAGTCTGTTCGAAGCGCGAGCTCATGGCGGAAGGGCAGTCTATCACTCTGCCTCATGCGCGGGGCGAAGCAAGACCGGCTTGCCCCAACTCGCCACGCGGGCTACAACGGGGGGATGTCGTGGACTCGGCGATTCATCTGGACGTTTTGGATTTTCATTGCCGTGATGCTCTGCTGGCAGCTCTACAGCTGCAACGACAAGATTGCCACCGCGGCGGCGCAACCCAAGCAGGAGCACTTCTTCTTCTACCAGCCCACCAAGGAGACCCCCGCCGCCGTCGCGCACGAGGGCGCCTTCGTCGAGCAGTCCGGCTTCACGGTCGAGGACAACGTGCCCAATGACGCCTCCTTCACCTGCCACGTGACGCTGAAGAACAGCGGCAAGACGAAAGCGATCAACGTGCAGGTCTGCGTGCGGCCCTATCGCGGCTCGATCAGCGGCACTGACGACGCCGGCCCGAACGTCAGCGCGCCGATCTCCGACGATAATCCGCTCGCGCAGATCCAACAGTGGGTCAGCTTCCCCGATATCGATGCCGGCGCAACGAGCACGCAGACCGTTGTGTTCACGAAGGAGCGCGGCGCCTCGAATTACGGCGACAATCCCAAAGCGGAGATCATTTTCCAGTCGGACAAGAAAAAATAGCCGCGCCCGGCTTTCCTTTGTCATGAGCACCCGCAAACGCCTCGTCATCCTCGGTTCCACCGGCTCGATCGGCGAGAGCGCGCTGAAAGTCGCGCGCGATATTCCCGACCGCATGGAAGTCATCGGCCTCGCCGCCGGCCGCTCGGCGGATTCCCTCGCGAAACAGGCCGGCGAATTCAAGCCCCGCGCCGTCGCGCTTTACGAGACGGCGGAACTCGAGTCGCTGCGCGGCAAATTACCCGCCGGCACCGCGCTGCACGGCGGCCCGGAAGGCCTCATCGAGCTCGCCACCATGCCCGAGGCCGACATGGTCCTCATCTCCATCGTCGGCACGGCGGGCCTCGCGCCGGCGCTCGCCGCGATTCGCGCGGGCAAGGACATCGCCGTGGCCAGCAAGGAAATCCTCGTCATGGCCGGCGAGGAAGTCACGCGCGAGGCGGCCAAGCACAAGGTCGCCATCCTGCCGGTCGACAGCGAGCACAACGCGATTTTCCAATGCCTCGTCGGCGAGCCCACGAAGCACATCCGGCGGCTCATCCTCACCGCATCCGGCGGCCCGTTCCGCCAGACCCCTGCGGCCGACCTGCCCAAGGTGCGGCCGGAGCAGGCGCTCAAGCACCCGACGTGGAACATGGGCCGCAAGATCACCATCGATTCCGCCACGCTCTTCAACAAGGGCCTCGAAATGATCGAGGCGCGCTGGCTCTTCGGCGTGCCGATGGAACAGGTCGACGTCGTCGTGCATCCGCAAAGCATCGTCCACTCGCTCGTGGAGTTCGTCGACGGCTCGCAGCTCGCGCAGCTCAGCCATTCCGACATGTGCTTCCCCATCCAGTACGCCGTCACCTACCCGGACCGCCTGCCGAACCGGCTCAAGCCGCTCTGCCTTGCCACCATGGGCTCGCTCACCTTCGAGGCGCCCGACCCGGCGAAATTCCCCGCGCTGCGTCTCGCCCGCGAGGCCGGCACCAAGGGCGGCACGCTGCCCGCCGTGCTCAACGCCGCCAACGAAATCGCCGTGCCCGCGTTCCTCGATGGCAAGATTCTCTTCCCCGCCATCTGGCACATCGTCGAGGCCGTGATGAAGCGGCACACCAACGTCGAGCACCCGCACCTCGACGACATCCTCAAGGCTGACGCCTGGGCCCGCGCCGCTGCGCAGGAGGAAGTCGCCTCCCACGCCATCAACTGCCCATAGGTAGCCGGCGCAGGCCCTGCGCCGGTCGGTCTCGCCTGGGCGGGACCGATTTCCGAATTGCGGTGATCACGCCAATGGTGCGAAGACTTGGCCGGTGACGTACCACCAGATGTCGTAAGTAATTCCCAGCAGAGTTACGATTGAGACCAACACAAGAAGAAGTCGCGTTACCCAACTAGTGGGTCGTGCGCACCACGCACACACGGTTGCTGAAAGACAAAGGAGCAAATAGATCATGCCCACCGGCTTCCACAGGTAATAGTAGGCGAGAAAAAGCGGCATATTGAGAATCTCGTCCAAATTGATGGCCAGCTTCGATTCGAGAGGCCACCAATCCTGAAAGCACAGCAACAATAGCGCAACTTGGGCCATTAGCAGCGGAGTGGTGAGCAGAACGGCGAGCGTGAAGGAGATTAAGAAGCGCATTTGGTCAATCCTGTGGCGAACCGATCCTTTTCTTTAAAGCCACTCCTTCCACTTATCCGCGAACTTGTAGTAGAGAAAACTCAGCCCGAGGCAGACGACCGTCAGCGCGAGGAACGTGAGCACTTTGCCGACGTCGGAGAAGCGCCAGAAATCGTGCACGCCGACGCGCACAAACGCGGCGGCGAGAATGCCGAGGCCGCACCAGCGTTGGCGGCGTTCGCCCCCGGCGAAGCCGATCAACGTCAGCGCGAGCGCAAACAGCGCCCAGCCCAGCGTGAGGTTGTTGTCCTCATGCCCCGCCAGCATGGAATTGCAGACGAAAATCCAGCCCGCGGCGGAGGAGACGAGAACGACCACCCAGCTTTCGCCGTCGGCGATTATCTCGCGGCCCCACTGGCGTAGGAGCGCGGGCTGCGCGAGGAAAAGCGCGAACGCGCCCGCGTCCAGCCAACGGAAGGCCAGGTCGCCGAGCATCGGCGCGGCGAAGAGATAATTGCACAGGCCGAAGAAATCGAGCACCAGCCCCGCGCGGACGAAGTAGCTGCTCGAGCCGAGCAATCCTCCGCCGACAAACGCAGTCGCCACGGCGAAAAGCGCGAACGTGATTTCGTCCGACGCGACCACGCCGTAAATCCAGCGCACGAGCATGGCGATGGCGAGGCTCTGGTAGAAGCGCGAGGCGATGCGCAGATTGGTGCGCATCGCACCATCACCGTCGAACGCGTAGGCGAGCACCTGGCGCGCGATCCAGCCGGTGAGGAAGACGACCGCGATCGGCACGAGCGCCGCGCACCACGTCCATGGAAAATCAAACGAATATTCGGGCCGGAGAAACGCGTAGACGGACAACCCGAGCAGGATTTGCCCCGCCGCGACAAACGCCCACGCGCGGTTCCACGCGCCGAAGGCGAGGAAGACGAGCGAAAGCGCGGCTGCGGCCATCATCCATCCCTCGTTGCTCATGTGGGGGTGCACCGAATTGTAAGTGAACGCGACCATGGCGATTGCATAGAGCCACATCAGCGGAGCGAGCCACGCGCCCTTGATGACGCGCGTCTGCCGCGGCCACCACAGGACGAAAAGAATGGTTACAAGCGCGATGACGTTTTGGCTCCATAGCGGTGCATGGAAGCCGACATATGGCCAGGATGCATCGTTCGGGCCGACGAGCAGCGGCCACGCAAAGTAGAAAACTTGGGCGATGACGACGAGGATCTGGCTGAGGGGCGGCAGCTCGAACAACGGCACGAGGTAGATCGCTGCGCTCAGGATTAAAGCGGTCACCGCCAAGTCCGGACCGATCCAATCGATTGTCCCCCGGCGAACGAATCCGGTAACGAGGAGGCCGATCGCCAGGAGGATGTAGCCGGCGGAAGCAGGTACGAAGCGCGCGCGGGCGGCCTCGAACGGCTCGCGCCAGTAATCGAAACGCGCGAACCAGGCGTTCGCGAACATGGCGAGCACGCCCGCGCCGGTGAGAATCCACGGGTGCGCGAAAGTGAAAAGCTCGCAGCCGACAAAGATCGCGCCGAAAACCGCGGCGATGGCTGCAACGATGCGCAGAATCACGTTGCGCGAATACGCGCCCGCCGCGGCGAGGAAGACCGACTCGACCACGAGGATCAGCCCGCGCGTGACGCCGCTGTAGGCGATGACCGCGCCGCCGGTGGCGAGGGCGAGGCCCTGCATGAGATAGGCGTTGGCGAGATCGCTCTCGGTCGCGCGTGTGGTCCGCGCGAGCAGCCATGCGCCGGCGAGCGCGCCGCCCGCGAGCATCAACGTTCCGCCGAGATGACCGTGATGGGAGAGAAAAACGTCGAGTGTGAGAAGTCCCGTCCAGGCGCCGTTATTGAGGCAGAGAAACGCCATGCGCTTGCTGCCGTCGAAGCCGGGGGCCTTCGCCAGGAAGATTCCCGCGGTGAAGATGAGCCACGCGCCGGTGAGGTAAATCGCCGAGGGCCAGAAGTCGAGATGCTCGACGAACTGGAAGCCGAGCAGCATGTCGGGCTGGTCGACGGCGAGTTGACGGACAAAGCCGAGATAGGTGCCGATTAGGCAGAGATAGGAGAGTCCGGTCCATGCGTTGCGCACGAGGAAGGCGACGGCGGTCGCGGCGAGGATCAGGTCGGCAACCATCGTGAAACTGCCGACCGGTGTGATCGCCGAGCTGAAATACGCGAGCGAGATCGCGAAGATGGAGAGGAGCTCCGACTTGCGGCGCTCCGCCAGGTAAAGCACGCCGCCGGACCACGCGAGCAGGAAGAATCCGCCGAGGATCGGGTCGGGGATGACCTTGAGCTGCGGCACGTAGGTCGCGCCGTAGAGCGTATAATAAAGGCACGCGAGGCCGCCGCCCGCGAGCGTGCGGCCGTAGACGAGGAGGGTGCGCTCGAGGCGCATGCCGGTGGCGATGAGGCCGCCGCTGACCAGCGCGAGGACGCCGAGGCGTTCCCACGGGCCGATGAACTGGTGATATTTTTCGTAGGCCACCACGCTGCCGTAGACCAGCGTGAGCAACGCGAAGACGACGCCGATGCGCGCCAGCCAGCGGCCGAACTGGATTTCGAAGCCGGGGCCGTCCACTACGGGCGGTGCGATCGGCGGAACTGGCGGCGGCTCGGGCGGAATGGGAGGCATCACTGGGGGAATTGGCGGCAAGGGCGGCGCACTCGCACTTTCGGTTGGCTCGGGGATCGGTGGCGGCAGAACGGGCGCGGCTTCTGCGACGCGCGGCGGCGGAACGAACTCGGGCGTGGCGAAGCGGTTGGTGAAGAGTTGCAGGTCGTCCCTGAGATCGGCCACGGCGATTTCGAGCCGCTGCTGGCGAAGGTTCAAGGCATCGAGGAGCTGACGGTCCTGGGCATTCATGGGATTGGGGGCTTGTTTTCTAACAGAACTAGCATTACAGTAAATAGTATGATGTCAAACTATTTTGAACCGATGCCCGGGTATTTTCTCTACGCGATCCGGGGCTGGCATGGCTGCTTTCATCTGCTCCACGACGCGAAGCGGGACGAGGCGGTGCTGATTGATGCCGGCCTGATGGGTGAAATGGGACAGTTACGCGCGACGCTGAAGAGGATTGGCCTCGGGTGGAAGGACATCCGCGCCATTCTGCTGACGCATGGTCACCTTGACCACACGGGCAATCTCGCGGAGCTGCGCGAGCTCTCCGGCGCGCCGGTTTTTGCGCATCCGGCGGAGCGGGCGCATATCGAGGGCCGCTTTCCTTATCAAGGTGCGGCGCGTATCTGCGGTGGGATGGAGGCGGTTGGACGCACGGTGCTGCGGTATCGCGCGACGGCTATCGATGAGCCGTTGGTGCCGGGCGCGGAGCTGCCGTTTTGGCATGGGCTGGAGGTGATTCACCTGCCGGGGCATACGGAGGGTCACTGCGGGTATTACAGCAGGCGCTTCAATCTGCTTTTCTCCGGCGATCTTTTTGCGTGCTACCGGTTCAGCACGCATCTGCCGCCGTTTTTCCTCAATAGCTGTCCGGAGAAATTTTCGGACTCGGTGCGGCGGGTGCTAAATCTCGCCCCGCGGTATGTGGTGCCGAATCATTACGACCGTGCGGACTATGAGATGCATCGGCGGAAGTTTGATGCGCTCGCGGTGCGAGTCTTGAGCGGTAGCCGGCGCAGGCCCTGCGCCGGGCTCGTTGACTTTCGCTAACCCATTTCGAGGTTGCGCTCACCAGCTCGCCCCGCGCAGGGCCTGCGCGGGCTACCCCATCACTTCGGCGCCTTGAGCAGCAGTACGGGCACGTCGACGACGTGGCGCACCTTGTCGGCGGTGCTGCCATAGATGAAATCGCTGATGAAGCGGTGCCCGTGCGTGGACATGGCGATGAGGTCCACCTCGTCCACGCGCGACTGCTTGATGATCTCTTCCGACGGCTCGCCCATGGCCAGCACATGGCTGACTTCGAAGCCCTCGGCCTCGAGCTCCAGAGTCACACGCTCGAGGTAGGCGCGGTCGGCCGTCATCTCCTCGCTCTCGGCGAGCTTGAGCCGCTCGAAGTTGCGCGCGACCCAGCCGTCGGCCACGTGCATGAGTAGCAGGCTCGCGCCCATCATCCTTGCCAGCGGCTTGATGTGGCTCAGGATGGTGACGTCGGCCTTGGTGTTCTCGAGCGGGATGAGAATTTTTTTGTACATGGCCGGTTGGTCACGGAGACGGAATGAGCGTATCGAAAAGCAGTTTCGCGTTCAGCACGATAATCACAATCGTCGTGATCCAGCCGAGCGTCTTCAGCCAAAGCGCGTTGGCGAACTCTCCCATCTTCGCGCGGTCGTTGGTGAAGCGCAGCAGCGGCCAGACGGCGAAGCCGAGCTGCAGGCTCAGCACCACCTGGCTGCCGACGAGCAGCGCGGTTGTTTTGCCTTCGCCAAAGTAGGCTATGACGCCGACGGCGGGGATGATGGCGAGGCCACGCGTGATGATGCGCGAGAGCCACGGGCGCAGGCGAATGTGGAGAAAGCCTTCCATCACGATCTGACCCGCCAGAGTGCCAGTAAGCGTGGAGTTTTGTCCCGAGGCCAGCAGCGCGAGCGCGAAGACGACGCTGGCGATGCCCACGCCGAGCAGCGGTACGAGCAGCTTGTACGCGCTTTGAATGTCGGCGACATCCGCGTGGCCGGACCAGTGGAACGAGGCGGCGGCGACAATGAGGATCGCCGCGTTGATGAAGAGCGCGAACATCAGCGCACTGGTCGAGTCGATCGTGGCGTAGCGGATGGCCTCGCGCATGCCCGCGGGTGTGCGCTCGAACTTGCGCGTCTGCACGATCGACGAGTGCAGGTAGAGATTATGCGGCATGACCGTCGCGCCGAGAATGCCGATGGCGACGTAGAGCATGTCGCGGTTGTGCAGCAGCTCGCGGCTGGGGACGAAACCGGCGAGGACCGCGGGCAGGCTCGGCTTCGACCAGAAAAGTTCAGCGGCGAAGCAGAGGCCGATGGTGGCGATGAGCACGGCGACGAGGGCCTCGATGTAGCGGAAGCCCTTGTTTTGCAGATAGAGGACGGCGAGGACGTCGGCGCACATGATGAAGCAGCCCCAGACGAGCGGGATGCCGAAGAGCAGTTGCAGGCCGATGGCGGAGCCGACCACCTCGGCGAGGTCGCATGCGGCGATGGCAATTTCGCAGAGGAGCCATTGGAACCAGACGATGGGGAGCGGATAATGGTCGCGGCAGGCCTGGGCGAGATCGCGGCCGGTGACGATGCCGAGCTTGATGCAGAAGTGCTGCAGCAAAATGGCCATGAAATTGGAGATGAGAATGATGCTCAGCAGCGTGTAGCCGAACTGCGCGCCGCCCTGCAGATCGGTGGCCCAGTTGCCGGGGTCCATGTAGCCGACCGCGACGAGAAAGCCGGGGCCGGAGAACGCGAGCAGCTTGCGCCAGAAAGACGCTGTGACCGGGACGACGACGCTGCGATGGACCTCGGGCAGCGAATTGCCACTGGAAGCGCGGCGCCAGGCGGGTGGGTTTGTCGTCGTATCCACGAGGCGAAATTGTGCTGGCAAAGGCGTTATGCGTCAACGAAGATTGTTTGTGTAGGCAAACAGTGCAATCGGTGGCCCGCGACCTCCGGGCGCGGGGTGTCTGGCGAGCGCATGGAGAACGAGGAGCGCGAGATTCAACGAGCCCGGCGCAGGGCCTGCGCCGGCTACCCCGGAAGGTGATTAAGCAACTGATAGGGCCCGATCTGGAAGCGCCGGCGTAGCGCCCACGTGATGAAGGCTTTGCCGAGCGTGACCGCCTCCGTGAGCGTTAGGCCCTTGGCCAAGCCGGCAGTGATGGCGGCGGAGTAAGTGCAGCCGGTGCCGTGGGGATCAACGCCGGGAATGCGCCGCACGGCGAACTCGTGCACGCGGCCGTCGGGGTAGGCGAGCACATCGACCGCCATCGGGTCGCGCAGGTGGCCACCCTTGGCGAGGATGGCAGGACCGCGGAATTGTTGCGCGAGGCCGAGCGCCGCCTCGGAAAGCGTTTGCAGATTCGTGATGGGCTGGTCCCAGAGCAGCGCGGCCTCGTCGCGGTTGGGCGTGAGGAGCGTCGCGCGCGCGGCGAATTTCTTCAGCGCGGCAATGGCGTCCTTTTTCAGCAGCACCTTGCCGCTGCTGGCCACCATCACGGGATCGATCACCAGCGGCACCCCGCGCGCGAGCACCGGCGCGAGCGTCTTTTCGATCGCCGCGATGATCTCCGCTGAGTAGAGCATCCCCGTCTTGATCGCCGCGACGGGGAACGCCTCGAGCACCAGCCGCACCTGGTCCGCCACGCGCGCCGGCGGCACCGGCGTGATGTTGAGTACGCGCCCCGGATGCTCCGCCACGATGCAGGTCACCGCCGTCGTGCCGTAGACGCCGAGCGTGGTGAACGTCTTCAGGTCCGCCTGCAGGCCGGCGCCGCCGCTGTTGTCGCTGCCGGCGATGGTCAGCACGACCGGCGCGGCCTGCTCCTTAAGCGGCGATAATGCTGAAGTTTCGCTTTGCCGCTGGGTGCGCATGGTTTATCTAGAGAGGGTGGCAGGTGAACCTATTCGTGAGTTGCCCGGGCTGTGGGTGAGTCTTGATCGCGTGGAATATAATCCACACGAGGAGGGCACGCCCGACCGGCCATACGGTTTTGTCTATCATATCACCATCCACAATGACAGTCCGCGCGTGGTGACGATCCGGGGCCGCAAGTGGGTGGTCACGAACATGGACACCAATTCGAAGCTCGTGATCGAGGGCGACGGCGTCGTCGGCGAGTGCCCGCGGCTCACGCCCGGCACGCAATTCCACTACCAGAGCTACCACCTCATCGAGTCCGACAGCGTGGCCGAGGGCGCGTACCTCGCGCAGGCCGAGGATGGCGAACGCGTCTGCACGCGCATCCCGGCGTTCAAGATGGAAGTGCCGTCGGTTTAAACCGCGCTTATGCATTTCGCGTTGATCGGCGGCGGGGCGCTTGAGATTCTCGGTCTTCTCTTCTGGCTTTGGATGATTTACGAGTGCGCCACGCGCGAGCGCAACTCGACGGAAAAAATCCTGTGGCTGCTGCTGGTGATTTTTGCGCCCGTCATCGGCTCGCTGATTTATTTTCTCGTGCGCGTGGTGAAGATTCGGGGATAGGACTCATAGGACCTATACGACTTATAGGACCGATAAGACCTTCGAGACTCCTATAGGTCCTATAAGTCGTATAAGTCCTATCTCACCGGGGCTACCGGAAAAGGCCGTGCGCGGCACGGGCAAATCGTTTACATATGGCGCGGATGATAAAGCGGTTTTTCGCGACGTGCGTGGTCTTGGCGGCCGGAGCGCGACTCGCCACGGCGACGATTCCCGACACGTACTCGCCCACCAACTCGGACGTGGCCCATCCGCCGTACGTCGCGACCACGCCGCCGGCGGCGAATCCCAGCGCGCCCAAGCCCACAACCGCGAAGCCGGCGAAGCCCACGCACCTCGCGCCCACCATGCAGACGCTGGCGCAGATGCAGGCCTCGCTGGATGAGCTGACCAAGTCCAACCACGACCTGCTCGACCTGCTCAAGCAACAGCAGTCCGTGCTGGAGGACATCCAGTACGACCGGCGCTTGCAGAGCCGCCAGATCGAGAACCTCGAGGCGCGGCTCGAGGAGGCGATGCTCGAGCGGCAGCAATTGCAGGGGAAAGTGGACACGCTCGAGGCGCAGGCTTCGCGGCCCGCCTCCGTCACGACCGGCGCGCCGGCCCCGCCCGCCGTGGGCACGACGCAACCGGTCACCGCGCGCCCGCAGCCGGACAATCCGCCCTCCGTTCCCGTTATCACCTCGGTCACGACGCCGGACGCCACCACGCCCCCGGGCGACGGGGCCGCGCCGCCGCCCGCGACCTATTTGCCGCCGGAGGGCGCGGACAATCCGCCCGGCCAAGGCCAGCCCTCGTGGCATCGGCTCTTCACGCTCAAGGGCAGCGACAACCAGCAGAGCGACGTCTTCACCGTGCACGGCAAACTCTGGCGCGTGCTCTGGCACAACCAGGACAAGCCGGGCAAACTCTTTGCCAACACCAGCGCGCTTTTCATCAATGCCTTCCCGCGCGACGATACCATTCCCGAGAAAGTCTGCTCGAAGCTCGGCACCGGCAACGATTCCATGCAACTGCAGGGCCCGGGTAATTATTATCTCAAGGTCGAGGCCTCCGGCGGCAGTTGGGAATTGGCCGTGGAAGATTTTCATTAAGTCGAAGCTGAGGAACGCGCGCATCTTGGAGGGACGGGCTCCTGCCCGTCCGTCGGGGCACGGAAGAGAAGCGTTACGGACGGGCAGGAGCCCGTCCCTCCAAGAAATTGGTGCGCTCTAGAATTCGCCTGAGTTACAACCCCGTGACTATTTTTTCATTGCGCGCAAAAAAGAGGCGATCATAATCAATTACACCTAAGGAGACTTCCGCAATGTCACAGGGAATCATTAAGTGGTTTGACAACAAGAAAGGCTTCGGGTTCATCGCGCAAGATGAAGGCGGACAGGATGTTTTCGTCCACTTCTCGGTAATCGGGGGCGAGGGTTTCAAAACCCTCGATGAAGGTGATCGCGTTGAATTTGAAGTCACGCAGTCCGACAAGGGCCTCAAAGCCCTTAGCGTAGTCAAACTGTAAAGCGATCAGATGCCGAGCCGAGGGGCTTGATTCGTGGGTCAGGATGCCGCGGGGAGCGGCACACGGCGCAGGCTTGCCAAAACGCGGGCCAGGTAACCTCCCATCGCGGCGGGACCGATGGTCACTGCCACGCACGCGATGTCGTACCAAGCCGGATACGGATACCAAAAAAAGAAGGGTATCGAAATCACCGTCGAGACGATGCCGGTGGCAAGGCCCGTCATCACCTGACCGGTGTGGGCGATCCAGCCCGCGATCAAACCACCAATCAAAAGCGCGAAGGCACCCATGCCCAGGGTGGCGAGCAGGCACGGCAGAGACGCGCAAAGATGCGCGGCGTCCATTTGCGTGGCCGCCTGATACCCCGACAGTCCTTTCGATACGTAGTAAAGGACCATCACGATGGCCCACACGATGCCCAATGCGATCGTGAGGAAAAAGCCGCTCACCACACCGGCAAACAATCCCAGGACGTGCCACCAATTCATGCAAGCAGGCTGGCAGGAGCGCCCACGGGCGACAAGGACGGAGCTTCAGCGGTAGCCCGTGAACTCCAGGCGCGGGCTACCACTGCATCCACGTGGCTACAAAAAACCCCGGAGGCTTTTCGCCCCCGGGGTTTTTCTGCAATCGCGTTTTGCGGGCTTAGTAACGATAGTGCTCGGGCTTGAACGGTCCTTCGACCGGTACGCTGAGGTACTCGGCCTGCTTCGCCGTAAGCTTGGTGAGCTTCACGCCGAGCTTGTCGAGGTGCAGGCGCGCCACGCGCTCGTCGAGCGCCTTCGGCAGCACGTACACGTCGTTCTTGTACTTGCCCTTGCCGCGCGATTCCCACAGCTCGATCTGCGCGATCGTCTGGTTGGTGAACGAGGCGCTCATGACGAAGCTCGGATGGCCGGTGGCGCAGCCGAGATTCACGAGACGGCCCTCGGCCAGCACGGTCAGCACCTTGCCGTTCGGCCAGGTGAACTGGTCGACCTGCGGCTTGATCTCGACCTTCGTGAGCTTCTTGTCGTTGTAGAGCGAGCCGACCTGCACTTCGGAATCGAAGTGGCCGATGTTACACACGATCGCCTGGTGCTTCATCTTGTCCATGTGCTCGCGCGTGATCACGTCGACATTGCCGGTGGTGGTGACGAAGATGTCGCCGTATGAAGCGGCCTCGTCCATGAGCACGACCTGGAAGCCTTCCATCGCCGCCTGCAGCGCGTTGATCGGGTCGATCTCGGTAACCACGACGCGGGCGCCAAGGCCCTTCGCCGCCTGCACGCAACCCTTGCCGACATCACCGTAACCGGCGACGACGACGACCTTGCCGGCGATCATCACGTCGGTCGCGCGCTTCACCGCGTCGATGAACGATTCGCGGCAGCCGTAGAGGTTGTCGAATTTCGACTTCGTGCACGAGTCGTTGACGTTGATCGCGGGCATCTTCAGCGTGCCCTTCTTGACGCGCTCGTAGAGGCGGTGCACGCCGGTCGTCGTTTCCTCGGACAGGCCGTGGATGCCGGGGAGGAGCTCCGGATATTTGTCGTGGACCATGTTGGTCAGGTCGCCGCCGTCATCGAGGATCATGTTGAGCTGCGAGCCGTCCGGCCACTTCAGCGTCTGCTCGATGCACCAGT
>Ga0209611_10007171_pt1 | contig 17944 bp, 13 predicted proteins | sample S1TSphgellanicum_3_FD_187693 | JGI IMG/M metagenome (GOLD analysis project Ga0209611, IMG submission 187693) | Host-associated microbial communities from peat moss isolated from Minnesota, USA - S1T2_Fc - Sphagnum magellanicum MG (SPAdes) (version 2) | ecosystem: Host-associated > Plants > Peat...
GTCGCTTGACGCAAAACCCAAGATTCGATCAGATTTTATACTACCTCTTTTCACACCACACCCAAATGTCATTTTTTCCCGAGACTCCAAAATCAGAATCCCGAAATTTTGAAAATTGAAATTCCCACAACTTTGGAGGGCCATAACTTTTATGCAGACCTCTGATTGAGAGGTCTGAAGCAAAATTGAACCTTGTCGAGAGCTTTCCAACGATATGTAACACGCCACTTTCACGCAAGTAAATCAAAGCGATTCTCGACTTTTAATGGTCAAGAGTCAAATTGGCAATTTGATTCCCGACCCTTCTTTTGGACATAACTTATGTTTTAAGTACCCAAATGAGTCATGCGAACCCATTTTAGGCATCTACATTCCAAGAGCTTTTCAATGATATAAAAAAAAATTTAATCCAATGATTTTTGACCCTTGGAATTGCCCTCTGAAGATTCGGGAGTCCATCGAGACTCCAACTCCCAAAGTGGGAGCTCACTTAAGAGTGTGGGGGTTCATTCCCTCACACTCTCCTACACTCCTAGGATCATGAAATGTGATTACCCGATTTCATTATTGGCTTGCACCTTTGCAAACCCTTGCCTTAGTCGTGAGCCTAAGGTTAGGGTTGTGACATAAGGGGATTGTGGTAGTTCAAAATGCATGATAGTGAATTTTTATTGTGTTTGGGGATTTTTAAAAGGATTATTTTGGATTCTATGGGTTTTGGGATTTTTCAAAGGATTTTATGAGATTTTGTGGTCTTTGGGGAACTAAAATATTATTGCATAATGCGTGGGTCAAACTTTTTCAGCCAATTGAAAGAATGTCAAATCCAAATGACCCATCATTTTTTTCTTTTGAAGGTTTATGAATTGGGTGTCGAACTTAAAGAAAAGATAGGTGATGAAAGAAACATGCCAATTGGGAATTCAATTGTCTAATATCGATGACGCAACATTTTTTTTGAAAGTTTTGAATATCAACCTTAGATTTGACCCAAGGTTTTTAAAGTTTCAATATCCCAACCTAACCTATAATCATCTTCCATGGTAGATGCAAGACCCTAACCAAAGGTTATACTAAAAAATCAAAACTATTCAACATTGGTATCAACCGTATGGCCCCCAACCTTGACCCCATGCTAGCTAAGGTGAACTAATACCCACACTTGTACCTTCAACTTCTTGAATGATGCCTCTTAATGACCAACTTACACCCAAGAAATGTTAGATTTGGATTCAAAGATCCTAATTAGTCTAAGAATGTGACATAGATTCCATCATTATTTATTAGGAAATAATTAAATTTATTTTTTATGTGGACCATATGGCATTATTATATTTAGTTTAGAAACCTTAGGTTTCATGAAGAATAGCATGATGGTTATTTTTCTTCTTGGAATATGATTTCTCTGTGGTATGTAAACCAAGAATATGTCACTTGGTGGCAAATGCATTATCATGAATGCCAAACCTCACAGAACAAAAAGGAATACCAAATCAAACAACGAACATTACTATTTTTTACAACTGGTATGGCTATAGAATATTTTCGAATGTTTGTCTACTAAAATATTTTTTAGTATAATACAATCAAAAGCAAAAGAAAAAGCTAACCTTGAGAGCTTTATGTTTTTCTTTGGTATAGGGACAATTATATCATTAAGGTCAAGACCCAAATTTGAGGAGTTGCCTTGTGAATTCAAAAACACCCACTATATTACAAGAAATGCATGAAGGAGTTGATGGTGGTCACTTTTCATCTAAAATCATAGTTCGCAAAATCTTGAATGCCAAATATTGGTGACCCATGATGCACAAGGATGTTCTGAAATATTGCCAAGCTTGTGATAGTTGTTAGCGAATTAGAAATTTAATACATAGTAGCATAGCGAAACTAGTAACTTTGTTGCTAGTAAAACCTTTCATGAAATGGGGATTAGATTTTGTTGGCCTAATCAAACCAATTAGTAGTATACTGGAAATAATTACATTTTAGTAACAATTGACTACACCACCAAATGGGTGGAAGCAAAGGTGTTGTGCACCAATACAATGGTAGTGATCACAAAATTAATATATGAATTCATTTTCACCAGGTTTGGCTATCTACTTACTTTTGTAAATGATCAAGGCACTCACTTCATCAATGACACTATTTAAATTTTTATAAACCATTTTTTATTGCAACACAACTTCAACCACTTACTATCCACAAGGCAATGGCCAAGCAAAATCAACCAAAAAAATCATTAGTTTGCTTCTTATTAATTTGGTGAACGAGAACCACATTGATTGGGATGAACACCTACACATGGTTATCTATGCATATTGAACATCATGCAAGGTAACCACTAGCCATACACCATTTCAATTGGTTTATGGCCTTTTCCTCTTAAAATCAACTAAATACATGCTACCCACGAATAATTCCCATCCCAATCGAGATTTTTCCCCCATTCATATTCTCACTAATCATATGGTAGAATTGGAACATTTGGATGAAACTCAATAATCCTAAGTAGCAAATTAAATGAGTACAAAACAATGGAACAAAACATTATGGGCTCAACAACATTACAAAATCAAGAATTTCTTTATGGGAGACATGGTATTCTGGTTTCCCAAAGGTAGAAAGGAAAATGTTGAAAAGTTCGAAAAATGGTGGTTTAGTGCTATCGAATTGGAAATCAACTAAATTTCGATAGCCACAATCTAAAAAATAGGATCTCTATCAAACTAGGAAGGGTGCTTTCTAACAAAGAATTTGGAAATTTTGGTTCAAATATTGCAAAGGTAAACTTCAACTTAGAATTAATCAATAATAATTTTAAGGTGGAATCCATAGGAAGAGATTCCATCGCAAAATCGTTTGTAATAGGTTTTATAAAAATCTGGGAAAATTCTAGCTCGGGTCAGTCAATTGTAATTTTGGCATGGAATCCACAAAGGGAAATTCCACCACAAAATTGTTCCTAACGGATTCTACATAAAATAGGGGTGTAATCATGGGTTCATCCAAATCCATGAAACAATTTTATCAACTAGCATTAGGCTTAAGGACCTAAATTTTAATATGAAAAGAGGCACTATTCATTTAGTTTCCCCTCTTTTTCATGCATATTGTTATTTTGCCAAAATCAGCATTGACTTTTGTATGATTATGAAAAGTAACATCAACAAGAAAATGGTAGAAAGAATGAAGAGGAAGGAAAGTTTAGAATCAAAACTAGGAGGCAATCAACTTGCACTAGAATTAAAGTGAAAGGAAAGGAAGAGAAAGAAAATGTTTGTAACTTTTCTTACGAAGAAAAAATTATCTTTACAAAGATGGACAAGTTTTAGAAGTGGATTGCTAGAAAAGATGTGGAGTGGGTGAAACATGTTGGCATTTTTTATTTATTCAACATTCAATTAAGTCCTATTCGACCCTTGGTGAAGGAGTTTTTACAAGCGACCACTTGCTTTAACTCGAACATCGTTGAGTCAATAATCCAAGGCATTTTGGTGTTCATCACTAAAAAGACAATGGCGAAAATGTTATGCCTTCCTCAATCTGATATTACCAAAATACGAATGAAACCATAGAAAGAGAAGAAGGAAAAAGGGAAGGAGAAAGAATCTATCATCTATCAAAAAATTGCCCCACTAAAAGCATTAATGGAGTGGGAAGGATGGAAGGTTTTTCTCCTCAAGGGAATGTATGTAGCAAGATTATTAGCCTTAATGCAGGTAATCTAATTGAAGAGCAACATGCTTACGTATGCGACAAAAAAATTACTGAGTGGTTTTGGCAAAATAAAGGGTTCAAATGAACTAGGCTACCTTGGTTTTCAATAGCATGTATTTCAAATTGCAAGATTTGTCTGCACCAAAAAGGCCAAGGTGAATAAATACAACATCGAATTTGCCATTGCCTAAGTGGTGGACATCTTCTTCTGGAACTAGTTTTTGACAAATCCCACATTCATAATACCGGATTTTGAGGAAGAGGATGAAGGTGATGCCTGGTCTCCACTAGACATTCGAACTATAGGAAACACCAAAATTTCAAATGCGTTCTTGGATCATGCCAACTAATTTGGATGAAGACATGGATGACGTAAAAAAATTTGATGGGACGAGTAGCTAACCAAAAACCTTGTGGCATCAAAATTGAAAGTGCCATTGACTGCACTCCATGCTTTGAGATCATGGAACTTGGGGCGATTGTGTCCCAAAATTTGGATATAGTCATTGGGAAAGTGAATTTAGCGAACTGATCATTGGAATCGTCTAGCCTTAAAAAGAAAAGCAAAACACAGAGTCCAAGTTTAGTTCGGCTTGCGTAGACTTTTGATCCAAGGCCTCCCTTGGAATTGAATCCAATGTTGAAAGGTAGCAAAACCCCTACAACCTTCTCTCATCAATTGGATTGTTCTTTAAAAGGTGAGGAAATTAAGGTAAAGAAAATATCGAAAATGGATCACCATTGGATATGTTTCTAATGGAACTCATCCTCATAATTCAAAATAGGTTGTCGAAAATTGTCACTTTCTTTCTTCTTTTTTTTCGATGTGAGACCTGGGTTTTTTAAAATGGCCCCTTCGATCATTTTTTCTTTGAAACCCTTGGAGGATCACTTGTTGTGTTCCAAAGATTTTGTTTAAATAGTGGGCAACATTAAAGGTTTTTAAATTGGTAACAACCAAAAAGGAAATACTAAAGATTACTAGTAGAGGAAAGGCAACATAAGAGTCCGTAGGAGGTGGCTAATTTAAAAAACCAATTATAGTAGTTGTAGATTACCAACTAACAAAATGCCCTTACCATCTAACATATGCAAACATAACTATAGACTTTAGAAGCACTACTACAAAAGTGGGGTGTAGTTCACTAGTCTAAATCACTTTGGGACCTTAAAGGTGAAATAAGTTCATTGCATTTTAGAGATTTCACTCTGGTTAAAGTTATTTCACTATAATATCATTATTTATACATCATGTTTCATTACTACTTGACATAATTCACTATTATAATTCATTGTGATAAAGAGGTTTATTTTTATGTTGTTTTAAATATCCCATATATGTTATTTTATTATATACCCTATATTATTTTAGGTTATTTTAGTTATTTTACCTTATACCTTAAATTATTATATGTTATTATATGTTATTATAAATTATTATACGTTATTCTACCTTAAGGTATTTTAGTCAGCTTGTTATAGGCTTTTAAGTTATTTTAAATTAAATTATTCAACTAACCTTAGGTTATATTTTATGTTATTTTATGTTATTTCAAGTTATACTTTAAGTTATTATAATTTATTTTATCCTTAATATAATAATTTAAAAATATAATATAATGACCTAATGTAAAATAACCTACAATAGTCAATAATAACCTATGAAAAATAATTTAAAATAGTTCACAGTAAAATAACTACCAATAATCTATGATAATATAACCTACAATATCCAATAATAATTTATAATCAAATAACCATTAATATTTGTAATATAACATAGAATAACCAATAATAATTTATAATACAATACCTACCAATAGTCGTATATAACTTAAAATAACCACCAATAACCACTAATAGAATAGCCACCAATAGATTAACCATCAATAGCCATCAATAAAATAACCACCAATGGCCTATAATAGAATAACCATTAATAGTTGTCAATAAAATAACCACCAATAGCCATTAATAAAATAGCCACCAAAAATCACCAATATAGTAACCATTAATGTCCATCAATAACCACCAATAGCCATTAATAAATTAGCCACCAATAATCACCAATATAGTAGCCATTAATATCCATCAATATCCACCAATAGTCACCAATAGCCATTAATAAAATAGCCACCAATAATCACCAATATAGTAGCCATTAATATCCATCAATATCCACCAATAGTCACCAATAGCCATTAATAAAATAACCATTAATAACCATCAATAAAAGAATTACCAATAGCCACCAATAGCCATATATTAGAATTGTCAAAAATAATCTATCGTGAAATAATCTATAATAGGCAAAAGTAATTTAAGATGAAATAACATATAGTAGCTTAAAATTGCCAATAATAACATAAGGTGAAATAACTTTCAATAACCAAAAGTAACCAATAATAATTTCACATAATAAAAAATAGCTTAAAATGAAATAACTTAAAATGACCAAAAATAATTTATAATAGCTATAAATAGCCTAAAGTGAAATAATTTACACCAAAAAATAACTTACAATAGCCAAAAATAGCCTAAGGTGAAATAGGTTTAAATAACTAAAAGTAATTTAAAATAACCAAAAATAGACTAAGGTGAAATAACAAAAAATAGCCAAAAATAATTGAAATTAACCATAAATAATAATGTAGGGTAAAATAATTTAAAATACTGAAAAATAACCTTATAATACTAAAAGTAACCTAACATAGGTAGTATTATTATATTAATAAAATCTTATCCATTTATTAAATTATTTTTTTCAAAAAAATGATCATTAAAATGTTATTGAATAGTGATATTTTTTAAAAATTCTTAAAATTTACACTTTCAAAAGGAAATAAATGTAATTATGCACATTATTTTTTTAAATTTTAAAATAATTTCGAATCATTTCATTTGGATAAAATATTAATAAAATATGAATTTTCAAATTTTATGTTTTTATAATGTTTAAAATGAAGTATTTGATAAATAGAATGCAATGTAACATATTATTACAATGAGTGGGGTGGCTTGATGGTAGGGGTATTTGTTTCCATACTAAAGGTGAAGGGATCAAACCTCACAAGTGGTATCTGTGTGGTCAACAATGGTAAGTTATCGAATATTCTCTTATGTAGTTTTTAGAATATGTGTTTAGGTTGGTTACGTGGTCTATGTATTTAGGTTAGGTTTTAAACTTAGCCTAGGTAATGACACATGTCAATAATTCATAGGCTAAAAATCATGAAATTATCAATAATATTATATATTAAATAATTTTTAAATTTAATTAATTTGCATGATGCCTAATTAATTAACTAGTAAATGAATGGCTTGGTAAATTTATATTTCACTTGAGAATAACCTTGTTTCACTAAGTACTAATGAACCCATTCATTATCTATAACATTTGGTCCTTATTCATTAGGGGGTTAACTAGTTTCATCATGGCAAAAATGTTCAATTTCATTCAAAATCTAGTGAAACCCATAATGAATTAAGACACATTTTGGTGCAATGAAGGGGCACAAAAGAAAATGTAGGAGTTGGACACCCAAAACTCAAATTATAGGAACGAGCTAGAATAATTGTATAACCAAGTTATTGAAATCAGTAAAACTTTGGGCTCCATAAATTATGGATAAATTATTCTATAGTAGACCCTAGAGTAGGAGTAAGCAAATTGGAAAATCATGGAGCTATCTTTAGGCATGACCAACAAGGAGTTCAAGATGGCAAAGACAAAGGTGGAAAGGCTAGAAAGTCAAAATGAGGCACTTATCAAAAAAACTCAAAAGTGCTAAGAGGAAACGCAATATTCAACTAAAAAAACCCAGTTGCTACAACAAGATCTTGAAGATTTGAGGCAAAATCCATGCATGATTTCAAAAGAAATAAAAACCTTATAAGGGAGATGAAGACTTTGAAATAGAAGGTTGAATTAGCTGACCTTTACCACCACCAAATGGAGGAGTTTGATAACCTAACGATGGAGTATGCATTCATGAAAGCAAAACTTTTGATTTATCATAGAAAAACAAAGGGAGCCAAGTAGAATAGTGGGTGTTGCATAAGGAGTAGGTTGGTGAAATTATTTGGGAAGCATTTGAGACCTACTGGAAGGATGAAAAACTTTAACAATGTTTAGAGGCTTATCAGAAGGTAATGCCTCACTTAGTGATGCCTCTTTTTTATTCCAGCAAGGTGGAAACACCCTTTGTCTCTACTACCAAATTCAACACACAACAAGATGAAGAGCAAAGTGAAGGAGGTCAAATGGAAGTAAATTCTGTTGTTGCATTGAAATTTCACCTTGTTGAGTTGGAGGTAACTTCTGATATTGGAAACATTCTCAATATTGCAAACCCTTCTGATACTACAAGGTGATTCAAAAATGTTGAAAACCATGTCCCTACAAAAGTTAATGTACCTCACATTGATTCGATTGCCCTAACGTTTTTCAATGCAACAGTCAATGTGGACAGTAAGGTTATTATGGTTGGAACCAATATGGACACCAAGGATGTGACTTTTGTACAACCATATATAGCCACTAACCTTGTTAATATTTTACCAAACATTTCCACTACACCGAAAAGTGTAGGATTAAATATTGGGGTAGTGTTGTAAATTGAATAGAGGCCACTATAATGGAATAATAGCTTAGTTTTTTTGAACCATTGTAATTACAAAGACGTAATCCCAACTAGAAAAGGGGATGATGTTGAAGGTTGAATTTTATTGAAATATTTTTATTAGATTTATGTTACCAAAATCAGTTAATGGATGTTTCTTTATTAATGACCAAATTTTCCTTATCAAAAACATGTTACTAATTTTTACTGAAACCAATTTTACTACCGAATTAGATTTAGTAATTTTAGGACTGATTTTTTTGGGATAGGGCTAACCACTTGTTCCACCATTTTCTTAAATTTCCTTCTTGAAGTACTTTGTGCATGGGAGTATTTTTGGAGTAAATTAAATTTTTTTTGTCATACTTTTGTATGTAAAAGTTCTATTAGTTGTTTTCTTTTCGTATGTTGTGAGTATTCTATTTTTTGTATGTAAGGTCTTCTTCCTTGTATTTGTTTCGGGTTTGTTTTTATATAAAGTTTATGAGGCTATCGTACTAAGTTTTCATTAGCCTTTTGTGTTTAGGATTTTTACTTATTTAAGGAGAGTAAAAAGACTTTATCTTTTGCTCCCTTATTTTATTCCTTTCAAAACCCGATAGTCCACTAGGCGGCCTTAACAAGAGGGGAGTTGTTCAAGTGTGCACAACACGAAGATTCATTGCCATTGATGGACCTAAAAAGTTTGGCCACGTAGCGACATCATATTTCACTCCTAAGGGTTGAACAACTAAAATGGACCAAGCAAGCTATGATCAAGCCAACTAATTTGTTGTTTTGATGTGATGAACCTACAAGTGCATTTAACTTCAAAAAACCAACACAAATTCTAAACATACCATGTTCCAATCCATTGTGACCATGAAGGCAATGAGAATGTTATTCCAAGAAATAGTTAACTTGAAGCACACAAGGTAATGTGGATGCTTATCAACAATTAGGTGATTAATCCAAGGAAATTAAGATGGGCGATGCTCTTGCCGTTTAGGTTCTACCAACTTGATTTGACGGGTGAAGGAAAGTAAAAAAATAACAATTGGGATAATCAAAACTTAATTGCAATGATGGAGGTTTTCAAAGCTAGTCCTAAGATTTAGACTACAAGTCTAATGTTTAATGTGCATGTCACATCACTATGGAACCACATGTATGGATTTACGCAACCATGAAAATAAAACAAGGTAAACATCTTACACAAGAAAGAGGAGACATTTGTCCTATATGTGAAAAAGGTGCAAATGATTGAGCATCCAAACACATTCACACTATTGATATTGATGGTGGTTGAAATTACATAAGAAAGCCCACTACTCCTTTTTAAAAGATTTTAGGTTGGGGTGGTTAGGTTCAAAAGGCACAATCTTGACTTATCATTGAAGGTCACCCATGGTTTATAGGTTGGTCATGCAAAGGGTCTCCAAGAAATGTTGCATCATTTTCTATAAACTTAATAAAGGTTTACTGTGCATATCATTATCAACCAAGATGGAATTGTGATGAATTAAGTGCATAAGGTCATGGGAAAAACAAGGTGTGCATGTTCTAATTAGGATAGGTTCTAAATTTGGCATTCAATTACACTCGAGGGAGTGGTTGTTTGTGTTGTCCTACATCAATGCAACAAGGGAGTCACTTTGAAATTTTTATTTTTTAAAAAATAAACATTTACATTGAAATTTCATTGAAAGGTTTGAGATTAAAATTACATTGGATATGTAGCCCAAAGCATGGATGATTACAACTATTTTTGACAAATGGGTTTCACACTTCATCACATGTGCTCATGCATGTGGAAGTAACATATGCACAACTAATCATCACTTGTTAGTTTTAGATGGCCACAATTCACATGTTACAATAGATGTTATGCATAAGGCAAGAGGGGTGGGGTTGGATTTGGTTACTCGCAATCACACCCAAGTCATGTTTTACAAGCTATTGTTGTCGCATGTTTCAAATTATTCAAGGCAACATTTAGATTTTCCATGGATGTGTGGACCTTAGCTAACAAAGGAAAAGGTGTTAAAAAAGAAGACCTAGCACAATGGGTGTTTATAATATTTGGAAAAACATTAAATCCACCTAACATATGCAAGGGGTTCAAGTCAATTGGAATTTAACCTTTTAACCCAAACATTATGGCAAACAATATGCAATTTAATGATGCATTTGTGAAGACAAAAACACTTAATCTAGAATTTGATTAAGTTGATTTACACATTAAAGAAAGTTTTGGGTCAGTCGATTCTAATCATTGATAACATTTAACATTATTACATTGAAGTCAATGATTTTAAGTGTGAAACACCCACTATGAGAAAAAGGATGTTTTGCAATTGGCTTTGCAACTCATTATATTTATACGCCGTGAGTTTTAATGGACAAGTTGCATGAGTTGCAAAGTTCCAACTTATCATATATATGGTGCAACTCATTGCAACTCAATTGTAACTCAATCAAAATAATTCATTTCAACTACTATTCAATTCCATTATAACTACACCCATGATGTCATGTTGATGTCATTAATTGTCATCCATCTATTAGAATTTGACACATGGCATTATGAAGAATTTTGGACATTAAAAAAATTCAAAATATTAATCTTCATCATCCATTATGATTGTAAATGATGGTCCAAAATTGTGACACATGGCACAATAAAAAAATTGCCATATGGCATATTGATTGTATTTTGGAAAAAATTAAAAAATTAAAAAATTTAATAACTAGGTAGGTCATACATAACCATAAATAAGTAGGTTAGTAGGTCTTAAAACCTACATACCTATATACCTACGTATTTACCTAGGACTTTAGGTAGGTGGAAAAGTAGGTCCTACTTACTTACTTAAGATGATAAGTAGGTAGGAAAACACAAGACTAAATGCATTAAAGAATAACCATGAAATTTTATTTTATATTTTATATTTTGCCTTCGGGTTAAGCTTTTTTCAATTCATCCCAAAATGGCACATGTATTTGAATGTGAAAAGATAAGAGAACTAACCTTTTTTATATAATTTGTAACACGGGATTCGAAAACAAAACATATGGATTAAATCTTTTAGTTGTTCATTAGTTGCAATTGAGTTGCAACTATAACAATTTAGCGTTTAAAGTAGGCCAAATCCAAGGGGAGGGTTCCATTGTTTTTAATGTCTGAACAAAACTTGAACACCTCCTATTGGTGCATTTAGTCCATAAAAAATCATCAAAAATGAAATAAAATTGAAAAAGTTGTGGCCTTTCAAAATAGAGGGGTTACGAACTCAAAAAAAACCACCAAATGTTATAAAGGCTAATTCCCAAACACACACAAAATTCCTTGTATTTTTATTTATTTATTGTTAAAGTTCAAAGACAATTTGTAGAACTTCAGGTGTTGTTCCTATAACACGTTAAATAATTTACAATGAATAAAAAATAAAAAAGTTATGAGGTTTGAAAGTAAAAAAAGGTACAAAAAATAAAAATAAAAATTTATAAGTTGGAAAACTTATTTCTTTTCTTGTTATTTTTTCATTATTCATTTTCCTTTGCACTTCAAAAATGATTTTTAGAATTTGAAGTAGCACTCCCATAACATTTTAAATCACTCGAAATGAAACACATATGATGAAGATATAAATAACTGATGAATATGTATATTTATTAAATTATAAATAGTTATTTTATAATCATAACATAGTTGAACAATAACACTTTAGTAGTGGTGCATTAGTGGCCATACTAATCGTATCAATGGGAATCATAATAAAAAACTAATTGCAAATGTATCCAATGATGGGTGGTGGAAATGTGGACATGTGGCATAATCACATGTATGTACATTGTACATTAGTTGTAGCATACTTATTGCTTTAGTGACACATTTATAATAAATAGTCACTACATGTAACTATAATGCAACTCCTACAAAAGTCAAACATGGTTGACTACATATGTATGTATGATGTGTATAAATTATTGTATAGAAGACCCATTTTCAACTCACTTGCAACTATAATGCAACTAATTAATTTTCTAATGTGACAATTTATTTAAAAATACATTGTATTTCTAAAAGGATAGTTGCACAATAGTTGTAATACCCAAGGGATAGTTGCACAATAGTTGTAATACCCAAGGGATAGTTGCATAGTAGTTGTATATGATTTGTTTTTTGAATTTTAGTTGAAGGGTAATGTGATTTTGACGGACACGATTTCTCATAATGACCTCCCAAAGGTCCCATCTCAAGGTCATGCAATGATTTAAGTACTTCATTGACAATTGTAGGGCCCATGGCATCAATCAATTTGGCATTGATGTTGTTGATGCAACCCATTAACCATGTTGTTTGTATTTAAAACTTTGCCTAAGGTCCTATGCAAGCCCACATGTTGGGTCTCAATAGAATAACCTTTCAATGATCATTTGAAATCCATTATGATGACCTCTAATAGTTATGTGTATGCATTTGAGTAAAAATTAGCATGTAAGGAAACGCCAACCAAAGAATGTCATAAGGAGGATACGCTTGCATCCAAGGATCAAAAAATTGTTGAGAAAATTACGAAGGAGATTACTAAACAAGTGAGGCTGAATGAAAGTTGGTGAAAAAAAACATTTGTTGAATCATGGTTTGCCAAGCATTGCATTGAGCAAGGTGATGCACTCCATGTTGCGATCAAAACTAATTAACCTTTACTAGCAAATGCTTACCAAGTCCCATTATGTGGAATTGCACTTGGGATCTACAATTTCAAAATGGCAAAAACAATTGAAAAACCAAAAGCTCAACAAGAAGGTAGAGAGGTAGTGCACAATGCTTTTATTGAACCAATGTGGGTCCAAAAACAACTTTCAAACTCCACTCCAATGTAATGAGACTTAATTATTCAAGAAGTCATTGCAAGAAGCTCCAAAGTTCATGAGGAGCTAATAATAAGCAAAACACAATCCTTGTGCAATTAAATGGCTAGAGTTAGATTAATGGTGGTTGGTTTACTAGTTATGCACAAAGACTTTTGTAGCTTTGTAAGCACAATTTTCATGATGGGATGATGCATTTAATCGCAGAAATTTTATACATTTAAAACTGATAATAGAGAGTTTTGCAAGACCCATGTCACATTATTCAAGTCAATGTTCCTATATCTTCATGAGGAGTTGCCATATATCACAAGTTGATTATTTATGAGTTAATATAGGAAGGCCCAAATCAAAACTATAATCCAATCTCATGTATGAGCCTCCAAAATACCCATAATAGGTGCCTAGGCTTCTAGACTTTGGAAATTTCTTTTTAATTCAGAGATGCACAAAAATTTGTGATTCCACATCTATTTGGGTATTCATTCATTTGCTAATCCAATGATTTTATGTTTTCCATCCTAACCCTCTTTGAATTGTCGTGCTCTATAAACATACTATCCATTTACAGACCACACACACCTTAGGAAATTTATCTAAGTGTGCTTTTATGCCTAGAGAGCTGCACAAAGGTGCAAATCAAGGTTGGCCTTTTGGCTGCAGTGATGTTTAGGTGTTGGACACCAAGCTTTGTATTGCGTTGAAGTCCTTCTGATTTGTGATGCCCTTGTTCAGGGGGTTGTCACCACCACAAAATGAAGAGGCTTTTTACAGCATCTCCACCCCACACCAGCAAACAACTCCTTTATTTTAAAATAGAATACTGTTTAATGATCACTCTCCCCACCCACAAATGTCATAAAAGCCCCTTTAAACACTCAAAGACCATTTATGTCTTAACATTTGGACGAGTAATAATCACTTTCCAAATCCATAGTAGAAAAAAGCTTTTAAAGGGGTTAAAATGACCACTGCAAAATGGACCCTCATTACTGGAGACCAGCAGGATTTGGCCTATCCTGCTGCAAGGTTTAATGAAAAGGGGTGTTTGCCAGTGTGGGGTGGCAGATGCTCTTACATACTATTGTCAAATCGTCTTTTCTCTAGCTGAGCTTGTCATAAAATAGGGTATGTTTAGAATTTTAGAATTTTAGTTTTCTTCATCATCACATTGTCCGACTCGTCAAGCAGCATTGAGCCGGGCGCCGCATCTAAGTGATTGCACCTGGTCAGTGATTCCCATTACCAAACACTCTGGCGCATGCATATGCGGGGTGCGTGATACAATGTCATCAATTTGTCCCTTTGTTGGTACATGTTGATCGCTGAGCACGTCACCACAAGATTTCTCCATGACTTGAAGCGAGCAGTGTTTTCTTTCTCCCTTGCAATTTTTGTTATTGTTTTTTCGACGAAAAGTTGGGAAAATTTAACTAATTTTTTCTATTTTGGGGAGAAAAATCACCAAATTTTCCTTATTACAAATTTGGAAGATGAATAACAAGCAAACAAACAAACAAACCTTGCCATGCATCTAGTTATGATATTGATTTCTCCATGATTTGAAGTGAGCAGCAGCAGTGTTTTTTTCTTACAAATTTTGTTGTTTTCTGAACAATTCTTCGGGAATTTTTTTTAATTAAAAAAATCAACTAACTTTTCTTTTATTGAAGGAAAAAAATCAGCAATTTTTCGATATATTAAAAATATATTAATTTTTTAAAAAAAACATTGTGATCATCAGTTAGATGCATCTAGCTATGGTCAGTTGACGTGTGGGTCTGACTGAAAAGCTTGATGGAAAAGTGGGCGAGAGTGATGCGTTTTTTCATCCGGCTCCTGATCCTACGTTAACCAACATTGTACCAGGGTCAATGTTTTATGGCTGCTGACATTGAACTTTCTTTTCTTGGTCGTTTTTTTTTCAACCCTGACCTCCATACTACCCTCCCACTATTGACCTCCATCTTGGCCCAACCTACCAACTGACAACCAATACCCCTCCCTAACCCACCCTACCTATTTATCCTCTTTTTTTTTCTTGGTCAAATGTCTACATCTTGTCAAAACTTCTATCTCTTGCTAGCTAAACCTCTAATTCTCAGCAAAAACCTTTTTACTTTTCAATCAAGCTTCCACCTCTTGGCAAAACTTTTTACGTATTCTTGATTAAATCTCTAAGTTTGACAAAACCTCTATCTTTTCTTAATTAAACTTTTAATTCTTGTCAAAACATCTATGTTTCTTGGCTAAATTTTATTTATTAGCAAAACTTCTATCTATTCCTAAGTAAATCTCTACATCTCAATGAAACCTCTATGTTTCAACATGTAAAAGTTCTATATTTCCTAACTAAACTTATATTTTTCAACAAAAAATTTCTATTTTCCTAATAAAACTTTTGCCTTCCAACAAAACTTATATGTCTTTCTAGCTAAACTTTTATCTTTTTGCAAAACCTCTTTATTTTTTTTACTTCCTAATTAAAACCTTTACTTTTCAACAAATGTAGCAAAACCTTTACTTTTCAATAAGACCTTTGTATTAACCCCGCCCCCAATTTGCTTACCCATTCACTTGCTATTAAACTAATTTGTTTTGCATTTAGACATGTTTGTAGAGTTGTTAGTGTTTATGACATCTACCATTAAGATCATTGAGGGTTTTATGTATTTATTGTTTTAAATTAATTAACTTTAAATTTTAGGGCTAAGTCTTCCACTCATTAGTTTTTTTCATTTGAATAGTTTTAAAATTCAAAGCATAATTTAGTTTTCTAAATTCATTTTTTCCATTTGTATGATCTACCATGGGATGCGGGTATTGTGTTCTTAAAATGGCTTTATATGTTGCAATACTAGCACACATGGACATGTGAAAATCACTTAGTCTTGGTTGAAGATAATTGAGTGATAACACAATTTGAAAATGCAATACCCACATCAACTTAAAGGCTTAAACCACCATGTTCAAAATGGTTTGGGGTTCCCAAAACAAACACCTATTTTCATGACCTATATGCAAATATTGCATTATAATAATGGTTTTGTCCTTTGTAATACCTACAAATGGGTTTCGATGAAAATGACCCAAATTTGGTTTGCAATTGTTGATTAAAGACATAGTACCAAAGTGTAATACATGCATCCCTTCACATTGTGCTTTGAAAGGACAATGAGATCCCAATAAACCAACACTTATTTTGTGACCCATATGCAAATATTGCTTTTTTTGTTAAAATGTTAGTGCATGTTTTGCAACTCATACGTGAATATTGCACACAATTCCAAGAGTCCAATGTGTTTTAAGTGATCATATGCAAGTATTGCAAAATTTCCCTTACATCTTGGGGATTTTACAAAACATTATGTGAATATTGTTTTAAAATTTTGAATTTCAATAATATAAAGAATTATAATGCTACAGTAAAAGATGGAGATTAAGGTTGGGGTTGGTTTTTTCCTATAAATTTGCATATAACTTACAAAAGGGAACAACATAAGTACAAGGTTGAGAGATTCAACCCAAATGCTCACATTTTATTTCAAAAAAAAATCATAAAGATGGAAAAAATTCTAAAACAAACAATGTCTCACAAAGAAATCTATTAAATGTATAAAAAATTGAAAATTATATTATCATTTCTTTTTCATAGATCCCAACCATCATTTGCTTCAATTGAGTTTGATTTGGTGTGAAGACACAATCAAATCCCAAACAAAAATAAATAATGTCAACTGAGCTACATCATTGGAACTAGCACTATTTTGTGAGTTAGTTTGAGTTACATATGATGAAGCAAGATATTGATAAGTTAAAACTATAATTGTTTTTCAATTCCTTACCCAACTTGGTCTAGATAATGGTTTTTCCCAGTAGCCATGTTGTCACAAATCCTCCACACTCAAAAAAAAAAACTTAAAATATTTATAACTACAAAATTTTCAAGACCTGACACCTTTTTTAAAAACCTAAAACCTTATTATTCCTAGAATTTAATTTTTTTTAAATGAAAAGAATAAAAAAATGGTATTATATTAAATTTATTAAAACCCCCCAAAAAAAATAAAACAAACTATTACTACTACCACCACTTTTTTTGGAATTTAAAAAAAACATCAACAATCTTCTTTTTTCTAGATTTTAAAAAAAAAGGATTCAAGAAAAATGGGAAATTGGAAAAGAAAAAATTCTTCTAAAATCTTTTTAAAAAGTAAATACAAAGGAAATACAAAGGAATGCAGAAAAAAATGTAAAAAAAGGGAAATAAAACCTTTTCTTTTGAAAATTTATAAAAGAAAGAAAAACAAATCTTCTTTTGGATTTTGAAAACAATAAAAATCAAGAAAAAACATATTTTTACTTCTCTTTTGTCTTTTTTTCCTTCCTTTTTTTTCTTTCTTCTTCTTTTTGTTCCTTCTACTATTGTTTCACAAACCAAAACAAAACCCAAAATAAAAGAAGGAAAGGGTCAAGGCATACTTGGTGATGGTGTGATGATAGGCAATGGCATCCGGCACAACAATGTGGTTGTAATTGGGTGATGGTGTGATAGGTGATGGTGGGTAGGTGCAATGATGGCAGTCAATTAAGCGGAGTAGGGCTTGCAAGTTGAATTCTTTGCAGTGCTATTAGGTTTTTTTTTTGAAAGGGAACACGGTTTTTTTCAAAAATTTAAGCAAATGCATAAGTGTGTTACAAAGAATTTTTAAAAAAAAATCTAAACAACGAACAAAGTTGCA
>Ga0209611_10007173_pt1 | contig 17940 bp, 15 predicted proteins | sample S1TSphgellanicum_3_FD_187693 | JGI IMG/M metagenome (GOLD analysis project Ga0209611, IMG submission 187693) | Host-associated microbial communities from peat moss isolated from Minnesota, USA - S1T2_Fc - Sphagnum magellanicum MG (SPAdes) (version 2) | ecosystem: Host-associated > Plants > Peat...
GTTTTTTTTTTTTTTTTTTTGGGTCATTAGAAATTCAGTTAAACTCAAAAATCAAATTCTTGATGGAATTTGGATTTTAGACTTAAGTTAAAAGAGTGTATACAATTTTCCCTTTCAAATTGTGTTCAATATTATGACATTTGTCCAATAGCACATGCCACTCTAGTGATATATACCCCAGTGTTGAGCAATTAATTGCCCGGTTTGGTGGGTTAGAACTCACGGATTTGGTTAGTAAAAGTTGGATAGGAATAAGGTAACCTATTCTATTGATTTTTGGAACCAATTCCAAAACCAAAAAAACTAGATTATTTTTGGAATTGGAACCAGATCCAAGTTCTTGCTTCTATTGAATGTCCCTAGAATTTTACTTCTTTAAAACAATGAACAAAAATGTTCTTGAATCAAAGACTTTTGAAAACAAAATGAACAAAGAAGACTAGAATCAAGGGCAAACTAGAGTTTTAACTGCCCAGTTAACCACTAGTTTGGGTTACCCAGAACAAGACTTGAAACTAGGTTCCAATTTTCCAAAACAGAACTATAATTGATGAAACCCTGGCAAACCTTATAAAACAAGGTGTGGCCTTGCCATTTACATTAAAAAGTATCTTAAGGCAAAAGAAGAATTATGAAAACTCAAATATTTCATCATGCCAAAATATAATCTTCCAAAAAATCCTCTAAAAGAAACCAAAATCCTTCAAGATATCATAACTCTATAACTAATAATCTCAAGTGTCAACACAAGCCAAAATATCCATCTTTCACAAATCCCCATATCAAAATAGACCTACTAGTACCTAGGGGCCAAATCCCCTTAAGCTACTATACAAATATACTTTGGCCTCATCTTCACATGCAACTCAACTCCAACCTCAAATGATAAGTTTGGAAAATGTTTGATGGAAACGTGATGATTATGATTATGGAATGTAAACCCATTCTCAAATTTTGTGCAAGAACAACATTAGAAACCACATTAGGACATTTTATTTGGAGAGGAAGTTTGGAATTAGGGAACCATCATTAGGGAATTCATGGATGCCACACCAAAATCATTGGGATCATGATGATGGATCCATGATATTCATTTTGAACACAAGTAGGGAAAAGAGATGCCAAAACAAAGGACCCAAAACATCAAGGAGGTAGCCGAGATGCAGAACCTATGTATAAGGTGCCATCCTGGTGCCAACTATGTTATATCACCACATATTACATTATTTGTGACCACCATACCCTATGGTCAGGTTCATGGTTGACAAGGGTCCAAGGTCCGGGGACCAATGAATTCAAGCAATTTTATTGGTCAAAAGCTTTAAATTGGTCCCAAGGCCTTTAGACGAGGGTCCAAGACCAAAAAAGTGGCAAATTGAGGCTAAACCTACATGGCACCTGTTTTGGAGGGAAAATCAATTGGTTTGGACCAAAAAAAACAGTGCTAAAAGGAGAGCTCCTGATTTGGAGAACCAAGAATCAGGCTAGGGATTAAGGTACAGTCCAACTCAAGAATTCAATTTGCTTCAAATCAATCCAAATTGGTTCCTAAGAAATTGGACCCTGGACCATCATCAAAAGTGTGCCTAAGTGTTTTGACAATATACAAAGATGCGCAACTTGTTGAATCGTTAAAGTTTTCTCAAATTCACAATTCCATTATGTTTTTGAATGTTATACTAAAGTTGATAAGGTATTCTTATTGATTTTTCTCAAATCTCTAAATGTCCACAAATGATTTCAATAATGTTTTCACAAATATTTAGTTTTTTTTTTTAAAATAGCAAGGCACAATAAAAGTTATATGAAAAGTCACCACCCTGTATCTTTGGGCCCTAGTTTGAGCTTCTAATCCCCCTTTCATCTCCAATTTGAGTGTACCTTGAAAGTGAACAAAATTGGGTATTGTTTCATAAAACTGGGTATCAGTTCAGAAAACTTGTAATGAAATTGGGTATTGTTTCATGAGATTGGGTATCGGTTTGGAAGATTTGCAATGAAATTGCATATTGTTTTATGAAACTGGGTATCAGTTTAAAAGACTTGCAATGAAATTGGGTATTGTTTCATGAAATTGGGTATCAGTTTGGAAGATTTGCAATGAAATTGCGTATTGTTTCATGAAATTGGGTATCAGTTTGGAAGATTTGCAATGAAATTGCGTATTGTTTCATGAAATTGGGTATCAGTTTGGAAGATTTGCAATGAAATTGCATATTGTTTCATGAAACTGGGTATGAGTTCAGAAAACTTGCAGCAAAATTGGGTATTGTTTCATGAAACTGGGTCTCAGTTCAGAAAACTTGCAGCAAAATTGGGTATTGTTTTATGAAACTGGGTCTCAGTTCAGAAAACTTGCAGAAAAATTGGGTATTGTTTCATGAAACTGGGTATCAGTTCAGAAAACTTGCAGCAAAATTGGGTTTTGTTTTGTGAAACTGGGTACCAGTTCAAAAGATTTGCAGCATTATATTCAGACTTCGCTTGATTTAATGTACCTATTAGGAAAGAAAGACACATGTAAGGCAAATTCAAAACTGTGTGTGAAACACCTGTGAGTACCAATTTAGGTGAGAAAACCAGTTTGGTCCCCCTTTTTTTTTTTAATCATGTGTACTGTTTTGCAGCCCTACATTTGATTTGGTCCCCAGTTTAAGTGAAACTGGGACCCTGTAGCCCCAGTTTGGGGTACTTTATGGATAACTGTATTTTAATGGTGTTTTGAATTTTCATATTAATTAACTGAAACTTGGTAATTAGTTTTAGGGCAACACTTTCTCTCTCATCATTTAGGTTAAATCAATTGGCTCTTAATTGTGCATCTTCATCTTGAGTTTTGCATCTCATCATGAGTTGCCTCAAAGTTATGCATCTCATGACAACACCTCCAATTTAGTTTGAAAGTATGTCACCTTAGATTGTTGCACCTCACCATCACAACCTTCAAAGCTTATGCATTTCACAACTCCTTTGATTTTTGAAATCTAAAACTTTATAGCCTCAACGTAATCTCACACGAGAACTTGTGATGAGCACATCATTGGTTGTTGCCTTATCATAATCATGCATCAAGTGATGAGATGGGAAAGACTTGTGATCATAAAACAATTGTGTCATTAAGGGATGTGGGAGGACTAGCAACCTTTAAGGCAATCATGTATGGGGTATGGGAGGGCGGGGAGGAGGAAGTGGGGAACTTGGGTTTCTTTGGTAATGTGCTTGGTTTTGTTGCGCTTATGAGCTTAACTTTAGTTGCCTAGAGCTTGTCGTCAAGTTTTTTTAATATTTTTTCAAAAAACTTGAACTTTGAAAGCTCCTATCAACTTTTCATGTATTTTGACTTTGAGAACAATTTCAAGGTTTTTGCAAGCCCCCTTGTTAATATGCATTAATCTACTTTTAACCAAGTTGTTCCTCCCTTAGTGCTTATAGGTTTTGCTAACAATAAAATTGATAATTTGGATCCATACTTGCATGAAGATGAAAAGCACCTTGCTAAGATTGTTAGTGGTGACGGCAAATGAGTCACAGGTTGATGAAGTGCACATTGGGAATTTGAAGAAGCAAGGTGTCGTTTGGAAACCTTACATCTTGAATTTGCTCATGTGGGCATAATTTATAAAATGAACAATAACTAACCCATAAATATTAGTCCTAATTAAATTATGAAATGCATAATTCATGTGGTGAAATCATTGGTTGTAAAATTATGGCCTTACAAACTCTAGATGCCAAAAAGCTTTCATTGTTATCACAAGTCCACTGGTAAAATAGCGGCCATGAAAAACCATGTAAAGATGGAACATGACATCGTAAGTAAGAAATATGTTAGAAAGCTAACAAATTGTCCTTGAAATCCACATGATTGTGAACCAATCAACAAGCAACCACATGTAACCCCCAAGTGCTAGATTTCTAATTTTTTTCATTTACATATCAACTCAAAAAATTAAGAAACACAATTTGGTTATTTAGAGGATGTTATGATGATTTTGTTTTTTTAATTTTGCCAATGAAGATTGTAGAATTCATTTGGTTCCATAAATTAACATGCAAGTTATGCCAAGGGTTGTGCTCCCATTTTTTTTTAATGTGTGTAGAAGAAAATGTTGACATTGGTAGAAAAAAATTTAATTGCATATGTGTAGTTTACATTAACCACATGCACATTTTATTTTTGAATTTCAAAAGGGACACTTGACATGTTTGTAATTATTATTTTTAAATCTCAACAAATTAGAAAATTAAAAGCCAAAACATATGATTATTGGGTTGTTTGACATGATTGACACCAATTGTGTAGCTATGGCTCTCAAATTGTGACAATTATATGACTTTTTTTTTAATTCACAAGATTTTTATGTGAAGGATGAAAGGTTTAATTTGTAAGCTTATGCAAGTGCATTAAAATTCAATGACTTGTATTAATTAAAATATTTTGGAACCATTTGATGGGTCTTGCTTTGGGCACATGCATACTATTAAAAGTTAATGTCATTGATGTAAGAAATCATGATTTTTCAAAAGGTTCAACTTGACCAAAATGTTCACATTGACCAAATCAGATGTTTAATTTAACACAAGGCATGGAGCATGAAAAAACATGGTTCTTTTGATTGGTTATTTTAACTAAAATGATTTTTGAACCAAATGTTATGTCATACATTTAGTAAAAAAGGATAAACCAAAAACAAATTTGTCAAGATGGTCATGGTTTAATCAAATTGACCATAATAAACGACAATAGCTTATTCAAATTGGTCATATTAATTTGGTTAACTAACCTAAGATGTTTACCTAAAACCTAGGCTATTATACCCTATTGTAAATTATTTACCCTAGGTTATTTTAAGTTATTTTATCTCAAGTTGTTATAAATTATCCTAGGCTATCAATAGGCTAAGGTAAAATTAATTAATTAAAAAAAGGTAAATAATAATAATAATAAAATAACTTAACAAGACCTACAATAGAATATCTTAAAATAGGTTAAGACAATTTATAATATCTAAAAACTTAAATAATTTAAGGTACAATAACTTGAAATAACATAAAATAACTTTGCATGCACTAAAGTAAAATAAGGTTATAATATTGTATAATAACCCATAATGAAATAATCCATAATGACCTAAAATAACATAGAATAATCGAAAGTAACTTAGAGCACAATAGCCAAAAATTGTCAAAAAAAAACCCTAATATTTAATAACATAAAAACATTTAAAATAAAATAGTCTAAAATAATTGAAAATAACTTAAGGTGAAATAGCCTAAAATAGCCAAAACTAACATAGAATAACCAAAAATAATGTAGGGTGGAATAACCTAGAATAACCAAAATTAACTTAAAATTAAATAGTTTGGAATAGCCAAAGTTTTAAAAAATTAGAATAACATAGGGTACCTTAGCCTAAAATAACCTAAGGTATTTAAGTAGTTAAGGTGGATAAGTTAGGCCATATAGGTATGATAGGAAACAATGTTCATAATAATACAACAATAAAAATTATCATTTGTTGAAAGCATGGTGTAATAATGAAGGGCTTGGACTTTTAATGTGAAAGTGAAGGGTTCAAATCCTCACATTTACAACCTATTTGAATGTGCCTAATTAGTCTATTCTTATAAGCTAACTAATAGCCTAGATAGGGTAGGGTGGGTAAGTTATAATTAAATTTATTATTATTATTATTTAAAACATTAATCTTAGGTTAAATAGGTAAATAGTTAGGGTAAACAATGTAGATAGGTAAATAAAAAAATATTATTTGGGTATTAGTTTTTTAATAATTAAAATGTATAGGTTTAAAAAATTGCTATTCATATATTATTGTCCCATTTGACCCAAAAAAAAGTTTTAAAAATATTCAACCAAAAGAACTTGTCAAAATAACCAACCAAAAACACCCATTCAAAATGGACATGTCAAAATTAGCTTGCCCAAAAGGACATTTTGGTTAAGTTGGACATGGGAGCCAAAAAATCACATGGGGTTTCTTTTTACTAATTTTTTCAATAAAAAAGAACATTTTTATAGTGCATGAACATTAGGAATTTTAAAAGGTACACGTTTCTAGAAAGATCTTTAATATATATGTTTAAGAGGTTGCAAAAATCCTTCTTCTAAAAGTTCTAGAAAGTTAAGTTGGTTAAAGGTTCTAGAAAATTAATGAAACCCCATATGGTTATACAAGATAATATAAATAAAAGGCCTTGAAGGCTATGTTTGCATTTTGCATAACCTATTGAGGTTGAAGGGTATATTTTATGTATAAAGGTTCACATGCATTATTGATTTTGAAGTGTAAGAAGATATTCAACTAGTGCACCAAATGCAAACAATTGATGTTGTTGAATGAGCAAATTACAACACTAAAGGGTGGAAAATATTAGGAGAAACATTATAATGAAAATAGACTTTGTATCTTGGAAGGCAACACATCTCATGACTTCAAGTGATTGCAAAAATGATTTTTTTCTTGAATTTCCTTCAAATGTTTAGTTCACATGTTCAACTCAAAACTTTAACTCATGTTTAATTCAAATGTTCAATTTAGAAGTTCAACAATATGATTATAAGTTATATTTACAATCCACTTACCAATTACATTCTTGTGAATACTTTTACCTTTTAACATCTATACACATTGAGTGCTTCCTTGTGTTGTAGATGGTTTTCATTATTGACATTGCCTTTATGTATGAATAATTTTTTGAAAACCTATGTTAGACTTGTAATGACATTGATCATATTTGCTTAGGTTGTGTCGATTGCTATATCTTTTGATCTAATGTATTCCAATTGTTTCTCTCAAAGGTCTTCATGGGTCTTTATCATTCTTTTCTACTACCATGTTGTTTCATGCATTTGATCAATTAATTCAACCACTATTTGACTTTTTTTTTTTCTTACTTTTGCCATCAATTTGTGAGGTGATGAGTAGGCTTTTTTTATGCTTATGTTCCCAATTCATTGCCTTGACCCGTTGATTGATGCTAAAATTGTTGCTGTTGTGGGCTGGGTTGTACATTTGGGTATGTTAGGTGGGCCCTAGATGCAGGCATTGTTGAGCGGGGGGTGATGCATTAATAAATTTTGCTTATATTGCAATGGCTTCATGATTTTTTCATTGCATTTTTTTAGTTTTGTTATTATTGAAGTTAATTAGATTTTTTGTCATTAGATTTGTTGGTTTGTAGTTGTTGTCCAAATCATTCATCAAATCTTTGACATGAGGAAGTTGGTATATTGGTTTGCTTGTGATAAGCTCTTTCATCATTTCATGCATTTTTTGCTTGAATTGATGTGGCAGACACAATGTTGTTTTATATTAAACACCCATCGCCCAATATTAATCATTATGCCTTGTGCTAGTCATGTAGTTGAAAATTTGTTTGAAGTCCCCATTGATTGCTCCCCAATTGTTTTTATAAGTTAATCCATTCCTCATGTATGGTGAACATCTTGCCTTCATTATAAAGGTTGTAACTTTTTTCATTTTTTTATTGTTGTTTTAAATTGGTTGTGAGGATTTATTTAATTGAGGGTAATAAAGTCCTCGACCTCTTTTGCTTGAATGAATGTAATGATCTTTCCATGTTGTCAATTTAGTTAGTGGTACTTCTTTGACATGACTTTCACATTTGAATCATAAGTTTGTAGATTCTTGGCTTGACAATTTGAAACTTGATTCCTCTTCCCTTTGTTGATATACTTGTTGGATTGAACATTTAAAAAATTGTGTCAAAATCTTGAAAAAGATGAATTGGTTTCATATATTTTATTATTTTTTTAATTGAACTTTTTGTTGTGAGGTTATACCAAGAACAAGGTGAGAATTGAAGCTATGTGAAAGACAAAAAGACAAATTGATGTTGGTTAAAACATACAAGTGAAAATTGAAATTACAATGTGTGTAAAAGGTCTCATGAACTTTATTTTGTTATGAGTCATTTGCATCATTGAACTCTAAAATAATGATGTCGAATAAGTTCATTTGTGCATTTGTGAATCTAGTACAAATTCATTGTTGTATCATTATAAACTATTGATAAACAAAAATGCTTGATCAACTTTCTTGCAATGTGCTTGTTTAGAGAACTTTTTATTGTGCAACAACTTTTTTGTGTATGTAAAAATGTTTTTTTTGGTTGTCATCAAAGGCACAAGTAGAAAGCACAAAAGTTCTTCAACATTGAGTTACATGCTTCATTTTGGTGTTTTTATGTAACACAAGTTTTTCAAAGTTTTTTGATTGAAATCCATGATTAATTTATATGAAAGTCATATGTTAATTTAATTTTATTTAACACATAATTAATATTCATTGCCAACATAGAAGCCAACTTGAATTTTGTGATAACAAACATATTATAAGTGAATGCAAAAAAATAAAATGGTAAGAGAACATGAACTTACCATTATATGTGAATGGGGTATAAGTTAGACGGAACCAACAAATTCCATGTTTGTGCAAATAGTGTTTGCAATCAACCAAACATAAAACCTTGTGCTCTTAGCACTATGCTTATAATTCAAATCTTCAACACAATTCTAGCTAGCTCTCACAAAATGGTTTCAACTTAAAATTTGAATCTCTAATCCTCCAAGTCTCATCTTTCTAAGTTAGATAAAGCCAAGAGATTTGCATGTTTCTGCAAATTGTTTTTGGGGATGAGCTGAAAACCCTAAATGTTGCATTCTTGGCTCTTGTGTTTTATAATCTACTAAACCCTAACCTTAACTCTAAGCCCAACCCTAACTTTAACCCTAAACCCAAATACTTCTGGTTCGAGTCTTCAAAAGGGTTCCAACTGCCACCCACAATTTGCACAAAACCCTAAAACCCTAAACCCTGGCCTTTTGGGTCATCTTTTCCACACTCTGTTGAACCAGCGACGATAGAACCCTCATCTATCTACCAACAACACTTGTAAACCAAGCGTCACGCGTGCCTCTGATGATGAGTCCGTAGCAACTATCTGGTTGAGATTTGGACATCCTCTTCTTGTTCTTGTTCTTGCGTTGCTCTGTCACTGAAAATATGGATTCTTTGCTCGCAATGGAAAGCAGATCCTTGCGCTAGCTAGACGCAACAACAAAAGAAGCACTGAAAGCTGCTGGAGGATGATGGGTGTTTTGTTTTAGGGTTTTTTCTCACGGGCTTTTTGTGAAACCCTATCGCTCTCTCTCTCTCTCTCTCTTTCTCTCTACGGGTGTGAGGTTTTGAGGCGGTGTGTAGATAGAGAGGGTGGGGTATGCAGCAGCAGCAGCAGCTTCAAAAGGATTGGTGAATGGCATGGCGCGAGTTCATGCTCTGCGGTTGTTAACAGCAGCGCTGCTCACAAAACATGTGCCTTTGTTGCCTTTGCCGTCTGGTTATGGATCCACTCGCATTCTGCATCAGACCACAAGTTCTTCTTGCCGGACAGGTAACGATCTGAGATGGAGTTTGGGTGTGAGTAAGAGATCCATTTCTGTTGTCATACCTGCCCGAGGGTTTACCACCACTGGAACCAACGAAGAACTGGAGGAATGCATTCACGAAGAAGAAGATGCAATCAAGCAATCTCAAGTGGGTGTGGATCAAGGGGGTGGGGATCATCGCAGCATCGCAAAACAGGTAAAAATCTTGAGCTGCTTGCTGAGATCGCTTCACTAAGGATATCTATTTGTGAGGAAACCAAAAGAAAAGATAATTAGGGTTGCGATGTTTCTAGGCTTAAAAGCAGCATATGTGGGACTTGCAGGTTATCCAGATTCTCCAGCAGCTGAAGAAGGCGGATGACTTGCAGACCAAGCTGGCTCCATTTGCAGGGAGAATTTCGATGCGAGATGCGACAGTGATTATCAAGCTGATGCCTGACAAGCGACTGGTGTTTTCCTTGTTTATGTGGATGAAGCAACAACCACAGTACAATCCTAATGTCTTCTTCTTGCTTGCTGTTGTTCGCAATACTGTAGCCTCAGGGAAGTGGCAAAAGCTCGAGATTGTGGTGGATGAGGTTTTTGCCCAGAACTTAGTGTTGGATCAGAAACTTTTTGCAATGATCATCAAGAAAGCTAGTGACATTGGTAAAGTGAACCTCAGTATAAAATGGTTTCAAAAAATGAAGGACAGTGGCTTGCAACCGGACTTGATTGCTTACAACACCATGATTCATGCATACACAAAAGCTGGCATGCATTCACTGGCTTTTTCCACCTTCCAAGATATGCAAGACCATGATGTGAATCCAGATGTTTCAACGTTTGGTCATTTGTTGAACGTCTGTCGGCGTGATGGTGATGTAGCTAAAGCAAAGTATGTGTTCAAGGAGATGCGGCAAGCTGGGGTTCAGCCCAATCATGTAGTGTACAGCATTTTTCTTGATATCTATGGGAAGAAAGGAGAGATGGAGGCAGCAGCAGCCACCTTCAAGGAGATGCAGGAGGCAGGCATAATGCCTGATGCAAAGGCATACAACAGCCTCATCCATGGCTTTGCAAAGGCAGGCATGATAGATCAGGCCACACTAGCTTTCCATGACCTAAGACGAAGTGGTTGTGAACCTGACCATGTGCTTTTCTGGACGTTGCTCCACATGTACGCCAAGGCTAGACGGTGGGATGAAGCTCTGGCAGTGAAGCAGTTGATGCAGCGGTCCGGTGCAACATTCAACACCTTCTGTTATGACACACTGATTACAGCTTTCTTTGGTGCACAGCAACTGGAGGATGCTATATCAATGTTTAAAGAGATGCAGAGATCATCAGTCCCGGTTGAGCCTTCAACTTACATCACAATGCTCAAGGTGTACGTGCAAGCAGGACAGCATGTTGAGTGTGAGAGATTGTTTGACCTAATGATGAGGAAAGGCTTCAAGCAGCATGTAGGTGCATACGAAGGTTTGCTGGAGCTGTACCATAAAACACGTCGTATTGCTCATGCAACGCAGCTATATCAGCGGATGCAGCGTAACGAATGTGTGCCAACTCCCTCCATGTTTGGCATGCTTCTAGACCTTTACACACATGCAGGAATGTTCCCTGCATCAGAGCTAATTCTGCAACATATGCGCTCATTAGGCCACACACCAGACTTAGCCACTTACACGGCACTAGTAGCAGCTTATATGCGATATGGTCACTATTCAAGAGCTCTAGAAATTTGTGGTGATATGAAGGATGCAGGGCTTTCTGTTGACACAAGTCTCAAAGCACAGATTGAGGCTGCTGGAGAGCTAACTACACCTATGATTTGAACTGAAGAAGATAGATGAAGGACAATGGGAGTTCAAGAGATGAAGACACAGTTTCTGAGAATAGACAAAAGATTCAGCAAAAAATATTAAGATGTACAGTAGATCAGATTATTTTCAGAGGCCAATTGCCTGGAAATATTGAAGTCCATTTGGTAACAGTTACTCATCTGTAGAAAGGAGGAATAACCCTTTCGCCAGCTCTTTCTAAACATGCATTTCCTGCATGAAGTCTCAATTCATACATCATTCTGGGGACAATGAAGAAGCTGCACATTTCACTTGGGTTGCAACATGCTAGTGTCACAAGTGACAAATAATGCAACCACATCCAACAAAACAAAGCATTTTCTAAATCTCATATATAGTTCTGGTTCCTTTTAACTAATTTTCAGCTCTTAAAAGGGCTTGGCGGTGCAATGGATGTCAGTCAGTCTTGTGACAACCTTCCAGGCATCCCAGAAGAGCATACATATATTAGCTTGTGTATCTAAAGCAAACAAGTTGAAAACTGTCATCTCTCTAATTGGAAGAATCCACTGACACTATGCCTGTCCATCCAGATACTACCCAAGGAGTCTAAAGTCTATATCATACAAGTTCCTCACCAGTTGCATACATTAAAGGATTGATGATAAATGATGACGAGGAACTCACTAATCAAGTGATCCAAGCCTTCAGACAGGTTTTGAGACTATTCTGGTAGCCTCCCTGACATCAGCTCAGAAAAGGACTGCAATGGACCTGCAAGCGAACATGCTTTTGCGTCTCTCACAAACATAGAACCTGCATCAGAGAAGGAAATTAGTTCCAGAGTTTGTTGCCTTTCTATATATATTAAGCTTTCCAGGGCTCTCTGTACCCAGTTCCTCTAGATTAATGCTTTGTCTGAGATACTCTTGAAACTCAAAAGCACCAAGAACCCTGCACAAACAGGTTCTAAAAGCACTAGGAGGCTGTACGCAGCTTGGCAAAATAGCACTGTGGGTGGTGAACCACCTAACTAGTTCGAATGTACAATTGAGTAGTTTTAACAAGGGCATTGCAGAGCACAGAGCAAGATGGCAGAATGCTTGCTTGCACTACTTTTCTAGAGGTTCACTGCTACCTCAAAACAAGTGGAGCTGTTAAAGAAAGCAACAAGGACTATGGAAAAACCACGTAAGAGAGAGAGAATACCTATCCAAAGAATGACTGTTGCAGTTATTCCATAGAACAAATTTTGGTCGATGCAATCATATCTGCAGCATTTCTAGAACAATGTTAGAGGAGTTTTGGTTACATCTAGCAGAAACATGAGTATCAGAACCATCATTGGCCCAAGAAAAGTTGCAAAGTACAATTTTCAGGGACATGTGAAGGCTGTCTCAGCATGCCATCAATACATGGGTCTAGTCACCATTACTGAAGCATCTCAAGCCTCTGTCAACCTGACCAGGGGAACTGGAATGGAATAGATCACCTGGTAAGAAGACCCTGTCAAACTGCTAGGACTGGGTATGGAGAAACCAGGTGATAATTTACTCTCAGAGTGTTAATGATAGCTACTCTGAGCAAACTGCTTCTGAGGCTCATTTCCATATTCAGAGATTTTGGAATATCACCTACACTTTCTATCCACACTGGAGAAGTACCCCACAGCAAAGAGAAATTATAGTGACCGTGAAGAGTGCAGAGAGCTGAGAGTTGAGGGCCCTTACATGTACATGCTGATAAGAATTCCCAAGCCTTGCATTAGTGTTCCCCATGATGATCCAACAAACCTGCTCACATAACATCGCAGGCTTCAGGCAAAAACTCCAGTTACTCCAGACAAGAGCAACAACATCCATATGTATTTTCACTATGGTATTTTCACTTGATTCAATCAGCCTGGGAGAAAGAAAGCATACCACATACGATCACGTGTGAAGAGAGCCCTTGGCAATAGCAGACCATTTCCAATCATGGCCAGCAAAACTGTGTAGACTGACAGACCCTTTATATTGGAAGGGTTCAAATAATTTGTCCACTGAAACACATTTCTCCATCCACCACATATCAGTAGTATAAGAATGGGATATAAACCCCATGATGAGTCATAAATATTTGTCACATTCTAATACATTCTGCATACACACACACAGACACCAATCCACTGCATGAGAAGACCTCTCTCCTCTTCTTCTTTTGTCCTTATCTTTTGCTCAGAATTAAGTGGGCAGCCAGGTTCTAGCCAAAAGGCCATGGTGACCAGTGTTTCATGAGAGTACATGGATTCAAGTCACCCACCATTTGAGCAACAGGCCCCCACATAAAGAGAAGAGTGGCTGTCCATGCTGACATCGCTTTGAGGATCTTCATTCCCAGGGCTGACAGCTTGTCAAGTCGTGCCTGTAATGTCCCACATTATCATTCCAACACAAATATAGCTGTAAGAACAGCCCTTTCCTCTCATGCAGCGATTCTATAAGAATCTGCAGTCTTCTGAACTTATGTGGTTGCCTTTCATAAATGAACACAATATGTGGGAAAACAACAATATGACCGACACATGCAGCAAGTCAATGATATGGTGACATGCAGAAAGTGTGCTTCAACAGATTTCTTACCAGCACCACCATGATGAGGGCAACAGCTCCACCAAAACAGCCAGGCAGGATGGATGGGGTGAAATATGTATCGAATGTTGACCACATCACCTATGGAAACAACATTGAAGTACAGCATCAGAATGGAGGAATGTGATCTGCTAGGTCATTTATGATGTCTCACTTTGAAAGTGTTTTGCCCAACTACCTAGTCCCCAACACAGACAGGTTCATGGGGTACTCGGGGTTCAGAGATGCTTTCAAAACTTAGGTCACTATGGAGTGCTTGGGAAGGAGAAGACTTCATCCAGCTCAGGGCAAATACTATATACCTGAGGGAGTACAGCAGCAGCACCAACAGTGACAACTTCTCCCCATAGCTGCCAGATTCTGGCACTGATCTTATTTTTGAGGCTCAGGTAGTTGAGGAGAAGGCCAACTGTCACTGTGCTTGCAGTTGCCAAAAAAGCTGGTAATGGCATGGCTTCTGCAATGGCAAGCTGTGACAAAACCACGAGAGTCGATATCACACCCACTGCCTGCACAACCATTGCTCCCCTCTCCTTCTTCCCTGCAAAGTATGATAAGAGTGCCAGATTTCCTAGTAGAGAAGTCAATTGGCCCTGCATCAATCAAACCACCAAAAAAATCCCCACATAAACAAACAAACAAACAAACTAACTAACAACCAAACAAACAAGGGCTTACAGTGAGAAAATTGTTAAATGTCCACAAAGAGTCCTGAACTATGGATGATCATGATGAGAAGGACAATGCTGACAGCAAGCTCATAATGCTGCTGCTGCTCCTGCTGCTGATGATGATGTTGTTGAGAGGATTTCCATGAGCAAGGAAGACAGAGGATGATGATGCTGTTGAGGGAGATTTTCAGGAGCAAGAAGAAAGAGCAGCAGAAGATGAAGAAATCCATGGGCAAGCTCTATCTGTCTGTCTGGGGCTTGGAAAAATGCTTACTTACCATCCATGGAACGGCAGACAGTGCAGAGGTGTTGCCGTCCGTGAGATTGCGGAAGTTGAGGTAAATTTGCGGGAGCTGCAAAAGCAGGAACGCGAATGTGGCGGAGTCCGCCGATCTAGCAGTCCAATCATCCCATTTCTTGAACCGAATCTCTATTTCCGGGTCTGTAACGCCCATAGCCTGCACACGCGCCAACAACTAACTAACTGTTGTCACTACTTTCCACCCGTAATCTAGCTCCAGGATCTTCCCAAAAACAAACACATAAGCACAATTGCAAACAATAATACAAGCGAGAGAGAGAGAGAGAGAGAGAGAGAGAGAGAGAGAGTGATGAAATCACAAACAAATCACAACAACAACCTCAGGAACGTTTGCAGGCAAGGCAGCATTGGAGTCCTCTGCAAAGGATTGAGGCAAAAAAAGCCGCGTGCTAATCCTTCTACTCCTGCGTCGGTTGGGGAATTGGTTGCAAATGATGCCACGGCCATCACCAGTTTCTTCTACTACGACATAAGGAGTTCTCACGAAAGAAAACGGCCTGTAAAGAAGTGCTCGTGCTCTATGGGGAATAGAAATGGCGGTAGTAGCAATTGTTATTCTCTCTCTCGTAAGATATAAATGTGTTAATCTACCTCCTTCTTCCTTCCACGTTGTGCTTGCTGCTCCTGCTGCTGCTGCTACCGCTTCTTTCCGCAAGCAGCTTGCACCAGCAGACGAAGCAATTGCTTCTGGATTGGATAGAAGGCCCATTCTCTTCCTCTCCAAACCAAAAACCAAACAAAAAAAAAAAATTCAACACAAAACCAAACAAAACAAAACACTCTCACTCACTCTCTGTCTCTCTCTCACACACACACACACACACACACACTTTCTCTCTCTCTCTCTCTCTCTCTCTCTGTCTGGGATTTCTGTCTGCAAATTCTTCAAGACAAAAACTTGGAAGGGATTTTGAGAACGAGTTTGTGCCATTATCATCAAAGGAATCTGGGGTGCCTTTCTTCGCCCCTCGAGCCTCTCTAAGGTCTCTTCCGCCCCTGGTGGAACCGGCCCTACTGGTGGTTTAACGGGTGACGTCCCTAGAGTGGCGGTACCTAAGGACCTTTAGGCGTACCTAATGAGGTGGTAGGGACTATAGACTTCAGACTTCTTTTTTTTTTAAAAACTAGTGAAAATTCGCTAAACAGGCGATTTTTTTTGGGGGGCGGGGGGGTAAAAATATAGAAAATGAAGCCATTTTTTCCCTTCCAAAACTAGAAAATAAAGTTTATTTACCAAAATAGAAAATAAGTCATTTTTCCAAAAAAGAATTTTTTTTCCAAAAATAGAAAATAGAGTTATTTTTCCAAAAGAGAAAATGAAGTCAAATTCTGGGGGGTTTCCACAATTCAGTCAGAAAATAAAATAAAATATAGGAGAAATTGTCAGATTACTCTTTATATTTGGTTCTATTAAGTAGCTAGAAATATAGGAGGAGGGTTTTTAAAATTTGTGCTTCAGATCAGTGATTGGTTCATAGCCAAATTTGGCTAAATCTTTCTAGGTATGATTGCCACTTTTCCTACATCTTCCTATGGACAATGGATCAATTCCACTTTCGCTGCATTTTTTTAAAAAATCCCTAAAAAAAAAAAACATAAGCTGACAATAGTATTTTGGGAGAACACAAATATAAGGACCCCCTCTTAGGAAAGGCAAGGGGTCTTATGCCTACAATTTGGGAGTAGGTGGGACATTACACCTACCTAGCAAGCCTCCTTGAGCAAACCCTAATGCCATGCTATTAGGACCTTGCCGGGTGTAAACACCAAAGGAAAGAAATGGCATTATATGGTTCCCATCTTTCTATACTCCTCATAGTGTAGGGTTTAGAGGTGCCTTACATGGGTGTAAGGTACCTCTGAAGATGCATAAGGTACTTTCCATAAGGGGTGGGGCCACCTTGCTTAGTGCAAGTAAGGTGCCACATGTTTACACTAAAAGAAAACAATGAGATTCTTATGTGTAGGGTAAAGCCCTAGGGTGGGGGCATCCCCAAAGCAAAGGGGCCTACCATGAGGTCATAGCCAAGTTTGGCCCCACACATTTTGTGCATGTTCCCCCCCCCCACCCATGGGCTTTACCCATCATGAAGCATGAGGTGAACCTTATCATGAACTTAAAAAACATACATAAACCATGAGCAACCTTGAGTGAAAAAATTGAATTGTTTTGTTGTAAATTCAATGATTTTCTCTAAAAAAATCACCAAAATTCAAAACCAAATTCGGATTTCTATACATGGTTAAAGTAGGTAGCCCAAAAACATAATTTAAAAAAAAAAAATTCCCATAATTTTAATAGCCAAATTTGGCTAAATCAGCTTATGGATGATCACCACCTCGACTACATCACAAAATTGAACCCAAACATTGTGAGTCTTAAATGAAATAGTTTTACTTAATTTTTCATGAATTAGTTGAGGTTCTACTTGATTTAATTAATCACACTCATGATTTAGCAAATAGTTTGCATGATTAAAGCCACTAAATGTTAATTAAATTGGCACCGTACTTTTGTGTATGGTGCATGGTGCGATTCCATTGTTTGGACACCCATTTGGCACAACAATGGATAGAAAAACCATAGGTGGATGAAATTCTAATCATGGAAGTTTGCAAGTTTAGGAAAGAAAATGTTTTTGGATCTCAAGGGTCAATAGGGTTGAGAGAGTGGAGTATGAAACACATTATTGCTTTGCAAATTTCTCATCTTCTCCTCAAATATTTTAGGCTTTGCCCATGTTCTAGTTGTCTAATGACCCATTGAAAATTGAAAATATGTCATGAAGGGGAACAAGGGTGCACAACATTGTTCCTTGTTGACCCTTTTATTTGTGGCACAAATACTCATTTCTTGGGTTTGCAAGGTTTTGTACTTCATCAAACTAGGGTTATTTTACTCATTGAAATATCAATATTTGAGATAATTATTTTGAACAATTGTAGCAATCATGCCTCATGAAAATAACAATCGAAAGCTTCCATTCCACATACTACCCTTGTAACATTTTTGTAGTGGATTTTGACTTCCTTTATGTTAGGGATTTAGAAATTTCTCACATTATTTTCAACTTGTTGAAAACAATAACATGGTGAACTCAAT
>Ga0209611_10007174_pt1 | contig 17938 bp, 19 predicted proteins | sample S1TSphgellanicum_3_FD_187693 | JGI IMG/M metagenome (GOLD analysis project Ga0209611, IMG submission 187693) | Host-associated microbial communities from peat moss isolated from Minnesota, USA - S1T2_Fc - Sphagnum magellanicum MG (SPAdes) (version 2) | ecosystem: Host-associated > Plants > Peat...
AGAGTTGACAAGTTTGCCAAAACATATGTTGATCAATAGATGAAATTCAAATACCACTAGTAGATTTTCCAAAGCAAGAGAGTGACACTTACACAAAGTGGTTTTTACAATAGAAACAATTTCATAATATTGTTTTACAAAAGGCATGTGGTGCATGGTGTACACGACTGATTTTTAAATGTGTGTGTTGGACAACCAAGAGGAGTTATTGATGGTGGCCATTTTAAGGTTCATAGCTTGTATAAACAACTAAGAGATCAAAAATTTTTGCAAATACTTGTTCTTAGAATTAAAAGTGTGATATGTACACCTTACATCATTAAAGACTTAGTTTATCCAATTTGAACATATATTTTTTAAAATTTTGAAAAACAAAAAATCGTGCAAATGTCGACCAAATAAGATATGATTATAACATGAACAAATGTAAAGTTGTGATAGAAAATGTTTTTGGTTCATTAAAAAATCGATGGCAGATTTTGAGGCATTTGAACTCCAAAGTTGATAAAAGAATTAGGGTAACAATAACATGTTGTGTATTCCGCAATTTTTGTGAAATGTGGAATGAACCTAAACCAAGGCTTGCAAATTTGGCAAGTAGAAAGGAATACCTAGTTGAATTTAGTGGCCATATGTTGCCTGCTCATAAAGATGGAGAGGTAACTAAAGCAAAAGAAAAATATTAAAATTGACATTGTATGATCAATGGGTGTTTAATCACATTATGCTAAGAGTTCAATAAATAAAATTTTCATTTCAATGTATTTTTTGTAAAAAAAATCAATATGGCACTTTTTTTAAGGGTCTTCAAAACATCAAAAAACATTGTTGCAATCTATAATTAATTCTATAACATTTGTGAAATGATTTTCTCGGTCATCTCATCTTGAGTTTCTCAATTCCTTCAAACAAATTGATAAATCCTTGATAACCTTTACAATAAAAATGGATCCAACATTCATTTTCATCTTTTTTTTTCAATTCTTCATTTGGTTGACCTTGGACAGTAGGCAATTTGCATGCCCTAATCCTCAATGTATCAAAATTGGAAGTTAGAGTTGCAACTCCATCTCCAAATGCATAAGTTTGCATCACATGAAACATAAGAACATCTTGACTTTCAAGAACACATTCATCTTCATAAAAGATATTCACAAATTCAGTCTTTTTTAAAAATTACATGCACTTTTTGATCAACTCCTTAAGGCACTTCATCTATCTTAGTAGCTTTAGCAAACAAGTAGTCAAATTTTTCATACCAAGTCCAGTCAAAAGGAGGAACACATGTAATGTTCGTTTTTTTTGTCCAAAGTTATATTTGTTTTTCATTTTCTTGAATTTGTCTTTACATTGGCCCAAAGTGCACTACACATTAGTTGGAAAGTGGGCATTCATGGTTATAGCAAATGCCTCCAAGTTATGTGTTTTCATCACCTTCGCTCCAAATTCCTAATACATTTTTTCAAATTTGTTAAACAAAAATGTGAATGTTGCATTGTTCCAAAATCTCCCTATGGAGTCTCTAACTTTAGTTTACAATTCATCCCTCTTGTGTGCACTAGACAATCCATTGATTATGCCAAAGAACATTTATAAAAAGCTTGGTTGTTCATGGGTAGAAACTTGTTTTACAAATCCCTCCATGGATAAATAGAAATTCACTACATTTCAACCTTAAACTTTGCACAATTACTCTTGTATGAGTATTGTGGAACAAGCAAGGCAATAAGAAGGTGAGAACATCTATAATTTTTTTCATCTCATTGTAAACCATGATGATGGAAATTTTTTTCACCTCTAATGGTAAATGTTGCATGTTAAGTGAAGTTGAAACTAACGAACTAATCACAAATTCATTTTGGAATGAAAAGCTTGAAAGCTTATTAATGATATCTTCGACATAGGTTGTTAGCTGACTAATGAAGGCTCATGAGCCCAACATTAATCTCTCAAAAAAATACAAATATTGCAAAAACTTTGTTTTTGCAAACATATTGCCATTTTCATGGGCCCTAACATTTTGCATTTGCCCATAATTGTTAGTGCAATTAGTAGTACAAGAATATTGTTGCTATTTTTTCTTCTTAATTTGCCTTTTGCCCTATTTGTTTTTCCTGTCATGTTTTGCATTCATAAAGCACCATTGCTTATTTTTTCTTTGTATTTTGGGCATCCTTCCTTGCCCTAAGGTTGCCAAATTTAAGTGCCACTCTCTTAAGGTTCCCCAAGAAATTATTAACCTTTTAGGATAATTTCCAACTAGTGTAAATTACTCGTGAACTTGTTTGTCTTTTTTAATTTATTTATTATTAAAAAATCTACTATACTTTACATAGGGGAAGGTTCAAGACATAGGGCCTTTTGGATTTGAGGTCTCATCCTTGAGGCCAATAGGTTGAGGGAAAGGGCCAAAAAATTGGAAGGCCCTATATTGAGAACCTTCTCCTATATGTGTAGGACTATTTTTTTATTTCTATGTGTACTTTGAAAGATTTCCCCCAAGAGAATGCTATGATAGGGGGAGATACTCCTATTTTAATATGTTTTTATGTTCTCATCAAAAGAAAGTCATTTACATGCATGGAGGTTTAGACATATGCTTGGGCTCACACCCTCTAGTGGCTTTCCCTCAGGAGAACCCACTCATACATGAACCTCCTTTACAACATTACCTCACATATTACCAATACAAAGGGGAGCCTAACATGCAAGAAAGTTACATACCCCCTAGCAACTATAACATGCTCGAAACATGTATGGCATGGTGTAACAAAAAAAGAAGCTATACACATAGCCTAACTGCTATTGGACATTAGTATGAGTTCAAAGCACAATGTCTATGAAGATCAACAGATTTGATTTAATCATTTCTGATTTCTTTCCAAACGCCATATTTTTCATCTTATTACAAATCAAATCCTTACATAAAAGCCCAATTATTTGCATTCATCTTTATCTCTACTAAAATTAATCTGAATTGTCATAGGTACATAATTAATATGGTGGGTCTAGTGAATCAAATTGTTTTGGACTCTCTCCTTAAGCTACTAGGGTCTAACTTGGCATCAACATGACCAACATTACTAGTCCCCATCCCAATACTATCCACAACTTCACATAGGTGAATTTGATAAGACCATGTCAAACAATAACACCATTGACAGATTTCCATTTCCTTCAGGTTCTATAATAATGCACAATCCACAATCTCGAAATTCCCAACAAACTGGGTCTCTGTCCCAAATATGTTTCCCAGTATTTCCATTCCACAATCCCAAAATCTCCAAAACTACATACTAATGCCTTATTCAGACCAACCTCTTGTCCTCTAGTGATCTTCATCACTTTTGCCAATTCCCACATATTTTATTCATGTATGTGTCTCAACCACAATCCATCCTTTTGACTCCAATGCACAATGGAAAAAAATAGGAATCCAAAAGATATTTAAAAACACAACTGGTGGGCATTCCTCCCAAAGATTCCTCAACAAGAAAATCAAACACACCATCTACTCAACTGCAATGCATCACCCTAATAACTATCAAAAACTTCTATACTTAGCCTTCCATAGTCCACCATTTATCTTTTCTCTTGCACATGCTCCCTCCAAAAATCACCAAAAGTCGCCAAAAGAACATCAAGCTGATCCTGCCATGGCCATAATTAATCAAGCGCACCACAACAACTTAGCTCCTACCCTGTCACAACATAACTCAAGCAAAGCAAAACCACAAAATTCCTCAACTCCATTAACCTGCAACAAACAAACACTCACACACATAGACACATAAACTACCCACTTATTTTTTTGGCTATCTCTTTTTGATTGCAAGGTCGGATTTCTCATCCTTTAGGTATTCTTTCCAAAAATAAGCATGTCCCCCCTCCATTTCATTCTACAATGAAATTCATGCATGTCAAGGAATGCCAAGGTGAAAAAACACGAGGTAAAGGGCAAACTCAGGGAAAAAATTTGCAGCAACACTGTTGTACTGACTGCATTAACAACTATCTGCAAATATAATGTTATGATTGTACACACCACCAGGGTCCTAATACACCTACCATTTGAAAAGTGTACAAGTCCCAGTGGAGGCATTCTGCATTTATATATTCAAAACAATATTACAAGGGCCCACTAACGTAGTACCTTGGCCATTTCAACACATGTCCGTCGAATAATCAATTGATTTTGAGAATATCATTTCAACAAATAGAATATTCCAAAATATTCACTGTTTTCTTTCACAATATTTTTTGATTTGGAAGAAGTAATTTCTGAAAATTTTAACAATTTTCAAAATAATATAATTATTGTCAAATTGGCCAAGGTGCTAAGGTATACATGTAAGTATTCATGCAAGTGGAGGCATTTTTGCATTCATATATTCAAAACAATATTACCCAGATCCACTGGGTTATGATATACCATTTTATAAGTGTACGAGTATGTATGTGTGCAAATGGAGGCATTTTGAATCCATATCATCAAGACAGACATATTCACATATTTGATGCACAAAGACTAGTTTACAGAGGTTGCATGTAGTTTTCTCCAGGAGGCAAGGTAGGTATTGTTGTACAGATGACCACTTGTTGTACAACACGTTTATCTTGAGAGACGCTAAATGCCCTTAAATTAAAAGAACTTTTGCAGAATTAAAGAAACATGTAGGAACCGTGCAGGGCCAAATTACATGTGCAAGAAAAACAAGCCCCAGACGGAGCTTGATGGGGCCTAAAAACATGTGCAAGAAGACAAGAAAAAAAAGCTCCAGACAGAGCTTGATGGGGCCTAGAAACATGTGCAAGAAGACAAGAAAAACAAGCTCCGGACAGAGCGATGGGGCCAAAAACGTGAAACGCCACACAGAAGACTGAAACAGGGACTGCATGTAGGTGAGAACTACTAATAGCAAACCACTTGGACGAATCATTATGATTGGCCAATCAAAAATAGGGCGCAGCAGTCACATCATATTTATTACACTCTTCTATAGAAGGTGCACAGCTTTACTGCGGTTTTTGCTAGCCTCAGCAAACTGAGCAAATATGCAGGAGAAAAACCATGTTCCTCCCCCAAGCAGGCATATGATGATTTTTCTTCATCTCATTTTAATGCGCAGGGTCACATACGAGCACCAGTGGGGATGCTCTAAAAGGCACAAAAAGTTCTAAGTTCTCACTCAAAAGGTTAACCAACATCAATATATTCTTATCAAGTTGTACTTAGTACTTACCCAAATTATAGTTCATTTTTAAATGTATAAGAAGAGGTTGACGAGAAACAGTAAATGGCCTGTACTTTACCTTGGATGACGCACAGCTTTCGAAGAACATGAATAAGTACGCCCAACAAGGGGTGGAGATACTCATCACTGAAAATGAGTTCGTTGTGGAGCTTTTCCTTTTTAAAGGGAAAATTTGGTTCCGGTTTAGGGTTTGCCTTATTGGTATGCCTTCTTTCTCAGTAGCCCTTCATATGCTTATGAAGTTTACTTACGTAGATTGCGTATGTACTAATGTTATCTGAATTCTTCTCACTTTGTGGCATGATTGGATAAACACCATACAATCTCTGTTATGAAAACATTGTCATAAGTGTAGATCTTGATGTACATCATGGATGAAACTAAACCACTCACTATGATGATTCAATGGATGACAACCAATTCCTACTTCCGTCCACCATCTATACCAACTAGACTTTAAAGTTAATAGGTGACAAAAATTGCCATTTAAGTATGGATAATTTTTTTTTATGGTTCATATTGAATAGTCATCACCAGAAAAAAAAAAATCAATTTTGTGGTATAAAAAAATTGGTGATTTTTTCCCAAAAACAATTAACACAACACTTGATTTCCTTCAAAGCCAAATTTCCCCTACATAAACACATTTTTTCAAAACTTTCCCATTTCCTGTGTTGAAAAAAAAATCAATGGGACTCATGAACCATCCATCTTTATGCAAATAATGTTGTGAATTGCTTGGGTACATGAATGAGTATTATCTTGATGGGTTCTTAGTCAAATAGGTCTCATGAAATATGTTTCATGGTTCATATATACCCACGAGTCATTCATCATTTTATCATTTGAAACTTCAACTCATGTTTGCAAATGTTCCAAATTTCATCCAAGTTGTTTGACTAATTGCCAACCATCAAAAAGTCTAAAAGATGAACATTAAGTTCGTTTAGGAGTCATTGTTTTCATGTGAAAATGCATTTTTGTCATCCAAAAAATGATGTTTCACCCCCAAAATGTCATTAATTTATAAGGATGATAGCTTCATCTACAAAGATGAATTTGATATTGAAAAGAAAATGAAATAATTGTCATAATGTTGAAAAACTCTAAATCATTTGGAATGATGAAAACTTGGCATTTTACAAATGGACTTAAAATCACAAGAGTTACGATTTAATGACGTTGTATTATTAGGGCCAATACAAATCATGTTCACAAAGATTAATTTTAATGACAAGGTGAATTATGAACTAATATTTATGGGTGATTTTTCAAATTTTATTGTACAATTGTTTGTGAACAATTCTAAAGATAATTCATACCTAGTTCATTTTAAAGCCTAACTATTTCACTTTTTACCCTTCCAATCAACATGAATGTGAAAGGGCAAATTAACAAGTGATTTATCATGTCCATGATAATTATAATAATTCGTTCAAATCAAATTTGAAATTAATGTAAACAATGATCAACTATTTGAAACCATATGGGAACTAGTTTTTTTTTTTTTTTCAAATTCGTCAAGTAAGTGCATTGGCTAAGATCCTTAACATTAATTAGCAATAAATAGTGATTGTCCTGCTAGACTAGTAGTTTTTTTTGGAATCCTGCCTAGTTTTGGCACCCTATAGGAACACACTATTTAAATCTAGCGACTTCTAAGTTTTTTGGTCAAGATATGACGATTTTAAAAACATATATATCAAAATCCCCTTTGTTGGATTGGCCAACCCTATTTTTTGTCTCCAAGTTGCAAAAATTTGTTAGAAAAAAAACATTGATGGGAACATTAAAAAAAAAATTTTTGATTACCATTGGTAATGCAAAGTAGCATGAAGCCTAAGATAGTGTAGTGTAGAAAAAACACTTTCAAAATTCAAACTATAACTTACTACAGGTGAAAATGAAAAGGTAATAATTAAATTTTTAGTGAAAAAAAAAAATGGGCATATGTATGTTTAAATTCTAGTGATGATGATAATCGGAACCGGTTTATGTAGACTAGGTATAGGAGTTTTTTGTCACTAAGACAATTACAGCATGGTTGTCAACCATGACAATTACAAATAGTTGCATGGTCGACAATTATGCACTAGAATGACCATTTTTAACTATAATGTTTCGAAATATTGGAAATTCAAATGATTTTTTTGGGTCATTTGGTGGGTTCTATCATCATCTACACATTTAGCTTTTGCACAAGATCCTTCTTCTTTGTAGAGTTGCGTTTGTAAGAAAATGGGATTAATTACAATATGGGTTGCTGATGGCATGTTTCATGGGTTTACATGTCGGGCTTGTTTATGTGGGTATGCATCCAATATGTTATTGAGATGAATGCATTCAAAAGGCTGAAGTCGTTATTGTAGGTGCAGTAGTAGTAGTTCCTTCTATTTTGTAATGTTGGCATGTTAATGTTTTTTCCGCAGATGGTGAGTGTAACTAGTGATCTCTCATGGACTCACACCATCCTTGTTGTTGCTTCTAGTTGAAGGTTTTCATCAATTCTAGGCTTTACGAATGATTGGATTTACAAAGTAATGTCTACCTATGACCATTTTAATAGTAAGCAAGATAGACACAAAGTTTCATGAAACAAAAACCTTAGAATTTCCTTAAAGTTCCAATTTGGATTTATATGAAATAGGAGGATTGTTGATTCACAATTGGAAAAACCCTTTCTAATCATGCGGGTTTAATGTAGCTTAGAAGTTAAACAAGGATTTTTCATGTTCTGAGCTCCAAGAAATATTTGGAAATGCTTGGATCAAATTTCCCCTTTAGATCCATAGTTTGATGAGGTTGATAATCTGCTAGATGCTCCATTCCTAAATATTGTGGTGAAGATGTGTGTTTTAATCTGACTTTCTCTCTCAAATTGTTGTTGTTATACAAGCGTGACAACCTTGGAAAAAAATCCTAGTGTAGTTGAAGGGTAGGTTATTTTTAGTAATGAAGCTTTTTAGAGTTGGTGTGTGAGAGCCTTAAGGCGAGGGGGTCTTCCATGGAAGAACCTTGGAAGTAGGGATTTGTTTTGTAATCTTCACTTTTCAAACAAGGTGTCCTTGGTTGTTATTCCAAGTAAGGCATTTAGGGGATTATGTTATGAACATCAAGCTCCACCTTTGGGTCCTATAACATAATCCCCTAACAGGGGTGGCCTACCCTACATTTAATATGCAAAAGACAAGTGTGGTTTTCAACAAGGACCCTAATGAAGCTCTTGATGTATATTTGGATTTTATAGGTGTATTACACACACACAGACCCAAACTTCTCTCTTATGTGTCAAAAATAACAACAATATTTTTCAATAGGTAAGCAAAGGCAATTTCTTTCTCACATTTTTGTTATGGACTGTTATTTTTCATGAACTATCGATTTGGTGTCGCAACCCCACTTTGAGGGAAGTGTGAGGTCGCCACTCACACTCTCCAAAATGGGACTTAGGGGTCCTCCAAAACTCCCGAAAACTTAGAACTCGATTGTAGGGGTCAAAACTCCTTGCATTGAGGTGTTTTTTATATCGTTGGAAAGTTCTTGAAGTGTAGATGTCCAAAATGGCCTTGCATGAGCCATTTGGACATCTACAACACAAATTATAGGTGAAAGAAAGGTCGGGAGTCAAATTGGCAATTTGACTCCCGACCACTAAAAGTCAGGAATCGACCCAATCCCGGTGTGTGCAAGTGGAGTGCGACACACCTTTGGAAAGCTTTCAAGGAGAGCTACAAGTTTGCTTTAAACCTCGTCCCAATAGAAGGTTGGAGCCAGAAGTTATGAACGCCCAAAGTCCCGAGAGTCCAAATCGAAACAGTTTCGGGACTCCATTTTGGGAGTCCCGGGAAAAAGTGTCATTCGGATGCAAGTGCGGTGGAGAGACACAAAGAATACTATATGGGGGAAGGTGGTGGCTTCCCCCAAGTCTGCGCCGTGGTGAGTCAAGTGAGTCCAAGGTTGCCCGTGGCTTGTCCTAATACCAAGAGTGTGCAGAATGAGTTCTAACTAACTTGTTGGTTGGTTTTGGATGCAGGACCAAATAACTAAATAGCTTGTCCCTCTTCCTAGTTTAATCCTGGAGCTTTCAGCATGCCCCTCTCACCCCCCCCCCCCTTTAGTGCTGGAAGCTGGGAGCGACACCAAGTTCCAACTATTTCCTTTATTTAACATAGTTAGACCCTTTTTGGGTCTAACAAGGAACTTGGGGGCGCATCACGTGCTATCAGAGCTCTAGTTGAGCTCGGTTCACTTCTTGGGAGTTTCAGATGGCGCCCAAGAATAATTGTAAATAAGCTCAAGAGACCATGTTGGAAGAACCTAACGAAGATCGAGTAGTTTTGCCAGAATCAATTGGGGAGGAGGAACCGAGAACCCGAGAGGACCAAGATGAGCTCAAAAGTGAAAAGGAGCAACGGAGCTCGGTCCTATTCACCGAGGAACAATTGGAAGTCCTCAAAATGAATAGGCCCGACTTCAGTGAGCTAGTTGCGGCTCTCAAAGGAGGAGCATCCAAGGATGCGAGGTTCCAACCAGCCAAACCTGGGAATTTCAATGGTGCCCGCGACCGAAAGGTTGTGGACGCTTGGCTTGCAAAGATGGAAGATTATTTACATGCCGCCAAGGTTGGATGGCACTCGGCCGTGAAGCTTGCCCAATCCTACTTGAAAGGCTATGCCGCCACATGGTGGAGGACAGTGAAACAAGAGGAAGGGAAGAACCATGCCTATACTTGGGAGTTCTTCAAGGAACGCGTGGGGACCGAATTTGTCCCAAGGAACTCCGATTACATCTCGAGGTGCAAACTTCGTGACCTTGTGAATGCCAAAAATGAAAACTTGAGGTAATATGTGAGGGCTTACTTTGAACTCATGCTTGAAATCCGGCACATGCATGAGTTGGATCGTGTGTGCCAATTTGTGATGGGACTTTCAACTTGGGCAAAACGAAAGCTTGAGGAAAATTGGCCCTCCTCACTGTCCAAAGTCATCACGAAAGTGGAGGGCTTCTCAGATGTGGGGCAGAGTGAAAAATTCAGGTTCAAGAAGGACAACAAGTTCCTTCACAAGAAGCCAAAGCATGACGGAAAATGGAACTGTGGGCAAGGAAGCCCAACAAAGGATAAGCCCAAACAATTCCAAGGCTTGGGGTTTAAACCCAAAGGGAACTTCGTGAAGAAGGGGGCTCCTTTCAAAGGGAGCCAACCCAAAGGAGCATGCTTCAACTGCAACGAGATGGGGCATTATTCCAAGGATTGTCCCAAGTCCAAAGTGGGGAATGGGGGCTCTAAGGTAATTGCCCTCAATGCCAACCTAGCTCAAGGTGAATGTAATCGATTTATCTTCTTGAAAGGGAAAATTGCTAAGCGGGATGTGTTATGTCTTTTGGACACAGGGGCTTCTCACAACTTCATAACCTGAGAAAGCGCCAAAAGGATGGAGCTCCATTTGGAGGAGATCAAGGCACCCATTGAGGTGCACTTCGCGGATGGGGAACAAGTGAAAGGAGTTCCTTTCCAACTAGGAAATTGGAGAGGAAAGGTGGACTTGCTAGTTTCCACCTTGGGTGGAATGGATTGCATCTTGGGGATGGAGTTCATCACCCAAAACAACGTGCTCATAGAAGGGCATAATAGGCTAGTTAGAATCCCATCCAAAAGTGGGATTGTGCGAGTGAAGGCACATGAGTTGCCTTGTGTGGGTGGATCAACCATCCATTTTATGTTAGGAAAAACCGGGGAAAAGGAATGCGTGGGAGGTTATGGCATAATGTGTGTTATGAAGGTGTTGGATGAGTGTGAGCCCAAGGAAGCCACCAAATTGGTGACTTCCACCAAGTGCATAAAGCAAGTTTTGGAAGAGTTCCTGGACGTGATGCCCGAAGAATTGCTTGAAAACCTACCCCCGAGAAGACGAGTTGATCATGCGATCGAAGTGGTACCGAGAGTGGCACCTCCCGCCAAGGCCCCATATAAAATGAGCCATGAGGAGTTGAAAGAACTTAAGGTTCAACTTGAAGAACTCCTTGCGAAAGGTTATATCAAACCAAGCAAATCACCATATGGGGCACCCATCCTTTTTATTCACAAGAAGGATGGGACGTTGAAAATGTGTGTTGATTATAGAGCAGTCAACAAGGCAACGATGAAGAACCGGTATCCTTGCCTCGAATCGATGATCTATTTGATTGTCTCTCGGGAGCCAAGGTATTTAGTAGGATTAATCTACGTTCGAGATGTTACCAAATTCGGATTGCGGAAGGGGACGAAGAAAAGACCACTTGTCGCACAAGGTATGGTTCATACGAATTCATGATGATGCCCTTTGGGTTTACCAATGCACCCGCCACATTTTGCACTCTCATGAATGACATTTTCCGGGAATGGCTTGATGACTTTGTGGTCGTCTACATAGACGACATTTTGATCTATAGTGACTCCTTGGAAGAACATGTGGAGCACCTCTGGAAGGTGTTCCAAAGACTAAGGGAAAACAAGTTGTATGCCAAGTTCGAGAAGTGCGAATTTGGGGTGACGGAAGTGGACTTCCTTGGACATAGGATAACTCAAGAAGGTTTGAAGATGGATGATCACAAGGTCAAGGCAATTATGGATTGGGAACCACCCAAGTTGGTGCCAACCTTGAAATCGTTTTTGGGATTGGCCTCCTATTATCGCAAGTTCATAAAGAACTTTGCGCAAATAGCCGCACCTTTGACAATCCTCTTGAAGAAGTCCACCGTCACTTACGAATCAGAAGGAGCATGCAATGAAGCCTTTGAGACCTTGAAAGGTATTTTGGTAAAAAAGCCGGTGTTGAAATTACTCGACTTTGACAAAGACTTTGAGATCCATTTTGATGCCTCCGACTTTGCAATTGGAGGAATCTTAGTGCAAGAAGGGAGGCCGGTGGCATTTGAGAGCAAGAAGTTGAGCGAAATGGAGCGAAGGTGGCCAACACACTAGAAGGAAATGTGGACGATCATACATTGTTTCAAAACTTGGGGCCATTACATAGGCTCTAAGGATGTGGTGGTGTGGACCGACAATGTGACCTTGAAGTACTTTGCCACTCAACCTAGGTTGTCATCCAAACAAGTAAGGTGGCGAGACACATTAGCATTGTTCAATGTGGACATCCGACACAAGCCCGAAAAAGAAAACATAGTGCCCGATGCGTTGAGTCGGAAACACCAACTTAGAGTGGTGTATGTGGGAAAGACGAAACTTCAAAAGGAAGTTCGACTAGCAAGCCGTCGAGATGCATTTGCCAAAGAGGTAAGGCAAAACATTCAAAATGGAGCCAATTCCCACTTCCATTTACAAAATGGATTATTGTGGTACAAACAAAAACAACTTTATGTGCCGGAGGGAAGTTAAGGGACACCATTTTGAAAGAATGTCATTATGGGCCGCTTGCGAGCCATGGTGGTGCAAAACACACCACAACACTCCTAAAGAAGTCCTATTATTGGCCCAACTTGAAGCATAGTGCGGAGGAGTATGTGAAGACTTGTTTAACTTGCCAACAAAGCCCCTCAACAAGAAGCAAGTGAGTTTGTTGCAACCTTTGCCAATTCCCGAAGGGCCGTGGGAAAGTGTGTCCATGGATTTCATGGTAAGCTTGCCCCCATCAAGGGGATTTGATGCCATCATGGTGGTGGTGGATCGATTTAGCAAGATGGCACACTTCATTCCCACAAAGGATGAGGCCACGGCCCAAGAAACTAGCAGGTTGTTTTTCACACATGTCTTCAAGCATCATGGTCTTCCAAAGGACATAGTCTCAGATCGAGACCCAAAGTTCACAAGTAAGTTTTAGCGAGCCTTGTGGAAGAGAATGGGGTCGGAGTTCAAGATGAGCACTTCCTTCCGGCCCCAAACCGATGGACAAACCGAGAGGGTCAACTTGGTGATCCAATAATTACTAAGGAATTATGTGGCGGTGGATCAACAAGATTGGGTGGACCACTTGGAGTTAGCTGAGTTTTGTTACAACAACTCAGAACACTCCACGATTGGGTCCACCCCCTTTCAAATGGTGACGGGCAAGTCACCAATTGTGCCCATGACTTGGGCAGCACATGGACAACACCTGAGTGATGCAAGTGAGGAAGTGCCAATGGTCACACAACTTGATGAAGAAAGACGGCGCCTTTGGGAGGTGGCAAAGGCCAACTTGGAAAAGGCGCATAAAAGGTACAAGGATTTTGCAGACAAGTCCCGACGAAAGGTGAAGTTTCAAAAAGGGGATGAAGTGTGGTTGAACATCAAAAATTTCCGGTTGCCAAAAGGTTTAAGTCATAAGTTCTTGGGCCCATATGCGGGCCCATTCAAAGTGCTAGAAAATAAACTTTTTGACACTTATAAGTTAGAACTACCGGAAAACCTTAGAGTTCATCCCACATTTCATGTGTTTCTTTTGAAGCCAGTCTCCCGTGATGCCTCAAGGCCTAATCGAGAATACAATTCAAGGCCCCCACCAGACTTGGTTCATAATGAACCCAAGTTTGAAGTGGAGGTCGTGCTCAAGTCAAAGCAATTAAGAGGAAGAGAGCGGGAATACTTAGTTAAGTGGAAAGGATACCATCTAATAAAGGCATCTTGGGTGAATGAATCCAATATGGAACATGCCCAAGAAGCCATAGAAGAATTCCACACTAGACCGGCAAAGAAGAAACGTAGAATGTGATGAGGACATCACGTTTCTTTTAGTGGGGCAAAGTGTCACATAAAATGTACCACATCAAGTTGCAAGTGAAATAAAGGGCTAAAAATTTCCAAGAGATTGTATCACGAGAATTTTTGCATAAAGGCAAGTAGGGTTGTCAAATGGCATTGGACAAATGGAATTATCTTACGTAGGCCCGAATCAAAATCGGACTAGTCCTACTTTGGGGTTAAAGGAAACTTGGCCCCAAAAAAAAAGGCAAGCAAGGTGAGTTTGTGGGGACATGCACAAGCCTTAAGTGCATCCCAAAGGGTTGGTTGGTAGTGGCAGCCAATGTGAGAAGTCATGACCCCATTTGCATACTTTAATCGTGTAGTTTAGGGCTTGAGTTTTGGGAAAATCTAAATTTCACTTCTCGTACCTTGATAAGCAAACCTTTTAGTCAAGGCTTGATTATTGTGATCAAGGCGCAAGGTTGGGAAAGGAATTGTGTCAATAACTTAGGTCAAGATTAGATTTGACTTGAGTCTTCATGAGGGAAGGTTGAAATAGTGGCCTCCCAAATGGAGGTTCCGTCAATTAGGCTAGCTTAGTCTTTTGATGGAGCAAGAATTAAGGGTTATCTATGAGATACCCTTGGACTTGCCAAGAAAATGTTGGAAACTTGGGGACACCTAAGTTAGCTTGAGGCAAGGTCTTGATGTAAAAGTCAACATTTGATGGCCAAGGATCCAAAGAAAGTGATTGCAATTGCGAAGAGAAATTTTTAAATGTCAATGAGGACATTGACCTTTTCTTCTAATGGGGGAGAGTGTTGAAATCCCACTTTGAGGGAAGTGTGAGGTCGCCACTCACACTCCCCAAAATGGGACTTGGGGGTCCTCCGGGACTCCTAAAAACTCAGAACTCGATTGCAGGGGTCAAAATTCCTTGCATTGAGATGTTCTTTATACCGTTGGAAAGGTCTTAGAGTTTAGATGTCCAAAATGACCTCACATAAGCCATTTGGACATCTACAACACAAGTTATAGGCAAAAGAAAGGGTGGGAGTCAAACTGGCAATTTGACTCCCGACCACTAAAAGTCAGGAATCGACCCAATCCCGGTGTGTGAAAGTGGAGTGCGACACACCTTTGGAAAGCTCTCAAAGAGACCTACAAGTTTTCTTTAGACCTCGTCCCAATCAGAGGTTAGAGGTAAAAGTTATGAATGCCCAAAGTCCCGAGAGTCCAAACCGAGACAATTTCGGGACTCCATTTTGGGAGTCCCGAGAAAAAGTGTCATTCGGATGCAAGTGCGGTGGAGAGACGCAAATAATACTATATGGGGGAAGGTGGTGGCTTCCCCCGAGTCCGTACCGTGGTGAGTCAAGTGAGTCCAAGGTTGCCCGTGGCTTATCCTAACACTAAGAGTGTGCAAAATGAGTTTTAACCAACTTGTTGGTTGGTTTTGGATGCAGGACCAAATAACTAATTAGCTTGTCCCTCTTCCTAGTCTAATCCTGGAGCTTTCAACATGCCCCTCTCACCCACCCCCCCCTTTAGTGTTGGAAGCTGGAAGCGGCACCAAGTTCTAACTATTTCCGTTCTTTAACATAGTTAGACCCTTTTTGGGTCTAACAAGGAACTTGGGGGCGCGTCATTTGGGGAGTTGTCCCTACTTGTTGGTGGACACAAATTAAAAATTAAATTTGTTAATAGATTTGAAGCGCCTTCAAGATTTGGAGTATCAAAAGAAGGTTAAGAACATAGAGCATACCTACTTGCTTAATTATCTTATGTTCTATTTTATTTTCTCTGGCAGTGGGTTCATCATCTCTTGTCGAAAACTGCTAATAAATGTACATTGTGTGGAACATCACATTCAGGTGGATTTTTTGGGTTGCCAATGAAATCATAGGACAAATGGGATTTTTTTTTAGATTGGATTTTGTTTATGCAATCTTGTAGCTAGTAGTGATTTCTTTTGTGATCTTCATTTTTTCTGTTACTTTTTTTTGTGTACATGAGTCTGATCTCTTTTTGCCACATCTTTTTAATAACAGTGCTTGCACAAAATAATCTTGTAATCACTTTCTTTTTTATCGTATCAACTCATATTTATGTCAACTAGGTGAAGGTGAAAAGGAAAGGGATGATACCAAATTTGTTACCACTGTATGTTTTCCTATCTCTTCGCTTCCACATTTTTACTACTTTCTTTATTGTGTGTTGGGTTGTATTAACACAAGAATAATAGAAAAGGTTTTAAACCATTCAAAATAAGCCTAATTATTATTCTTGTTTTGATTCCTTTCAATACCTGTAAGTTATTACAATTGGGCCAGAACGTGATATTGCCTTACTTTTTGGTTGAGGATGAGTACTTCTAGAAAGGCGTGGAGCCCTTATGCTTTGGAAGCCTTCCTCATTTTCAGGTAATTAGTTATCACAAGAGGACTCACCTCTAATTGCTTTCATGGGAATAGATCAACAAGTGACATTACTGGGTTTTATTGTAACTTTGCTTCTAATAAAAGTCTATCAATCATTTACACTATGACTAAATGAGAATTTGGATCAAGTTTGCCATGCCAATCTTGATTGAAATGTAGGTTAATGCTAGATGACATCACTACGCAAAAACCTAGCATCCAAATATAGGGTCAGTGACATGGCTAGATATGGCAAGAATAATTAAATTACATTTTTCACATTTGACCTCATACTATGTGGAATTATGGAGCAAGTGCATTTGTTGAGTTTACTTCCATACTAACATTTGAGAAGCTAAGTTTCAAGGTTTAGTTATATTTGTGGGTTACCCCATAAGAGGGAATACAATCTCAGTCACCAGTGGTGTTATCTCTCGGATTAAGGTAAAACATTTTTTTTTTCCAACACTACATTCTTCTTGCTTATGGTGTGTTCCATAGAAGGATAACAAATTCCTTTTTGAATTCATGTAGAGGTAAAAATTAATGTGACAACCTTTTAAAATTAAAGTTTAGTAGAAAGATTTAGGTTTAGAATAATGTAACATTTTTTATCAAGGTGTAAATATATTTTCTCTTGCTTCTAATTAGAATGGGTAATGGTCTTGCACTGGTAACATCATATGTTCATGAAACATTAGAGCTATTGGGTGTACAGATGGTTCGTCCATCCATTAAAAATGCTCCAATTATCCATTAACCAACTTGTTGTTTAGTTTGTGCAGGTCCATGTGAATAATTGATTCACTTGTCGCTCGTCTTAGTCCCCATCCCGGAGTTCCAACACGCCTCTCTACCCCCAAAATGCTGCAGCTAGGGAGCGTATCCCCACTCCTTCCATTGTTTCACCTTTGGACTCGCATTTGAATCTTACGAAGAGTTTGGGGGTGCGTCAACTTTTGTTTATCTAGTTCAAACTTCACCAAAACACAACAAATAGCCAACTGGCACCCACCTACTACACTGCAAAACAACCTTATTCTAAAAAGCAAAAACAAGTGTAGTATGGAGTTAACCAAATTAAGGACCAATGCTCACCAACCTCCCCACTTTCACCACTAGACTCATCTCAAGCTACATTTGATGTAGCCCTAAGCAATGGGCAAGGTTGGAGTCCCATTTCTTTCCACATTGAGACTTCTTACTGTAGTGATGGTTCTTTTGAAATCTAGTCCCATCATAAGGATGTTGCCTTTTATGGGCAACCAAGTGGAGTCTCTTCATATCGCAGTCCCTCATCTACACTAACACCTACCATGTATCAATTAGTGGCTACTACCCAATCATACAATACAACAACATACAATTTAGAAATCAACCATGTTGTTAAACAAGCACAGAGAGGGTATGTAGGTTCAAATAAAAGTAGTGAGGTGGAACATGCGTTGCAATTCTTAAATAATGTTGTACTAGATGATGATGATGATGATGATGATGAATATGAAACAAATTTGGCTATGTCCCTTAACTAAAGGCGTAACATATGGCTGATGGGAGTTGGGCAAATACCCTTGAAGAGCTCCTTGTAGTTGAGACCCCCCCCC
>Ga0209611_10007176_pt1 | contig 17933 bp, 9 predicted proteins | sample S1TSphgellanicum_3_FD_187693 | JGI IMG/M metagenome (GOLD analysis project Ga0209611, IMG submission 187693) | Host-associated microbial communities from peat moss isolated from Minnesota, USA - S1T2_Fc - Sphagnum magellanicum MG (SPAdes) (version 2) | ecosystem: Host-associated > Plants > Peat...
AATTGTGCAAATGTTCTATTTCTCATAACTATTGTTGATTTATTTTTATTAGCAACAGTTATGGAAGATAAAACAATCGCGCAATTTGATTTGTTTTTAATTCAACATGTACTCAAATCTATGATTTTTTCAGCTAACATTGCAACACTTGTGCCATGTTGTTATTCTCATCATCAAACTACTCATTATCATCATCATAAGTTCATGATTTCAACTCGTCCCCCAGAGAAGAAGTTAGCTCACAACATTGAACTTTTTTTTTTCAAAGCTTGATATCATATAACATTAGATTTATTATACAATGTGAATCTTGCATTTTGTTTTTCAAATTAGATCTTATTCTTGTTGCAATAAATCATGATCAACAATCCTACATATTATTATTTCTGAATTTTATTTTTTCCTTCATGAATAGATTTGAACACATACCCACAAGGCTAATTTTTAAAATTTTTTTTTAGCTTTTCCTTCTACTCTTGATGTCCACCAGGTGATTTATATTTGAAAGTTTGAATAAATATAACATTGTGAAGTCATTGTTTAGATTTTCAAACTTTTGTAAAAAACTTAATTAATTAAATACGTGTTATTTCACTTGGATAGGAAATTAAAATAAATTGAATGGGAAAAGGACTGAAAATTGGTTTGAAAATTGGTGCACATAGTATTACCCCTTCAATTTTATAATATCCCAACAAACCTTTTCATTCATATTCGTCACCCCTTTAAATTTCAAAACTATGCAAATTTTATGGAATTTAACAAAATGGCTAATATCATTAACATTTCAAATCCATGGTATGAAATATTTTCATATCTAATCCTTGGTTAGTAATATTATAAAAATATTATTCAATTTAAATTAATGGTCAATAGATGGGGGATGTAATAGTTATGAAAAATATCCTCCAAGGCCTTAGGAATTTTTTGAAATTATAATTTTTATTCATTTTTACACATAAAAATTATCTAATGTGTAATAATATATTTCAACACATGTAAAATAAAATTTTCACTCCCTGGTTATAATTTTATTTTATTTTGTGACATATCTTTTGTTAATGGAAATTTGACCATCAAAAAATGTCCATTATGATGCCACTACATAGCAATGACATAGCAATTTACATGTGAATGATAGGGTCATATGTGGTTGCCATGAAAGCCCAATGTCATGCACATGGCAATGGGCGTGCCTTAAGTACCTTTTTGTGCAACTAGGTCTCATGAATTTTATAAAACCCTAATAACATATTAGCCTAGATTTATTATAATGTTAGTGACAAATCAATGATTCGATTCAACATTAGTTATACAATAAATTTAATATCTTTTAAGTCACCTTGTTTTTGGGCTTGCCTTTGTCTTTTCATGTTAAATTTTGAGCTAGTATCCTTAAGGTCATTCAAGTAGAGAATCAACATTTGAGATTAAACACAAGATGGCAACCATCCCTCTTTATCCCCTCTCTCCCACATTGATGTTCTTTGAAATATATTGGAGTTTAGCCTACATGGTTAATATTTCATTTTTTAACTCAATATTTTGATGTGAAAACCCACTTAATTCTAATAGCCTATCAATCAATCATGGTTAATATATTGTTTTGATGTGGATGCCCACTATTGTAATATGAATGCCCACTATTTTGGTGGCTGCCCCTTAATTCACAAATATTGGTCAAAAACAATTTTTTTCATTTGTAATCAAGTATTAAAAAACAATGATTTTTCTTTGGCCTTTTTCATACACATTGTGGTGTTAAATTAGATTTGAAAAAAAGTTGTAAATAAGTTATCCTTCAACTTAATATCCTTCAAAATGTAAGAACTCATTACAAATTTTCACATTTACAACTACTTTCAGTGAAAGATGGTCCCCTACTTTCAATACATTAGTTGTCTTGAACTCTTTCCATCCATTCCCAATGCTCATTCTAGGTGACCTATTGATATTTTTTCCTTTAGTAACACACATTCTCATGTGCTTAACTTCTTTGTGTCTTCCTCACATTGTCACTTCCGTGTCAATCTTGCCACCATGCTTCATTAGGAGTCTATGGGGCAACTAGACTTACAAAAAAATAGAAATGGTTGGGTAGATCAATGTGGCATTTTCAAGCTAGTATCATTTTGAGAATATCAATAATTTATACAATGAAAGAACCTATTGTCATGCAAAATGATACTAAATAATACACCCATTTAGTTTTTAAATGGGTATAAAAAATGATACTAGTTTGATATTGTAAATTGACCGATTGATTTTGATTTTTAAGTCTAAAACTAATTCTTGCATATTAATATATGACTTGCAAGAGGAACTTTTGTACAATTACAAAGTGTTATTTAGACATGATGCTATGTGTGAGAATTTGATGGAATGTTGGTGCTTCCAAACCACATTTTGTTATTATTGCCTAGTATATATTAGGTGCATGTGACACTATAAGCATGATGTTATATAATATGAAAATCTTGTGGAATTCTAGTGTTTCCAAACCACACTCAAAACTCAATGTGCCAAAATTTTATGTGCATGCATATGACTAGCACCATCATGATTATGAATAAACATACACATGATATAACTATTTCAACTCTTCTATCAAGTCATGCACCATTGATTTACAAATAGGATCCAACTCCAAATCCTTCATTCCCCATCTATTAATTGATCCAACATATTACAAAAAAAATTGACAATTGTCAATTAGTGCAAAAAAATTGGATTATTCACCAACTAGGTTTTACATAAGAATTTAAAACCAAATGCAAGTGGAGTCAAATTGCTTAACAACAAGCATATCTTCTTGATATGTTTGCACATGAGAGGATTAAAGTGTGAGTTCACCTTCATCACACTCCAAGAAGACTAGTTCACATTGTCATGAACACCTTTGAAAGATGAAGGAGGAAAAAGGAACTTGCAATTGAGAAGGTAATTTTAAGGGGACAAAAAAAATTAAATTTTTTTCCTTTCACTGGTGATGTTTTGCAAAAAAAAAGAAAATTGTTATACATAGAGGTAACATAAGAACCTTTAATATCAATTTTTTTAAAAAACTATAAGTCTTGATATATAATCCATTTAAAAAAATTCATTGGTGTGAATAAATTAGATATTATTATATAATGTTGAAATAAAAATGGTAAAAGTATGATACTATATTATAAATAAATGTTTATACTGTAATTATAAAATAAAATAAAAGTGTAAGGAGTGGGAAATATGTAATTTATTTTTACAATAAAATTTAATATAATATTAAATTAGATATGAAAATAAATAAATGCATTTTCCATGTGTAGAAAAATATTATTACAAAACAAATAGATTAATATATGCATACAATAATTTCCAAAAAATTAGTATTTTAATATTCATTATCATTACTCAAATTAAGTTAAAATAATTAAATTAATATTAAGTTTAATAATACCTCATATTCAATATGAATAATATATAGATATAATTGACTTATGAACCATTTATACATAATAGGAACCTAGTAGGCTCTCTAGGAAATAGGTTAAATATAATCATATATTGACCGGAAGTAATTATTTAACCATCATGATGTAAATTAGCCATGTTTCTAACCACAATAGTAATTGTCTTTGGCCATGTTTAACCTAGACTTAACATTGTGTGAATGATTTCAAATGCTTGAATATGTATATGATTTCAATTATTAATAGTGAAATTATATAATAATTTATTAATATTATACTAGTATTAAAATTATGATCTTGATATTCCTATGTCATTAATAAATTTAGTTTAAATGTTAACAAACAATGGGATAATATGTCAAATTATAAATGTAAATTAAATGTACTAGCATATTATTAATAAAAAAACCAAGGTTTAAAATTATATTACTATGTAATTCAATATGAATTCCAATTGAAAATTATATCATATAGAAATCAATCAATCATTATGTTGGGAAATATGACACACTTTGGATGTCACTTTAAGACTCTTAAATTCATTTATTGAATACATTGATAATTAAAATATCATTTAGTTAGAGGTGGATGTAGACTCTAACCTTTCCCATTGTGGGGTACCCATTGAAATAATAATGTAGAGTGGTGAAATTGTAATCCCTGAACAATAAATAAACCATTTTCATCAAAACTATGTCGGGGAAATCAAGTGCAAATTAAATCTACTTTCTAAACCAATTATTATCACTTACTAACTTTACTACAACTATTCATATAAATTTAATAGAATCAAATTTCAAAATTGGTAAAAAGTATTAATTTATAAATTACATTACATATATAACCTTCAAAATGAATTTTTTACCTTTAAATGTCAAAACATCTAGATGCATGTGAGTAACACTAACACAACTAATAATATGAATAAGCATACACATGATATAACTATTTCAGCTTTTCTATCAACTCATGCACCACTAATATGCAAATAAGATCCAACTCCCAGTCTTTTATTCATCATCTATCAAAATTTGATTTAACATGTTACAAAAAAAATTGACAATTATCAATTAGTGCAAAAATTGGGTTATTCACCAGCTAGGTTTTGTAGAAGAATTTAAAAGCAAATTCAACAAAATTATGCATCCTCACTGAAAGTAATGTAACACCCCCCCCAAAGCACTTGCTTACATAACTTGTCTTATATTCTTCAACAACACATAGGTTACTTTAAAAACACTAAATTTTTTTTATAGCTTTTCTTCAACCTTTTCCTAGTTCATTTGAATCACCTTTTGTTGCTCCTTCCACAAGCCCCATATAATCAAACCTAGCCAGCACTAGCCATAAACACTTCAAATTGAATATTTTCTTTGAAGGTTCATTAAATTCCAAGTAGCAATGTTGTTAACATTACTTTAAGTGGTAATACATCTAAAACCTATCATGCATATTTGAGACTTCAAGGGTAGTAAACAATCTTGTCTAAAATAAGCAAGTGGAGTTGGAGATTGTTTCACAAGTAGAACTTCTTGATTTGTTAATTGTAAATATTTTAATATTTATTATTATTCAAATTAAATTAAAATAATTAGATTATTTTTTTATTAAATTTAGACTTCATATTCAATATGATCAATTTATTCAATTAGATAAATTGATTTATGATCCATTTATACACAATAGGAATTTAATATGCTCCCTAGGAAATAGGTTATCAAGTATATTAATCGTATATAACCAATAGTAATTATTTAACCATCATGATGTTTAGCCATGTTTTTAGCCACAATAATAATTGTCTTTTCCCATGTTTAATTAATTTTGGATTAAACTATTAATTTTGGACTTTTCCAAAAAATTGGTGGTTAGGATCAAGTTTTTTAAACAAAACATTGGAAAAAACTCTTTGATGGATCATTTAGTGGGGTAAGAAAATGGGATATAAATTATAATTGTTATGTACTAGCGTATTATTAATAGAAAAAAAAATTAAAATTATATTATTACATTGCAATTCAATTTGTCATTGAATTCCAATCAAATATTATTATATAGAAATCAATTAAACATTATCTTGGGAAATCAAATCAACAACATTATGAATGTTGGGGTAAATTTGATTAGTCTATTTGAATCCAATGCATAACATTACAAAAGATTGAAGTGGTGCCCAAGAATATGACACATTTTGTATGTCACTCTAAGACTTTTAAATTCACTTATTGAATATGTTGAGACTTTTAAGTAGTTCATCATTAATTTACTGACTAGACTTTTGGACTCTTTTTCAAGAAATTTACCATGTCCCCACAAGAAGAAAAATCCAAGGTAAGGAAAGACATTTAATAACATTGGATGTCTTGAAGGTGCAATTCTAGTGGCACACCTTAAACTCGTGCTAAAGACTTATTAGTGGGACAAGCACACCAATACATTTAATTAGAGGTGGATGTAGACTTAGCCTTCCCCATTGTGGGGAACCCATTGAAATAATAATGTAGAATGATGAAATTGCAATCCTTGAACAATAAATAAACAATTTTCATGAAGGCAATGTTAGGGAAATTGAATGCAAATCAATTCTACTTTCCAAACCAATTATTATCACCTATTAACTTTATTACAAAATTTAATAGAATCAGATATCTCAAAAGTTCATGTAGAAGGTAATGAAATAATAGAAAATAAATTATTTCCTTTCAAAGGATAATCTTATTGCCATTTACAACTGTCATTCATCACTAATTTAATGTATAATTTTTGTACCTATGGAAATGGAACACACACATTTTTATTTATAATGTGAATGAGACCATCAAGTTAATATACTAGGTTTTATTAAGCCTCCAAAACTTCATTATAACCTAATGCCAAGTTTAAACCATTAACCTCCTTGAAACCTTGTAACCCTAAATACCATAAACCCTAATTTACCTCTAAACCCTCAAAACATTAAATGTCACAGCCCTAACCTTAAACTCGTGACAAAACAAGGGCATGGAAAGGTGTGGGCCAAGAGTGCAACCCGGGAATCACATTCACATTCCCAAGAGTGTAGGAGAGTGTGAGGGAATGAACCCACACACTCTTTAATGGACTCCCACTTCGGGAGTTAGAGTCCCGATGGACTTTCAAACCTTCATAGAGTGATTCGAAGGGTCAAAATTCATTGGAATGAAAACTTCCTTATACCATTGGAAAGCTTTTAAGACGTACATGTCTAAAATATGGTCATATTATCCATTTGAGTACTTACAACACAAGTTGTGTTTGAAAGAAGGGCTGGGAGTGAAAGTGTCAATTTGACTCCCAACCACTAAAAATTAGGAATCGCCCTGAATTATTTGTGTGCAGGTGGTGTGGTCACATATTTTTGGAAATCTCCTGACAAAACCTACAACCTTTCTTTAAACCTTACCTCAATCAGAGGTCTACACAAGAAGTTATGAACCTTCAAAATGCGGGAGTCCCAATTTCGGGAATTTCTAGACTTTCAACTTGGGAGTCTTGAGAAAAATGACATTTGGGTCAGCCCCTATGGCCAATCATAGAGAATATTATAAGGGGAAAAGTGGTAGCTTCTTTAAGTCCAAGTCGTGGTGAATCTTATGAGTTCGTATGTTCGTGGCTTGTTTATGCATCAAAAGTGCACCAAAAGTGCTCCAACTATGCACTAACCAACTTGTTGTTTGGTTTGTGTAGATCAATATGAATAATTGATTCGCTTGTCACTCGTCTTAATCCCCATTTTGGAGTTCTAGACATCCTTTTTACCCCCGAAATGTTATGAATAAGAAAACATACCTCAACTCCTTTTTCTTTCATTATTTTCACTTTGGAATTCGCATTTGAATCTTTCAAAGAGTTTGGGGGTGCGTCACTAAACCATATTTCTACAAAACCTTCCATAAAACCCTAACCCTAATCATGTAAAAACTTTCTTTAAAACCCTAATCGCTAATCCTCAAAAACCTTCTCTAAAGCCTTAAGCCCTAATATTTCAAATCCTCCCTTAAAGCCCTTAAATGCCCTTATACATCAAAATCTTTTTAAAATTTAAACATCAAACCATAATCCTCCAAAAGCTTTCCTAAACTTTAAACTTTAAATCTTCTAGGCTTTCAAACCCAAATCGTGTCATAAGACAAGATTTAGTCCTTAAACTTAAATCCATGATACACTCAAACCAAAAAACCTTAAACACAAAACCTTTAAAAACCACATTACACAATAAACCCAAAAGCCCAAAATCTCAACCTCTCTAAGACTCATACCCTATACCTAAAAACATAACACCTTTTGGATAGGTTATAAAATGGTAAAAAATAATAATTCATAAATTGCAATTTTTAAATTAAAATTTTTAAACCTTCAAAGTGGATGCTAAATATTTTATTACCATAAAGAGAAACCATCCATAATTTTCATTATATTTTCCTCCTGTGCATATGTTATGTGTCCAAAAAGAGACCTAGAAAATGACAAATAGAACTATTCTTTCCATTTTGTAGACTCTAAAAAATAGGATTAAACATAATTCACAATTTAGGACACATTTAGCACCATACAAAATCAATTATAGAGTCCCATTATCAAATTTCTCCCAATCTCAATTGTTTGTCCAACTCTACACTCCATTTACATGATTTCTTCCATGTACTATGTGTGTTTGTACCTCATTCTCTTTGCACTTGTGTCTAGGTGTGTTTGTGTATATGTGTGTGTCTATTTGTGTTTGTCTATGTGTGTCAATGTATTGGTGTGTCTGTGCGTGTTTGCGTGTCCATGTTGTCTATGTGTTTGTGTAGGCCTATTTGTATATGTGTGTCTATGTGTGTTAGTTTATTCATGTGTGTTTGTGCATGTTTATGTGTCCATGTGTGTCTGTGTGTTTGCGTGCATCAATGTGTATGTGTGTTTGTGTGTCTTGAATTCTTATATCCACTCATCTATGTATCTATGAAGGATTGTCACACTTTTTGAATGTCCTTGTGATTGTTTATCATTATACTTCTGCTTGTGGGTCATATATGTGTGTATTATGTGTGTGCGCCTATTGTTTGTGTCTATTAAACTCCTCAATCTGTGTCTACAACCTTGTGTCCTTGAACTTCCTCCTATATTTCATTATCATACACATTCTTATCACACATCTTTAATACATGTGTCAAACAATGTCAGAAATATTTCCATTAGCATTTCTTGTGTTACTTTCTATCAAAGTCCATCAATTGGTGTAGATGGTTTTGAGTGTTATCCATTTCTAGTTCTTTTCTATTCAAACTTATATAAATCTCAATTTCTGTAATCCAATCATGTACTTTATGTCTTGGTTTTTGCACTAGTTTGTATACTATTATGAAATAGTGCAACTTTCAACATGAGTATATGCATTCAACCACATCCATAGCAATCACAATTGTAACAACATCTCTCCACACAATTACATGTTAGTTTTGTGTATTATATTCATATTTTTGTTCATTATTTTTTTCTACAATTTGGATTTTTCTGAAGTAAATCCAAAGTGTTTCGTGACCAACGAAGAAAAAACATTAGGAAGACAAACTTGAAAAAATGGTGACATAAGCATTGTACATTCTCTAACACATTTCAATTTCATATGTGATAACAATGAGATGATGCATGGAGAAATGCCTTGTGACTTCCAAGTGTTTCTCACAAAGATGCATTTAGAAACATTTGGCAGCCACCATGTGTTTTTCACAAAAATGCCTTAAGAAACATGGCGACCACTAAGTGTTTCTCACAAAGATGATTTGAGAAATGTTAGTGGCTACTAGGAATTTTTCACAAAGATGCGTTAATAAATGTTTAACAACCACTAAACATTTCTCATGGTGATGCACTAATAAACGATTAATAACTGCCAAATGTTTCTAATGAAAGTGCATTGAGAAATGTTTGGCGGCTGCCAGGTGTTTATCAAGAAGATGCACTGAGAAACATTTAGCGGCAACTAGACGATTCTCCAGAAGATGAACTAAAAAACACCTAGCAGCTGCTAGGCGTTTTTTTAAAAAAAACATAAAGAAACACCTGGCAACTACCAAACATTTCTCAAGAAGATGGATTGAGAAATGCCTAGTAGTCATAAGGCATTTCTCAAGAAGATGGACTAAAAAATGCCTAATGGCCACTAGGTGTTTCTTAAAAAGATGGACTAAAAAACACCTAATGGCCACCAAGAGTTTTCAAAAAGATGGATTAAAGAACACTAAGTGGCCGCCATGCGTTTCTTCAAAAAGATGGACTGAGAAATGCCTAACATTTCTAAGATCATGAAGTTAAAAACACCTAGAAGCCACCGGGCGTTTTTCATGATGATGCACTAAGAAAATGCTTGTCAACTTCTAAGCGTTTCTTAAGAAATTGCACTGAGAAATGTTTGGTAACTATCAAGCATTTTTTAAAAAGATGCACTAAGAAACACCTAGAGGTTGCTAGGTGTTCTTCAAGAAAATGCACTGAAAATTGCTTAGCAATTGCTAAACGAATTTCAAGATGATGCAGTGAAAAATGCCTAGCAACCGCCAAACGTTTCCTTGTTAAAACAATTGATGGACAAAGTTAATTGTTGTTTATGATAGGCACATTCCACCATTGATGAAGAAGGTTGTTGAAGAATACTTTAGTGTACATGATATGTATCCAAAAGTTGAGCTCAAAATATGGTCCTTCATTTCAAAAGTAACCGTTTGGGCAACAAGGCTACTAAACCAACCTGATACATTGATTGAGTTCCATTTGATCAAGAATGGAAACTAGGACTCAATGAAGAAGATGCCCATCCAAAAATTTGAAGGTATGGACTCATGACTTAAACATGATCGCCGTGATGTTAGAGGACCCATGGAAGAAATAATTGGTGGGCCTCATTTGCTCAATAAATAAAATTAACGATGAGTTCACTTCAACGTCAGTTGAGAAAGGTTTTTTTGTGAAAAACATGAAGGACAAAACATTGCATGACATTGTCATTTAAATGGAATGAATTTGTTGAGCTCTTGAAGATTGAACATGATGAATCGCAAAAGGAGTTTCAAAAGGATTCACACTAGACATTCACAAACTTTGAGGGGTGTAGTGGCCCTCGCCCAACAAAAAAAGAAAAAAAAAGGAGAAAACACAAGCTGAAGAGAAAGAAAGATCTTGACAAAACTAGTTGTCAAGAAAGAAGCTAAAAGATTCGACACGATAGAGTGTTGACCATCAATGACACGTTGGGCAATGAATTTTTGGTTTGCTTTCCTTTTGGAAATGACTCGCTTCTAGGTGTTTCCATTGATGTTCATCGTTCCAAGAAAGCATTTCCCAACATTATTTATCATCCATTCTCGAATATCCACAAAGATGAAATTAAAAAATGAATCACACAATATAATAAGTTTGACACCAAAGTGCCCATTTTTGCAATTTGTGAGGACTTGCATAATGCCAACCATATCACTCCTTGCAAGCCAAAGAAGTGGGAGGATATTCAAGATAATCAATTTTTGATTGTTGGTGGGCAACACACAATTGTTGCTGTGAAGGTGCGTCAGTACATCCGTAATTCCTTGTATTTCCTGTTTTATGGTGTGATGAAAATTCCAAAATAATAACTTGAAAGTAGAATCTCATTTTTGGATTTAATAGGAACTTGTAAACAACCCCAATACGAGGCCTTGGGTTTAAGATATCTATAATAACTTCCAAATTATTGTAATATGGGACACAAACTTCGTGAATATTTGCAAGCTTTCCAAAATATTAAACAAGGGTTGTGACCTCAGCACAAAGCCTTCATATAGGGAAAATCTTGCACATGCGTAAAGGATATGGGACGCATCCTAGAGGCCTTGTCCGAATTTGGATGCATCTTTTTGACATACTAAAGAATACAAGGTGTCAATACTAGATGATTAATTTCCATACAAGGCTATGATATTGTATGTTTTTCAATCATATTTTTAAATTTTGTCGTGCTTATGAAATGTGTTGTAGAAATTTGAAGAAATGTTCAAGCATGTTCTAAATGTTGAATCAACAAAGGAGTGCATGAATATCCTTTTGTTGACAAATGCAATCTTCCAACTGTGGCAGAGTGTCTTCCTTGAATGGGAGAGGTGCAACATCCTTGATGGATTTGGAGATGTGCCAACATGTCCGCCAAAATTGATTGGAAAATTTGCTTTCAATTGTTTGGCAAACCTCAAGGAAAAATAACTTGAAAAGTTGGCCAAGGGGTTCTTTTCAAAAACAATAACACTCATAGAACATCCAACGAAGGGAGGGAGGCCTAAACTTAAATCCATGTATGAATTCACAAGGCTGCTTAAGAGGAAGGTTGTGATTTAGAACGAAATTATGATTCTTTTTGGACATCCAAAGCTAATTGCCAATAATCAAAAGCCATATTCAGACAACAAATGGCACATGTTGAAGGACAAACACTAGCTTGACAAGATGTTCTCAATTTCAGATTCGTAGCTGAATGATGATTTCTACTTGAAAAAACTAAGGTTAAACCCTTCAGAAAAGGCCCCACCTATAGGATTTAAATGGGCTTAAGAGAAATGGATCGAAAGTGGAACTCTGAAGGACAATGCAACGAAGGTAATTTTGTTGGACACTCATTATAAGTATGACAAAGTTGAAAACATGGCGGGTCTGTTGGATGTTATTGACAAGGAATCTTACACATCATTTTTGATGGATGACACAACAACGACCATCATTGTCGTATGTATAACTCATAGCACGAAAGATGTTTTGATAGTTTGGAAGGGCCTTAATTGGGAGTCCTTTCTTCTAGGGCTCTTGAAGGTGAAGGCCATGTTCACAATCATTGCTTGCATTTGCGATTGCAAGTCCTTTGAGAGCCTATTGACTACTGTGTGCAAATTGACTTTTGTTAAAAAAATTTGATTTTAGTTTAGGCAATGCATGGCAAGATTAGTAGAGGTTCCAGGTTCCTCGACGACATTACTAAGTGTTCCTATGCTAATGTTTGTTTATTTGTTTCCTTGTAAAATTGGAACAAATGTGTGTGCTAAAATTTTGGGAAACAATAAATTATTGGCATTAATGGAATGCTTAAAATTTTCTTTTCTAGAATATCAGTAGTTATATCAACAAGAGGTTTCTCTAGAAGTTGTTTTACAAATCTTTCAACCAATAATCTTGAGCAATATGGTTTATCTGAATATCTTCGATGGAAAAGTTCTCATGTATGTTTGTCTAGTAAGTCCAACACATGCATCTTGACTTTATTCTTGAAATTTTTTTTTGTAGAAATTCATTCCATTAGTAGGATTAATTTTTTGACAGGCCATTTCTTCCTCAAGAGAATAAATGTGGAGTGTTGGAATTCATTCCTCACAACCTGGAAGGAAATTGGTGCAAGATGATGGCATTGGTATGTCTTTGCATGTTGACAGGTGTTGTGATTAGGAAGACGGGAACGTAACCACTAGAGCCTATGTTAATGCTTACCCAAGGAACACAAACTTTTGATGTGGAGGAGGAAGAAGAACGAAAAGCCCTCATACTTATCGAAGAAGGTGGAGTTAATTTGTCCCAAACGTTGGACAACCCAAACCCACCAAAGGTGGACAAAAAGAAAGTTGGCTATGTCATAAGGGGACGTAATAAAAGAAAGGCACTAGTAGTACAACGCGGGTTCCAAAAAAGAAAGGTCATTCAAGGGAGAAATCCAGAAAATGTTAATGTTCAAGCTATGAAAGAATGGGAGGCTAATGAGGAACTCATTGACCATGAATAAGAGGATCTTTTAAAGGACGAGGATGTGCTCACATCAATCAACATGTCCATCATCAATACATCAATGTTTCTGCATTTGGGCCAGATGCGACAGCTTTAGATGAAGACAATAGCAAAAAAACTAGTGAGTGATTATGATGTGCTGACCTCCCCATAGTTCCTATAAGTTTGTATAGTTTTGTACAACGAACATAGGATCTAGTAGTGAAAAAAAATGACTGATTAAACTCAATAGCTTCTAATCACTTTGACACCTTGTACATTCCCTTAATCATTTAATCAGTTAATCATTTTATAAACTTGCAAGACAACTTTACTGAAATGTCTAGTTTTATTGCAAGATACCTTTGTATATATTCTTCTCACTACATTTAATTTGATTATCATGTTGAGGCCCTCAGGTGTGTGTTTCTATGTTTATTGCTTGGCAACCGTTGGAAAAGATTTTGTGCAAGCATTAAATATTGTCTTTTTGATTATTGTTCTTTTGACAATCACTTGGGTGCACAAAATATTTGTTATTGAAATGAACATTTTGTTGAATTTAATGATGTTTTGAATTTTATTGTTAATACATCCTTTTTATTCTAAGGTACAGATTTGTGCCTCACATGTGGAGAGGGTGTCAATTTCTTCTTGAAAGAGTCTAGGCGGAAGGATAATACAATCAAAGGTGGGCTCCTGTCTTTTATGAATTCTTTCCTTTGTGATTGATATGATGGAAATGTAGATTGAACCATTAGTTAATGTACATTTTATATTCACTATTCGTGTTTCGATGGGATCAGTTGATGCTTGTTCTAGTGAACCTAGTGTTGAAGACGCAACACCAAATGATGTAGAGGGGGGATATTATTGTCCTAGCTTGGTGGACCACTTAGAGTTGAAGCCCTTTGATGTATTGACATCCTCTCACCCCAAAAATGAAATGCGATTGGCCGTAGTTAGTGGCACGAAAGCTTTGCATGATGTGGGCTTTCTTCTACTTTCTCCACTTACGAAGCTTAGCGTTTTGCAAGAAAGTGCAAAGACTTCTTGTTTTGCCAATTATAGGTTCTAGGAAATTGTAAGAATTTTTGGTTTTATCAATGAAAATCCACATTTGAAGCTTGTTTTGCAAAAGATTCCAAAGATTTTTGAATTTGGTGAATGGTAGCCATTTCAAGTGTTGCCAAAGGTGATGTGCAAGAAATGACAACTTGTGGTTTTCCTGCACATACCCCACATGAAAAACCTCCTTCGCTAGAGGTGAGTGACTATCATTAGATTTTTGACCTAAATGATGTTCTTATTACTATGGGTGAGGGTCGAACTTGAATTCACCCAATAATTTTGAGGCCTGGTTTCAAAGAATTATTATCCGTTGGTGTAAGAAAATTTAGAATGTACATATGGTCCTTGGTAATGAAGAGAAACTTTTTGAGGCACTTGGAAATTATCATTGAAAAAACTAGCATTTGCCTTCTGTGCTTTAAGATAGTGGACCAATTGTTCTACTTTGGAAATGATCACTTCTTGTTTGAAAAGTTGGACAAGTCAATTTTCCATAAAAACCTTTTTGATTTATTTGTTCAATTTCCTAGTACAATGTTTGAGAATACCTTTTTGATAGACAATACACTTCACAAAAGTTTGTTTAATCCTCCTTTTAGTGCCATCTTTTTTGACACATTTTACGGGTCACATAATGACGGTAATTACGTGCTCCAAACCATTCTTCCTTATTTGGAATCTTCACATTTCTCCAAAATGCGGGTTTATAAATTTGTAAAGTTGAATCATTTTGGTGGCATTACATATGTGCTTCCTAATGACCCTTGGTATGCAAAAATTTATTGCTCTGTGTTATGCAAAATGTGATGATACATATTATAATAGAGTGAAATTGAGATCTTTAAATTTTTAGAAATTATTTTATTTATTTATTATGGAATCATTATGTATGGATGGTCACTAACTTGAATTGTGATGGGTGCATTTTTATCTTATTAGTTGTTTTCTTACCTAATGTACTAAAGTCCAATGTAAGGGTTGTTCCACATGACTTTCTTTCCCATAAGCATCCACTAGTGCTAATTTGATAATTGGGCATTTCGCAAACGTATTGTTAGTCTTCCATAAATTATTCTAAAATTTCAATGCAAATGGCTTGGTGATCACTAGGCACCTCATGCACATAATTTAATAATACCTTTGTATGTCAATGACTTTTCTTAATATCATTTTTTTCCATCTATTGTTAGCTTGCCTAATGGCCACCCAATGTTTTCTTACATATTCTTATCGATATATTTAACATAGAAAAATATTTATTGTTAGCACATGGACATTTCTCTCTCAATTTATTATTGTAAAAATTGATTGCACATTATCCTTTCCCACATGTTTAATTTGTTTTGTTGACCAATTTTGTTGTTGTTTTAGTTCAATGTTTCATCCAAGCTGACTACAATGGTCAAAGGTAGTTCAATGCGTTCGTGTCTACATTCGTCATTTCTTGAACCTAAAAAATTGTTGGTTCTCAATGTCAATGGCGTGTTGTGTTATTTCCCACCTTTGGTTATTTTGCAAGGGAATGCTAAAGTGTTTGGAAAAAATGTTGACAAGACCAAAGTGGAAAGTTAGAAATGGATTGGAGAATTTTTTGAGTAAGGCATTTCAAAAGTTTCATATCATAATTTGGTTTTGTACAAAACTTGAAGATGTATTGGAAGTTTTTCTCATGCTCATGCCTGAAAGTTTCTTGGATTGGTTTATTTTCATTTGGGGACGTGAACAATGTTCCAAAACATCTTGTGAAATTTCACCTGAATCCCATTATTACTTAAAGGATTTGAAACATGTTTATTATGCTTGCCATGGGAAAGATTATGGAAAGGAGGATCAAACATTGCTGATTGACAATGAACCTAACAACGCGCTTTGGAATTGGAAATGGAATGGTCTTTTTCTTGAATCATTTAGGAGACAAATGTTGTCAAAGAATATGGTGCAATGGTTGGACCTGCCATCTTGTTTGTGGCCACCCTTGGTTAGATTGCCATGGGCCAAAATAGTTTGAGTTCATTATGATTTTATGGTTAAATATTCTAAGCCTTGTTTAAATTCCTCATCGAAAAATTATTTTTGGTTCCTCTAGTATATGTACAATGATAATGCCAAAGTTCATAATAAGTAGCTCGCTTTAGGTATGTAATTTGAATCATTCCATTTTATTATTATTATTATCATTATTTTTGCATTTTTTGTTACTTTTGCATATAATTGTTATATGTTTTAATATGTAGTTATTTTTTGGTTTTGACTTTTGTGTACAATTGGTTAAAATTGTTGTTCATAGAGTATGTGACGTTGTTTGTAACTATGAAAGGGAAAAAATGATGTTTGCCAGTTAGTTTTTTTATTTCGAGATGGTGTTTATTACATATTTGAATATGGGCAATCACAAAACTTTTAACACTAGGAGGATTTCACATTGTGTTTAAAATTATCCACAAATTTAAGTACCCTTTAGGGTTTCTATAAAAATATTTTAAAAATAATGGATATTTTGTTTCAAAACTCCTTGAGAAATTAGGACATGTGTTTTGACAACTTGGTGGCAACCTGGTGGTTCAATTAGTTTCAAATTATCCTTCAAATTTAAATTGTCTTTTAGGGTTTTTAAGAAAATTAAATTTAATAATTTATTTTTTATTGTCAAGTCTTTTAGACAAATCAATATAGTTACAATTTTGACAACCTAATAGCTACCAAGTCCAATTTGTATCTAAAAAATTTAATGAAGATTGTTCAATTATGTAATATACAACATGAATTGTTGAATTTCACAACCTTTTCTCATGTTACGTAAATTTTTGGATTTTTTAATTGTTGCAACTTCTTTTCATCTTGTTTTAGGTTTAGTGGCCACCACACCTCAAGGTTCAAATTGGATTTTCTAATATTGAATATAATGTTTGTTTGATCTATGTAAATTGTATTTCATTAATTCATCATTCAAATTCTTTTTGTGTTTTTTTACAACCTGCCATGGTGTCTTCAAGGTTTAGTTTGTATAACTTGGAATGTAATTTGTATTGTTTCAAAATCTTTTTCTTGTGTTTAACAAACTTTGTCCCAGTGGCCACTTGGTCATTTATAATTGAAAGATTCAAAAATTTAACATTGAAATTTCTGAAGTCATTTTCAGACTTTTGTAAAATCCTAAATTAATTAAATATGTGTTCATAAGTACTAGTTATTTAATAGGTAGCTAATAAATAGTTAGTAACTAACTAACACCTAGTTAAACTACTAACATAGGTAGGTTATTAATGTATGTAAGTTAATCATGTAATCACAATGTAGTCAAAAAATTGTCATAATCTAATCATGTAGTCATAATTCAATTATAATGTAGTCACAAATTTGAGTAAAAGTATATGATTAAGGACATATGACTACATGACTAGATTAGGACATTTAGTTCTACATGTCCAAATCATGAAAGACATGTTTTGGTGTTGTGATTGAGGACCTTTTTTTTAAAAAAATATTTTAATTTTATTTTAATAATTTTTTATATTGTGGTTTGACTAGTGTTGGGTGGATATCATAATTTTATGATACTTGCCAAGTCCAATTTTCACAAAGTAATTTACATAAGGGTCTCTCCCCCCCCCCCCCCCCCCACCCCCCCCACCCCCC
>Ga0209611_10007177_pt1 | contig 17931 bp, 9 predicted proteins | sample S1TSphgellanicum_3_FD_187693 | JGI IMG/M metagenome (GOLD analysis project Ga0209611, IMG submission 187693) | Host-associated microbial communities from peat moss isolated from Minnesota, USA - S1T2_Fc - Sphagnum magellanicum MG (SPAdes) (version 2) | ecosystem: Host-associated > Plants > Peat...
GTAGTTGCAAATATTCTCAAATCTAGTCGCAAACGACTATAAGTCGCATGTAGTCGTAAATTGACTGGTTACATTTTGGCTGATTTCTACTAGTGGGACTCCAAATCCCCAACTTTGGTAGTGTGGGGCTTCACCCCCCCACTTGGCCAAAGTGGGGTTGCGACAACTACTCCGCATGTTCAACCCACCTTGGAAAAAAGTGACGTTGACAACCTATGGTGACTTTGCAACCTTGGCATTATGTAACCAAGAATTGCATAAGGTTGGTCACCAAGGTTCCTTTCGCAAGGTGTACAAGTAGTGTTGCGAAAAATGAGAGGACATGTGGACACAAAAGTAATTGGAGGCACAACAAGGTCAAAGACATGGAAACATAGCTCAAAGACATCTATTGAAGATGGCAACTACAATAACAACACTAACATTAGCATTACTCACATTCCATGAAAATCTTGTGATGCATGGGCCATTGAGCATGACCTAAATGATGGGTTGTAATGCAGTGGTTAATACCCTAGGCCATTGAACAATACTTGATATAACTTAGTAGCAATTTTCTATAACATTTTGTAAATGTGACCAATAGCTATTAGTGCTTAGTACTGGAAAAGTGTCCATACTTGGAAACCTATGTGGCCTTACTAATTTTTGTAAGCTAATCCAACGTGTTTGAGATTGATATGTTTGCCTAGTCAGATGTCTATCTTTGTTTCTTTTATGTGTGTCATTGAATTCAAATTCAAAATAAGGTTAGAGTTCATCAAAGAAATCATAGTTTCTTTCATTGTTTTTACTTTGAAATACTTTTTTTCTAGGTTAGTATTCCTATTAGTGTTTCCAAGCATAAGTTCATAGATTGTATTTCCATAATGATTGCAAACTTGATTGATATCAAAGAAGTAGATAATAGTATTGTTATCAAAATTAAAGGACTAGATGGCACGAATATAGGTTGCATAGCAAGCAATGATGCTTAATCAAAAGAATTGATTAATATTGGCAAGATAATTCAGAGTTTGAGTGGATCAATTAACCATATGAAAATAAAAAACCATTATGCAAAATGCATACACACAAAATTATGGTATAATAAAGTTTGTTATAACTACAGTCAAATTATACTTACATTAGAAGAATGTGAAATAACTACAAACTTTCAAGTGGTGATCTACAAATGGCCGTGTATGATGATGTTCACCAGCCAAAGTTGGCACTTTTATCCCATGCTCAATAATTTTTTCGTACCATCTCAATCATGATCATAATGGGTCAAAAAACACTCAATTTTCTTTTGTTATTGAATCTTCCTTCACAATAATCACAAAATGGCTTTGACTTCCCATCAACAAGAAGTTCCTTGGGCATGTCTACTCTATAGTGGAATTTGAAAATCAAAATCTGCGTTTCAACAAACAATGTTGCTTAGATATTACATGCAAATATTACATCGGGCCTATGATAACAATTGTGAATGCAATTATTTATACATGTCAAAGTATTTTGCAAAGGTTGCTTTGGTTGATTATGGTCAAATGCAATATATATACAATAAGTGGTCTTAACCTACATATTTGCCCATCCAGCTAATAGATGAATATTGAATCCATAGGGGCATACCATCTACTTCATCATGTGGGACTGGTTTTTGCATGGTTTGATTGATCCAAAATTGGAAACATTCAGGTGTCATGTTGTGAAACAACTTCCTTTCCTTGTACTCCCAGTTCTATGAAGTGACCATACTTGAAAGTACATATGCTATCGGTGAAAAAAAAATGCAAAGTGTATTTCTAGACGTTAAATTGCATTTGTAGTTGAAACCAAGTAACTCGCCTCCTATGCATCATTTACAATTTAAAATTGATAAATCTATTTTCCAAGCTCAAACACTTCAAATCCTAGAATTTAATGTCAAATTGTCATTCATTTAAACCAACCTTTAAGGTTTAACACCATGTTCAACATAGTTGCAGACCACTAGCCACTTGAAATATTATTCCTAACACATATGTTATTCAAATTTGGCTTGTTTTAGTTCATTAAAAATTTAATTACAAGGTGCACCTTGCCATCAAATCCTAAGTTCTGTTGCTAAACCAGTAATAAGTTATGCCACCAAACCCAAGAGGGTTTTACAAAGGTAGTAAGTTCAATTTGGTTACAAATCGTCAATCACTTGAAATATTATTCCTAACACATATGTTATTCAAATCTAGCTTGTTTTAGCTCTTCAAAAAGTTAACTATAAGGTGCACCTTGCGCTACCAAATCCTAAGCTCTCTAATTAAACCATTAAGAAGTTATGCTATTAAACCCGAGAAGGTTTTATGAGGGTAGTAAGTTCAATTTGGCTGTAGACCACTAGTCACTTGAAATATTATTCCTAACACATATTATATTCAAATCTGGCTTGCCTTAACTCATTAGAAAGTTAACTACAAGGCGCACCTTGCTACCAAATCCTAAGCTCTGAAGCTAAACCAATAAGAAATTATGCTACCAAATCTGAGAAGGTTTGTGAGACTTTTCTGAGATTTCAACTTCTCAACACTATCCCTACCCACTTCCATTCTTTCAAAACTATTACAAATGTCCAATCTACATTCCTTTTTCCTCCCATCTACCAAGACTAATCATTCTTTTCTTCCTCAACAAGGTTGTGGAAAACAAGTATTTTCAACATTTGAATTGAAAATTATCTAAGGGAAGAAAGCCTCGATGATTCGAATTCACCCTCTTAAAGGAAAGGAAAAGGAATGAGGTGAAAGAAGATCTCAACTTGGCGGCCAATGGAAGGTTCCATTATTTGGTGGCTTGTGAGTCATGGATTATAATACCGCAAATTGTTAAACTTTAATTCCATATTTTTCTTTAATATTAATGATTTGAATCCTAATAAACCTCCAAGTAATAGTTATTAAGAGTTGAATTAACCTTTGGATATTTCAGCGTAAAAGACTTTTTTATTTAAATTGATGCAAGGCTTAGTTAGTTTTAGGACCTAGGTAACCTTTTTAAGTGCATTATTTTTTTATGTTGTAGAGAAGGGAAAGGGGATGTAGAATTAGATGTGATTTATTGATATATTGCGAATACAAGCCCATAATTAACAATAACATTCGCCATGACAATATTAAGTTAGTCTATAGAATAATCTTTAGGCACGAATGATGTACTTGAAAGATTTTTAGGATGAAGTCCTTTACATCTTTATTTAGTCTTCACTTCTATCAGATTCTTAAATAAAATCAAAATCAAACTTAAGTATTAACATTTCCACCTGTGTGACCTTAGGTGAATTACAACTTAGTAAATAACTTTAAGGGGATAAATCACAATTGCAAAAACTCCAGAATGCGACGAATGGTGTGAACTAGGTATTTAGCTCGATGTTCCATGGAAAGGAGATTAATTGGGCCTCACAACCAACGATAATGGCCATCATTGGGAACCCAAGTTCGACAATGAAGACGAAAATCGTCATCTTCACATTGACACTCTTCAAACCTTTCTAGTGCGGCTCCACAAGCAAGAACAAATTCTAATAGATTGTTAAGGCATGTGGGTTAGGAGACAATCGATGATCCCATGCCGAACGATCGACTCGAGTGCGCACCATTCTTCTGGACAAATTTTCTTCGCGTGACCATTAAGAAACATTCATGTCAAGCGATGCTTCTTCAAGTTCTTCCTTTTCCACTAATGAAACTAGAGGATTCGAGGGCGTAGCGACATAATCCGCCATGATTAAATTCTCACATGTATCAACAAAAACCAAAAGGGTAATAGAAATAATGTGGTACTTACGTGTTCAGAAGGGGTTGAGGTTTTTTTATTTAACAAATTAGGGTAGGCGTAAGGTGTGGGAATGACAGTGGAACCTCATGAAAACTCGAACATCCGAGATCTAATGGATTCATCGAACCCTAATTTTGACGGTGGATCTAGAAGTATGTGGGGGTTTTTGTGATGCAAATTTTAATTCTAATTTGCTATGTACTACATAGTTAATTAGTGCATGGAAGAAAAAATAAGTAAGGGATATCAAAAGAGTAAATGGTATGTGGGGATGTTACTTCAACCATTGAATTGATTTAGTCAAGTAAGGACTCAAGGATGTTTATTTGTTACTACCAATAAATTGTCCTAGTAGTTAGTTACTTGAAATAATTAGGATGAAAAAGTAGGATGTGAGGATCAACGGACGAAAGGGATAAGGATCAAGCTCAAGAATTTCATCAAGATATCCAAAATAAGGGGAAGGATGAGTCCTCTAATCCCATTAGTCATGAGGATTGTCATCTTATTTGATTGGAAGATGGAATATTTTTTGTGTCTCATTGCGCCCAAGAATTCTCATCCTAAAATCAATTAGAGGGCAAATCATTCCCAATTCTCATTGGCTCTTAAAGGATGAAAAGGCCATAATTGGAGGGGAAGATTTCGAAGCTTCCATTGGACAAGGGGAATAAGCTCAAGGAAAGGATATGGAAGCTTACCAAGGGAGAGGGGATTCTTTTGGGTTGGGGGAAGGGAAAAGGAAAAGAAGGAATGTGTGAGGAAAAGATTAGTTCTTATGTGTGGAAAGGTATTGTTCATGAAAAAGATGTGTGCAAGAAATAAGCATGGAAGGATTTCCATGATAAAGCCTCTAAAGTTTTATTTCAAATAGTTGTTCTTCCCAAATCCACAATTGAATTTATGTCAAACTTAAAACAATTTTTGTTTAGGAGGTGTAAAAAATTCTTTCCAAATTTCAACATCATTGGTTTGACTATAAGGGAGCTACACTTGTCGGGGGTAGAAGGTGTTGTAGTGGAGTTCATGGAAGGATTTCCATGACAAAGCCTCTGCAATTTTATTTCAAATAGTTGTTCCTCCCAAATCCACTGTTGGATTTGTGTCAAACTTTTTAAAGAATTCGTTTAGGAGGTGCAGAAGGTTCTCTCCAAATTTCAGCATCATCGGGTTTCCTGTAAGGGAACTACATTTGCCGAAAGTAGAGGGGGTTGAAATTGTCTGTTTTTTCCTCAATCTAAGCAAAGTGATTCTTAGTCCCAAGGCTTAATTTTTAATCAAAAAAATAAAAAAACTTATAAGATTTTGTAACATGGCTCCTTTTTAGATTACCTTTTCAAAAATCCAATGCATGTTAGATTAGGAGGTTATATGTAGATGTTATGACAAATGGAACAAAAGGGGTTCAACCATCAAGCGTGACATTGAATGAACATCAACATAATGCCCCTTCATATTCCATCATGGTGAGTTATGATTCTCCCACAATGTCTTTGTATCTTTTAAATGGACACAACACATTAGATTTTTAATGAACTTCATTGCATTACATTAAACCACCTTACTTGTTAGACTACAACTACATAATAGTTCCACTTCCAAGCGGGTTTTGTGAGTGCATATCTTCATGTTGAAGGTGTGCAAAAATGCTTCACATTTTGGTGCGTCTGCCGAGAGGTGGAAATGTTGTTCTAACATGAAATAGTGTGGTTCTACTAAGTTGGTGGTGGTTCTTTTGCATGCCCATGAACTTTTGGCATGGGGTTTAATGAGGAATATTGGAATATGGATCAAGCATCGACTTGGCACAAGTTCATCACAAATCTAGTTACAAGTAAGTTGTTTTCTTTTCTTTTTCTTTGCATTTGAAATTTAGGTGGAGAACAAAGGAAGGAGCACAGCTAAGCTTGTTACATATGAGTATGATCTAAACACTCCTTCTTTTCCTTCCTCTCGTAATTCAATTGGGTTGAATTGAATGCCAAGGAAATTTTACCATTCTATTGGATTGTTGTTTGGGAAATCCTTGAGTGTTGTGGTAGTTGCTTTGAAATTCCATAGACGTTTTTGTTGGTGAAGTTGGGTTGATGACCAACATGACCTGAGTAATGTTTGGTGAAATCGGGTTAATCACCGGCAGGACCATGTTTTGTTGTTGGACCCTGGGGTTATTGGAGTGATGGCCCAATAATCTACAAAAGTTTTTTGGTTGTAGGTTGAACACACAAGTTGCCCATAATCCCGTGTCCCATCAAGTCTAGTTTGTCTTAAGTAGGAAAGTGTTGGTTCCATTCTAAACTTAATTTCATAATTTAAGTATAATAAGTATGTATATATATAGATATAAATATATAATTTAAAAGAAAATAAATAATAAATAATTGAGTTAAAACTTAGATTTAAGGTGATGGTTTTAAAAGAAATAAACAAATAATATTCCGATGATAACTATCCAATGCAAGTAAAGTGAGGTCCTATGATGTAGCCAATATTAATTTACTTCATCAATATAATGATTATTTAGATGTCTGTTCAAACTAGGTTACAAAAGAAACTTTTGGAATTCCAAAGTCTAGACACTAATCAAATTGATCATCAAAATCCAACAAATTTCCAAGCTTTGATTAGTCCAACATTGTCAAACAACATGGCTTCTCAATCAGTTGTTAATCAGCCAAACCCACCACCCCCACCAGTGATTAACCTAGCACCAATAATTAATCTACCACCTCCCATCATGAATCCACCACCACCTCCTAATCCAATTATAGATCCCATGATGTTACCAAGGGGGTTACCCATCATTATCCCGCAAGGATTAATGTTAGTTACCATGCCTATAAATTTGCCTAAATTTTCAAGAATTCGGAACGAAGATCCAACTGCACATGTAGAACAATTCGTGGAAATGCTCATTACGAGCTTGGTCGCAGATCCTAATTACTACCTAGTTTGGTTCTCCACCACCTTAGATGGTTCCGCGTATGTTTGGTATAGGTCACATAGTGCTGGAACTTTTGCTTCATGGCAAGAACTCTAAACAGCTTTCCTACGACAATTCCGCCTTGAAGTAGGACAACAAAATGCCTTGATGGCCTTGTCAAATATCAAACAAGGCGTTGATGAAGACATGACTTCTTATGTTTAACGCTTTAAGGTGGTTTGCACCAGGTTTGTGGGCCAAATGCTCACTGATGACACCATAAGGCATTATTTTATTCAAGGGTTTAACAAAAACTCTACCATTTGAGATATTTTGAACCATCGCCCCACTACCTTGAACGATGCTATCACTACAGCATTAGAGGTAGAAATCATAGATTGAAAGAATGAACGCATGTGGAGGTGTGAAAAAAACCCGATTCCTGAATTCATCCCATTATACCATCAACCTGTGGAATCTCAGATCAATTTGCAACCTGAACCGTTGGTCACAAAACCCCTAATCCAAACTATCTTAACACTAATGCCTCTAGCAATAATGCCCCCATTGGAATCTAGTGGTACTAACCCACCATTAATGGAAACTCGGTTTGAAGAATTTCGGTCAGAATTAAAGGAGACTAATGAGGGATTCAAAGGTGAGATCATGAAGGCTTTGCAAGCCATGAGTGAGCAAATGTCTTGTCTTGTTAAAAATCAAGACCCTAACCGTAGGCCACCGCCACATGAATCAGGTATGCATCCCTTTGGGATGTGGTGCAACATGTAGACAAGCTGGGCACATGGCCCAATTTTGCACAATGATAGTACAAACTTAAGTTCCACCTTATAGGCCACCTCATCAGGTTAGTCAACCCATGAACCCACCTCAAGGTAATTTCCAAGTTAAGCAAAAATTTCCAGCCTGTCGCACTTGTGGGGGTAGACATGTTCTAGGCACTTGTTGGGTAGAGTTGGGAATCAAATGTTTTAATTGTGGTGGCACTCATCCTATAGATCATTGTCGTAACCCAGACAAGGTCATACCATTGAACCCTCCTCGAAGAAACTACCAACAACCGGCTAAGAACAATGTGCAAGGTGCTAACCTTAAGGTACCTACTATGGATCCCAAATTTATTCTATGATCATCAAAACCATAGACAAACTCATCATCTTCCCACAACTGTCCAAACTAGACAAGGTGTGATTGATTTGGCCCCATTGCAAAATCATGGACAAAACCATAATGTAAGGCCAATGCAATCATATCTAGGCACCCAAGATGTTAGGTTGGTGGACTCCAATCAAGCTGGTCCATCAAATATGAATCAAGAATATGTAACTCAGCAATCTCACCTAGTTCAAACCTTAAAGGTCAAGGAAAACAAGGGGAAGATAACTTTAGTAGTCCCAACCTTGGTAGTCACAACTAGGGCTAAAACCTTGGCCATGCCTATTCTAGAAGAATCTTCGGATGTACCATCTGAGGATTCTCCTCATTTTTTCGACCTTGACGAAATGCTTAAGGAGGCAAGGAAATTTTTTAAGAAGGTCAAGGCCAAAGGGAATGAACCTCCACCTCTAGAGCTTAATGATGATGAGGTTTTTTAGTTTGTAAGAGATGAAAAGCTAGGGGATGGAATGACACTTGTACCAAAAGTCATTCATGCATGAAGTCAAAACCCCGCTGAACCTTACGACCTATGGGTTAACCTGTGCAATACCAAGGCCAACATATCCATTATGCAACTCATCCAAGTGGCTCCCTCCATTAGGAAGGAATTTTAAAAAGGAGTTGCATTAACTAGAAACCTAGAAAAGTGGAAATCGTTATAGAAGTTGCAGCTTCTATTTCTTTTGATGTTGGTCCTATTAAACTTGAAGTTGGGATTATGGACAAAATCATCCGCAATGCATTGGTGGATGGGGGGAGTGGATTAAACATTATGCTTTTATCCACTATGGAAAAATTAAGCCTCAAAATCACTGGCCCTTCACCCTATGTGGTGAACATGGCAGATCAAAATGGGCATATCCCAATTGGTCAGATTGCATATTGCAAGGTTTGCATTGGTGACAAAGAGTATAATCTCACTTTTCATGTGATTCGCCTTCAGACAGAAATTAATGCGTATTCATTGTTGTTGGGTCAAACTTGGTTGCAACTAGCTGAGGCTACAACCAACTGGTCTCCTGATAATCCTTGTATCACTTTTGGCCTCCCAACCAATCGTACAATTGTGACCATCAAAGTTAAACGATCCTTGGTTTCAGGGTTGGGGCAAAAGAGGGGTGTCATATCCAATAGTGACAACAACAAAAATGTCAACCCCAAGGTCACGTCAGCAAGTTATGTCCAACCTTCATACAAAGAAGCCCCACAAAAAGTGGACATTGGTCCCTTGAGATGTATGGGCCTTGGTTTATATGATTGGATAGATGATGGTGAATTCACCACATGGTTGGCAAACCATCCAACTTCTAACCATGAAGCTTCAATTAATTGTATTACTGGGTTGGTGGGCAATGGAAGGTTTTATTGCTTGGTGGCCAATGGAAGGATAAGGAGAAACACCTTTTCCCCTCTTTCCATTTTCCCCCCAACAAATTTTACTTAAACCTTCATTTTTTCTATTGATCTTAAAGTTTTACTTTATTATGGTTCTAAGTCGTTACTTATGCATTTCCTCTTTTTTTTCGATATATAAATTACAACCCTGCATCTCAATGTAATAAGTCCTCCATGCATTCATTGTTGATTTGATTTTGATTGAAAATCTTTTTTCCTTTCCTTGAAATTATGGTGTCACGTATGGCCACATCTTACGAACCTCAAGTTACACAAGTGAATGAAGAACTGATTCCAAAGACATCTTTAGATTTGACATTGACACATGTCTTCGTAATGAAAATCCCAAACCTCAAGAGGTGTGTGTTCATCTTGAAATTGAACCCCCTCGAGCTTGGTATTATCGCATATCTCCAAACTTTCGCACCCTGGTGATCTCGTTGCAAATCAACCCCACTTTTGACAATGAACCTAAAACCATCTATGAAAGTTGTTATGAGATTGAAGACATTTCTATCTTCATGTGGTTTTTAGTTCCTGGTGTTGGACACTACCATTGGTTACATGATTCGATTCGTTGATTGCCTCCTAATAGCAAAGCGGACTACTTAATTCGCACCATTCAACGCATCCTAGATTTCCTATAGTTATAAACTATCACTGAAACATAGCCCATGATTCAACATGTAATTGTAGCTCCTCACTAAGTTTACCCCTATTGTAAATAAATGTTTCATTCAATACGACACTCATGTTACCATTGCCATCCTATCACACTATTTATTTAATCGTTAAATTGTCTTAAATTAATTTTATGTTCATAAGGCTTGAAAATCGTTCTATTTCTAATGGATCTTTCATTGACACCCCTTCAACTGCTTCATGAATCTCAAACATCCTTGCTACTCACTAAATACTAGAACAAGACCAATGTTTTACTGAACACCACAAATTTTGATGTTTGTTTCTACCCCCAACCCTCTAGAAATTTCTCACCCCTAATTACACAATTGAGGTTCTAAAACTATGATTACCAGCTTTTTGTTGAAGAAAAGAATTAACCCAACACCTTATTCACCAATATCGTATTTCGGAAAAGAAAACAACCCCTCCATGCAACCATGCGCATTCATCATTATTTATGAAATTACTAAAAGACCCTAATAACCTTATCACACTCAAATAACCTTGATGCAATTCTTAAAAATTGAGACTACCACACATGGTTGTGTCAGTATGGCTCATAGATGTCATCCTTCACTCCATTATTTTTAGCACAATGCCAAACATAAATCAAACATACATCTATTCCATCCAATAACCCACTTTCAAGTTGTTAGCAAATTGAAATTCATGTTCACATTTTTCGAAAGCAAATTGCAACATAACATAATTCAAATCACAACAATGGTGAAACTACATTATAAAATATGACTTGTTTGAATTGCACATCTTCAACCTCCATGGGGCCTAACTCTACACAAAAAATGGATCTAGTATGTGTTATTAGTAATAGAAGGCATTCACAACATATCAGTGCGCTTTGTTTAACATGCACTATTTCTAGGAATATGGTCCATGAACACCACCATAACACAAAGGCTATTGACATGGTGATGTATAGAACCAGAGCTCATAGGTTTTAGCTATAGATTTTATGAATAATTTGGAACATCCACAAACATACATCTGAATGTGCCAATGGTCACTTCATCCACTTCTTGGTAAACATAGTACCTAAAGGTAATTTATTTGGGCTTTGTTTCAAATGGCTAATTAGTAATTTTTTCCAGCTTTTTAATTTATTGTTAGGAAGTTGAGAGTTGTACTATCCCAAGGGCTTGCATATATTGGATAACAATATCTCTTTCCATAATCAACCTCTCACAAGTTGTTTCTTGCACATGAAGTTACATCAATCATGTTTGTGGCAATAATGAATGACAAGTTTGTAAAAGGAAAAAACAATGTAGTCAAGGTTTAAGCCCATTGAAAATTGTTTGATGCACATGTGAGATCATCAAATCAATGTGCATATTGTCTTCAATGTGAGATCATCTCAACACCCATTATAATGACATTATTCTACTGCAAATAATATATTTAATACCTTAAGGTTGCTGAATATTGAAGAGAGGTCATTCTTACAAGACTTGATATCTTTCTCAAAGGCTTGAGGGCAATTAATATGATCTTGGCCTTAATCTTTTAACTACTTTTTGAAGGCTTCAACAATCCAAAAATATTTTCGCTGTTCTTCATCCTTTTTCACAAGCTCCTTATTCTCAATTTGGAGCTAGAGGTGAAGGCCACAACTACATCAACCAACTACACCAATCTAAATAAGAACTAAATTAAATGCATCTCCCAATAGTTGAATTAGCTACAAATCCTTATGTACCAGCAAACATTGACCACATCCAATGTTTTATTCATTATTCATGTATGGTGCATGACATAAGAAATTATGCAATGATATAAGTTAAAAGGACTTATGTTTCAGTTCAATCCATAATTTTTGTGACATCAGGTTTACAACAGTCTTAACAATAGCACTATAAATTGAGAAGTTAGGTACTGACCTTATGGTGATAACTTTGCTCAACTCAACATTCAAAGAGAGAAAAATCACAAGTTTGAACTCCAAGTGAAATATGAAAACAAGTATTTATACAAAGGAACCAAAGATGCAAGGTGCAAGGTAAGCAATGATGATATCTAAACCTTTTAGAAAGGACATATGGTAAAAACCTATTATGTATATTAGTAATTAGATTGGGCATTCCTTCAAAGCATATGTCAAAATTAGGGGCATTATCTTTGGTCACACTATCATCCACTAGTGTTATCAACCTCCAAAGAACAAAAAATATTATATTCAACTCCTGGTTTTGAATACTACACATACATCCATAAAATCCTAAGGCACTACTCAACCTTATAGTACATTACACCAAACACTTCCTAGGTAATATATAGGTTATACTAGCCTAAAGGAATTGACAATAAATAATCACCATAAAAGCAATTTTTCATGCCACAATTTTGATGTTAATAGACATGGTTCTTCCCCGTTCTTACTTTAACAACCATGCAAGTAGGTCACAAGGCCCACTTGATGCCAAATCTCCTGCATGTGCACATCTTTGGAATTAGAAAAAGGGTGTTCCTATTGCAAACAACTTGAAAACAAACAAGAAATGAAACACTCAAGGTTCATGAAATGGAACAATTGTATTAACTAATAAAAAGATTACAAAGGTTGTATGTTTCAAATGCTACAATCACAAAACTATGGCTTACAATAACTAACAAGGCTTGAAGGTTCAATGTGTATTCAAAGCCATGAAACTCTAGGGAATGAAAGATAACTCAAAACCATTCTAATATATATTATCTCTTAACCTTAAAGTAGTCGTCACTTAACCCTAACTTAGCCATCAGCAAACCCTAACCCTAGTTAGCATCAAACCGTAACCCTAGCCATCGCTAAGCCCTAATGTACCTTCCACTTCTAAACCTTAGCCACCAACCACTATTTAACCTAACCCAACTACTATAAAGATGTGAATAATATTCATCATTTTGATAAATGTTTAACACATTCATCAACATTCGAAATTAGAAACGAATGATATTTCTAACACTCCACTTTATAAAGTTTCTAATCTGAACATGGTTATCAATTTGTTATGTCATTCTTTTGGTAATGCCTTGGTAAACACATTCACCACCATGTCCCCCGTTGAACAATATTCAAACATAATTTTGCCATTTTCAATTTGTTTTTGAACAAAGTGATGTTGCACATCAATGTGCTTTGTTTGAACATTTTGGGTGGGATTCTTCATCAATGATATTGCACCTTGGTTGTCACAATGAATCACCATCGCCTTCTTCTCTTTCATGTACCTTAATTCCTTCATGATCTTTGTCATCCATATGGTTTTCTTAGTAGCTTGCATACTTGCCATGTATTCACCTCAATTATTGATAAAACCATTATGGGTTGTCATTTGTTGCTCCAAGAAATGGCTCCACCTCCTATCATGAATACAAATCCTATGGTGGATCTCTTATCTTAAAGGTCACCGGCCCAACCTGCATCACAATATCCGACCAAATCATGTGGTGGTAATCCTTTGAAATGTAATTTGAATTGCAAAGTGCCTTGCAAGTATCGAAATGCGATTGACCCCAATCCAATATTCTAGGCTTAAATTAACCATGTCTTGATTCACCACGCTTATTGGTATGCCAAATCTAACCAAGTACATAACATAACATACATTAAGGATCCCACGGCTTGTTAATAACGAACCTTCACCATCTCATCATCCTTGTTCACATTCTTCTTCAACTTTGTCTTGGGATTAAGTGGCATTCCGATTGACACACTCCCAGCTCCTTAAAGGACCCAAATGTGGGTCCAAATGTAACACAACGGAAGAGGTAGGAGTCAGGGCACGCTCCCTAGCTCACAACACTTTCAGGGGTAGAAGGGCGTGTTAGAGCTCCGGGATGGGACTAGGAAGAGTTGACAAGCTTCACTCACTCACACGGGCCTGCACACAACCCACACAAAGTGGTTAGTGCATAGTTGGAGCACCCTTGGTGCTAGGACGAACCACAGGAAACATGGACACACAAGACTCACCACGGCCCGGAATTGGGGGAAGCCACCACCTCCCCCCTTATAGTATACTCTGTGGCTGGCCACGGAGCCTACATCCAAATGGCTTTTCTTTCCCGGGACTCCCGAGTGGGAGTCTCGAAATCCCGCCAGTTGGGACTCCCGCGACTTTGGAGCCCCATAATTTTGCGAGAAGACCTTGGATCGTGATGCAGTCTCAAGCAAAGTTATAGCTCTCGTCAAGAGCTTTCTAAATATGTGGCACACCCCCTGCAGCTAAGTAAATCGGGTCGATTCTTGACTTTTTATGGTCGGGAGTCAAATTGGCAATTTGACTTCCGACCTTTCTTTTGGCCATAACTTACGTTTCAAATGTCCAAATGAGCTATGCAAGCCCATTTTAGACATCTACATTCTAAGAGATTTTCAATGATATAAGGAACGCCACAAAAAATTGAGGTTTGACCCTTGCAATTGCTCTTTGAAGTTTCGGGAGTCCACCGGGACTCCATCTCCCAAAGTGGGAGTTGCCTTGAGAGTGTGAGGGTTCATTCCTTCACACTTTCTAACACTCCTGGGAGTATGTGATGTGACTCCTCGACTTCCTCTTGTCCTGCACCCTTGCAATGCCTTTGCCTTGACTCACGGGCTTCCTTCCTCTTGGCCCGTAACCTTGCAAGCCCTTTGCCTTGGTCGCGAGCCCAAGGCTAGGGTTGCGACACTCTCCCCCACTAGAAGAAGAGGTCAATGTCCTCATTGACACTTATAATTTTCTTTCAACAATTGCAATTGCTTTTTTTTGGATCCTTGGCCATTAAATGCCAACTTTTTGCGGCCGGACCTTGCCTCAAGCTAACTTAGGTGTCCCCAAGTTTCCACCACTTTCTTGGCAAGTCCAAGGGTGTGTAAAAAAAAACCCTTAACCATTACTTCGTCAAAAGACCTAAATTAGCCTAATTGACGAAACCCTCATTTGGGAGGCCATTCTTTCAACCTTCCCCTCATGAGAAACTCAAGCCAAGTCTAATCTTGACCTAGCTACTTGACATGACTCCTTTCCCACCCTTACGCCTTGATCACAATAATCAAGCTTAACTAAAGGTGTGCCTATCAAGGTACGAGAAGCAACGTTTAGGCTTTGCCAAAGCCTAAGTCCCAAGTTACGCGATTATAGTACGCGAATGGGGTCATGCCTTCCCGCGTTGGCCGCCACTACCAACCAACCTTTTGGGATGCACTTTGGGCATGTGCACGTCCCCGCAAGCTCACCTTGCTTGCCTCCCTTTTTGGGACTAAGATTTCTCTTAGCCCCAAGGTGGGAGTCCGATTTTGATTTGGGTTTACACAAGAGGGTTCCATTTGTCCATGCCACTTGACAACGCCCCCCTTTCTAACATACTATTATGTTTGTGATGCAATCTCTTGGAAGTTTTAAAACTTAGCCTTTATTTCACTTACAACTTGATGTGGTACATTTGTGTAACTTTCCGCCCCCTAAAAGAAAGGTGATGTCCTCATCACGCTCTATGTTTCCTTTGCCTTTTTGCTAGTGTATTGTGGAATTTTTCTATGGCTTCTTGGGCATGTTCCATGTCGGTCTCATTCACCCAAGATGCCTTTATTGGATGGTATCCTTTCCACTTGACCAAGTACTCCCGCTCTCGCCCCCTTAGTTACCTTGACTTGAGCACGACCTCCATTTCAAATTCGGGTTCATTATGAACCAAGTTTGGAGGGGGCCTTGAGTTGTGCTCTCGATCGGGCCTTGAAGCATCACGGGCGACCAGCTTCAAAAGCGAAACATGAAATATGGGATGAACCTTAAAAATTTTCGGTAGTTTTAGTTTGTAAGTGTCGAAATTTTTTTTTTCCAACACTTTGAATGGGCTCGCATATGGGCCCAAAAACTTATGGCTCAAACCTTCAGACAACTGGAAATTCTTAATGTTCAACCACACTTCATCCCCTTCTTCAAAATTCACCTCTCATCCGGATTTGTCCGTGAAGTCCTTTTGTCGCAACCCTAGCTTTGGGCTCGCGACCAAGGCAAAAGGGTTGCAAGGTTACGGGCCAAAGGGAAGGAAGCCCGTGAGTCAAGGCAAAGGCATTGCAAGGTTGCGAGCCAAGAGGAAGCCGGGGAGTCACATCATATACTCCTGGCAATGTAAGAAAGTGTGAGTGAGTGTGAGGGAGTAAACACTCACACTCCCAAGGCAACTCCCACTTCGGGAGATGGAGGCCCGGTGGACTCTCGAAAATTCAAAGAGCAATTGCAAGTGTCAAACCTCAATGTTTTGTGGCGTTCCTTATATCATTGAAAAGCTCTTGGAACGTAGATGTCTAAAATGGGCTCACACTGTTCATTTGGACATCTAAAACGTAAGTTATGGCCAAAAGAAAGGCCGGAAGTCAAATTGCCAATTTGACTCCCGACCACAAAAAGTCGGGAATCGACCCGATGTGCTTAGCTGCAGGGGACGTGCCACATATCGTTGAAAAGCTCTCGACAAGACCTACAACTTTGCTTTAGACCACATTGCGATCCGAGGTCTGCTCGCAAAGTTATGGGGCTCCAAAGTTGCAAGAGTCCCATTTGGCGCGATTTTGGGACTCGCACTCGGGAGTCCCGGGAAAAATAGCCATTTGGATGTAGCCCCCGTGGAGAGCTACAGAGTATACTATAAGGGGGAAGGTGGTGGCTTCCCCCAAGTCCGGGCCGTGGTGAATCTTGTGTGTTTGTGTTGCCCGTGGCTCGTCCTAGCACCAAGGGTGCTCCAACTATGCACTAACCACTTTGTGTGGGTTATGTGTAGGCCCGTTTGAGTGAGTGAAGCTTGTCAACTCTTCCTAGTCCCATCTTGGAGCTCCAACACGCCCCTCTACCCCTCAAAATGTTGTGAGTTAAGGAGCGTGCTCCGACTCCTCCCTTTTCCGTTGTTTTCTACTTGGGCTCACATTTGAGTCATTTAAGGAATTAGGAGTGCGTCATTGAAACTAACAAGTCCACCTTGCCGCTCCAATTCCCTAATTGGAGGGGCACATCTTTTGCTTGTAGCTTGGTGGGATGGGGAATCCCATCACAAAGTGCACCTCGATGGGTGCCTTCAGCTCCTCCAATGGGAGCTCCATTCTTTGGGCACTTTCTTGGGTTATGAAGTTGTGAAAAGCCCCTGTGTCCAAAAGACATAACATTTCCCGCTTAGAAAGCTTCCCCTTTAAGAAAATAAGGTGATTACATTCACCTTGGGCTAGGTTGGAAGTGAGGGCAATTACCTCAGAAGCCCCATTCCCCAATTTGGGTTTGGGGCAATCCTTGGAGTAATGGCTCACTTCATTACAATTGAAACATGTTTCCTTAGGTTTCCCACTAGCATCTCCCTTGGGTTGGCTCCCTTTGAAAGGAGCCCCCTTCTTCACAAAATTTCCCTTGGGTTTAAAACCCGAGCCTTGAAATTGTTTGGGCTTTTCCCCCTTTGGGGTGTCTTGGCCTCAGTTCCATTCCCCTTCATGGCATGCCTTCTTATGAGGGAACTTGCTATCCTTTTTGAATCCGAACTTCTCACCTCGTCCCACATCCGAGAAGCCTTCCACTTTCATGATGGTTTCGATTAGTGAGGCAAGCCAATTCTCTTCAAGCTTGCGCTTGGCCCAAGTTGGAAGCCCCATCACAAAATGGCACACCTGATCTAATTCATGCATATGCTTAATTTCAACCATGAGTTCGGAATAAGCCCTCACATATTGATGCAAGTTGTCATTGTTTACATTCACAAGGTCACAGAGTTTGCACCTTGAAATGTAGTCGGAATTCTTGGGAATGAATTTTGACTCAATACGCTCCTTGAAGAATTCCCATGTGTAACCATGGGTTTTCCCTTCTTCTTGCCTCACGGTCCTCCACCATGTGGAGGCATAGCCCTTCAAATAGGATTGGGCAAGTTCCACGGCCGAGTGCCGACCAACCTTGGCGGCATGGAGGTAATCTTCCATTTCCGCAAGCCAAGCA
>Ga0209611_10007179_pt1 | contig 17930 bp, 7 predicted proteins | sample S1TSphgellanicum_3_FD_187693 | JGI IMG/M metagenome (GOLD analysis project Ga0209611, IMG submission 187693) | Host-associated microbial communities from peat moss isolated from Minnesota, USA - S1T2_Fc - Sphagnum magellanicum MG (SPAdes) (version 2) | ecosystem: Host-associated > Plants > Peat...
AGCGGCCGCTTTTTAAAATTTTCAAACAATCGGTGTGGCTATATAACCACGGTTCCCAAATTTTCAGGAAAAAAAAAGAAAGTCTAAGAACCAGTGCGCATTTTTACCGGTTCTTTCGTAAAACCTCTGGTTCTTCCTTTGAAAGAACCGGAACCAGTGATTCTTTGATTATGGGGAAAAAAATTCAAAGAACCGGAACCAACATTGGAACCAACCACCATTAGCGAGTTATTAGAAGGGTGGTTCTCACCATTCATTATCACAGTTCTCAAAAAATCAATGAACTAAAATATGGAACCGGCGGTTCTTTATATTTTTCCAATTTCCCATAGTCATAACTTTCTGAAATGGCAAAATGTCGTTGAGCTTTAGGGTTTCAGGGGTCATCATCAGGGGTCATCGTTGCTTCAGTGCCGTGTCGTGCCTTGCAGGCATGGGTTACCTAGTTTATTAGTTTTATTAGTTTATTATATTTTGTAAATTTATTAAGAGACCTAGGCATACAACTTGAATTTTTTAAATAATTCATGTTGGATTTCATTTAATAAAATGAAAAGACCCTTCCAAAAAAATTGAAAATTCCTTATTCATTATAAAGTTTAGTAAAAATTATTGTATTATATATATGTAAAATACTAAATATTAAATTTACATAATTTTTTTAAAATTACATAATATATATGTTAATACATGATATATTGTACATTTAAATTAACATTTAATAATTATTTAATTAGTTAATTAATATAATATAATCTTATTTTAAAACATTATTTGAATTTATGCTTAAATGTGGGGAGATATAATGTTTATTTTTAAAATTATTTTAACAATAAAATATTTTTCACAACCAACTTTTCAATGGTGATTTTAAATAGGCTTATTTACCAATCATGTTATGGAAAACAAATCTTCAAAATATCATTTTTGAAATGTATTATATGGCAAGATTCAAATGTATTTTCATTCAAATGTTTGATTTTTTCCTTTCAAAAAAATTTAGGTGTGTACATCTTGGAAAAATATTTAAGAATGAAGTTTAAATTTTTTTTCATTTGGACAAAGTATGAGAAAGGTAATAATGTTTAAAGTTTGCTTGGCGAAAATATTGGAATAAATAACATATTAAATCCAATGACTATCACATTTGTTTCACAACTAAAAAGGTGGTTGGATGGCAATAAGTATGGTCTTTCACTTTAAAGACGGAGGTTCAAACTTCATTGTCATTCCATTGTGTATGTTAAGTCTCGCAACAAGTGCAACCCTCGAGTTTAGTTGCCATCATTTAGTTTGGAACCCTAAACAAACTGTCAATGATAAGTTGGAGGAAGGAGAGGATGATGTCAAGTCAGCATGCCCCTTACGCCTTGGGCAACACACGTGCTACAATGGCCGGGACAAAGGGTCACGACCTAACACACTAACAAAAATGAATTTATTGCCCGGCCTTGGTCTTTGAGTTTAAATATGTTGTTTGTGGTGGATTTTTTGTGGAATATATTGCATCAACCTTCAAGCATATATAAATCATATACACATTGTATATGGGCCATATGTTAATAGGATATTATCATGTTTTTATTATATTAGTAAATATAATTAATTTGAAAATTATTTAAATTAAATTATCATTAATGGTTGTAGCAACTAGTCCCCTTCACTATGGGGGATAAGGTATTCACCAATTTTGGACTCTAAGGAAATTGGGACAAATGTTAGTGAAATAATTAGTGAATTATGCACCATCTCTTTGTTCATTCTTGAGATCAATTATACCTTTGATTAATCCCTTTTGTTGTTATCCTTGTAAGGTGTTTGTTGAGTAAAGTTCTACTAACAATTAGTTTTAACCATCATTTCATTATAAATATAATGATATTGATTTAATAAGAACCACCACTACAAAGGTTTTACTAGGTTTTTTGTTTCATTTAAAAAATTTGTTTTCTTATTACATTACAGTAAAGTGTGATTTGTGTGACTCCAAGAACAACTACAAATGGAGTTGTATGCTTGGTTTATGATTGCTTGCGACTACATGACTGTGAAGTCAAATGAAACCCATCACTTTGACCACACAATCACAAAACATGGTTGTAATGTCATAATTATCAATTGTAGTAAAAAATATGTACAGTCATAAATGACCATGATTCTCCACCATGACTATCGACATAAGTTGTTCGTTGACAATAAATATAATCATTATGGACAAACCATATTTGATCTTGGCCATTGGATTAAAAATAAAAATTCAATGTTTTCCAACTAGTTTTGTGACCAAGTAAAAAGTGCCATGTGTTTTCAAATAATTTTCAAGACAAACAATTTCAAATAATTTAATATTCTTTTAATGTGTTGACATGTGGCAATTTGAGAATCAAAATGGATTTGCCACGTGTTAACAATTATCGGATTGGGTGAATGCAAGCTACAGTGACTCACTTTTGGATGATTTGAAACTCCCTATAAGTCCTTAGGAAATTCACAAAAAATGTTCCAATGGACATGGTTGTTACTTTTCAAAATGTCATTGGGTGAAAACACATTACATTGTACATAAAATGTTGTCATAAGCTATTTTTTGCAAGATTTTGAAATTTGTAATTGGCTATGAGGAAAAAGGATGCAACATTATAATGTTATATATAATATAATCACGTTTTATGAATTTCATGGATAGTTTTTGAATAGCCATAACATCATGGACTTTCACATGTGCCTAAAAGTGTTACATTTTAGTGTGCTTACACCCCATTATTGTAATCTTTGACTAATAAATGTTCAATCATCTAAAAATCTTCACAAATCTACATCAACATTTACATTAATAAAAGTTAATGTAATTTTTCAATTTGGAAGTCCTAAAAAGACAACCCAAAAAGTCCATATGACTATTGTCCCATGTAAAACTTTCAAAAAATATGCTTTTGGGACAAAAAATTTGAAAAACAAATAAAAATTACAACTCATAGGGACTTATGAAAATATTGTCTAATTTTAACCATTCAAAGTTCTTTAATTATTAATGGTTAAATTTTTCAAATAAAATATTCCTTGTTTGAGTTTATCATCTCATAATACATCATATATTGAATCCCAATAACAAATTTGGAATGTGAATTAGTATAATATTTTCCATTTTGAGATGTTCACCAAACGATCAGTCCATTTTTATTTTTTTCAAAAATTCATTACTTATCCCAAATGATTTTTTTATCAATTTGTTCTCTTCATAATAAAGTTGTTAGTCTAAATCCAAATCCCAATTAATAGATTTAAAGATATATTAATCACCATATGCATTTGAATGAAAGGTACCCAGGAGTAATTGGTCATTTTTGTTCAAAAGTGAGCCACTCAACCTTGCATTCACCCAATTACAACATGCCATGTGGCATTATTCTTTGTAAAACTTGAAAAAAAAAATGGTCAAATATGAATTTCCATCTTGTATCAAAACCTATGGCAATTTTATCATGAATCATGATTAAACACATGTTTCTATAATGGAGGTTTGGATTTTTTACATGTACTATTAGTTTTAAATGGTCAACTATTTTACATCAAAAGTCAATTTCTAAGGTTAGGGTTGGGTTCAAATGTAGGGTTAGGGTTTTAAATTTAGGATTATACAATAAAAATTATAATTTTTAAAGTTATAGTTTGTAGGGTTATGGAATTAAGGTTACATATTTAAAGTTAAAACTTAAGGTTTGAGGTCTTTGATTTAGGTTTTTTGGGTCCAAGGAATTGGTTACTTTTTAAAGGTTTGAAATGAACATAGTTTTCAATCCACATTTACACCCTCAAAGCAAGAATCAACACTACATGTTAACCTCACAACTAACATACATAAATTCACCTACAAAAATGTATGCTAGGGCATCTTACCAACTACATACCCACAAATCCCATGTCAACTCTAGCTCATATAGTGTTAAAATGGTATTTTTTACCAGTTTATGCATTTCTTTGAAATATATCTAATAAATTAGAGGGTGTAGCTACCATAGGACTAGTTTTATGTCATTATTTGCTTTACCATTTATTAACACATCATATGTACGTAGTTCAAGTTTTTGACCAATTCACTAAAAATTGTTTTGGTTGTTTTTGGCAAATTGTTTACTTTTAAGCAAGATTGCATGTCAACTTGTGGAGGCACCATATATTACTATTGGACAAATTGCTTCAGTTGGTTTTTTCTTTTATTTTGTTATTATGCCCATTCATGGCAAATTAAAATGGCTCAATTGACTTGATGTGCAATTGAAATACATGGTGTGTTAAAACCCATGATGTGAATCAATTGGATTTGGTTATCATGGTTCAAACTCACAACTATAAGACAAAGAATAACAACTTATGCAAGGTCCCTATAGAGTGGTAGTATTTTGGTGGGCTTCTATGTGAGCAATGAGCCAATGCAATGGAGCGCTTTCTAAAATGGTGAGTTCTAAATTTGATGTTGTTACAAATTTCCAAAGTGAAGACTTTTGAATTTAGATCCTTGTCAATCCATAGGGACTTTTGAAGTTATTCATGCCATCTTTTTGAGACTAGATTCCTTAGCAACTTTTCTTCAGGTTTAAGTTACAAAATAGGGACAAAACTAGGCTCATGGCCATTTAAGCAAGATTGTGGGGTAGAATAGACCACATTTTCTTTTAAGTAACGTTAGTTTATGTGTTCCTTTGAAATCCATTGTAGTTTTGATTTCCATTTCAGTCTGTGTAATATATGGCTTGAGCACAAGTGAACTTTGGGTTGTTGTAGGGAATTGATGCCTTGTAAACTTCTAGAGCAACTAGAAAGTTATCTTTCTAAAGATCCAATAGTCTTTGTGGGTGGGTTGCAGGTGTGTTGTTTTCTATTAATATTTCCTCCCCTATTTCTTTCTTAAATGATGGTATTCTTTTGTATGTATATTGTGAGTGTTGTCTAAGTGGGCACTCTAATGTTATGTGGAATTGGATTTTGACATATATGTGATGGAGTGCCCGAAATGTCACAGCCTCCGACATGGTTGTTGTTAACTCAATTTTTTAGTATGTATATAAGAATCGGTTAAACCAATTAGTAACTAGTGAGGGAATATAACCTATGACTATTTTAATTTTTGGTTAACATGTTTTAAGTTAACTGGTTTGTTATAAGAACTAGTAACCAGTCTATCACAGTAACTAGTTAATTAACAAAACAAGTTTATTTGAATTTGTGACCAATAACTTGTTATTTTAAATTTGAAGCTTATACTAGCTAGTGACTGTTTAAATTGAAACAACGCTATGACTTGGTATAACTAGGAAGACTTAGAGTTGGATTTATGGATCTTTTTTTTTTGTAACCCTTGGAGTGTTTTTGAATTCTGAACTAGTTTACTTGGATTTTCTTTTGAAGCTTTTCCTTTTTATTTTGGGAATGCAAGCTTTAGAATAATTATTCTTGGTGAATAAGCAAGAGAATATAATGCTTCTTGTGTTTTAGTATTTTAAATTTGGAGATACTTGTTGATAATTTCAGTAAACCAAAATTAGGAAATGAAAGAAAGTATGTAAAACTAAAAGTAACAAAAAAACCCTTAACAACACATGGACATCATGACAAACAACATTTAGATGGTGCCCATTTCTAGTGATAACTCAAGACCACATTTGGTTGACATTAACAAAATCATTTATGGCAACACCATCTCACATACCTACAATTAATGTGAGGGGACCAGCCATGAAACATATGCCAAAAGATATAAACAAACGAAAACCATGGCCAACTTTTCTTTTGTATGAGCCTCCAAGAACTGGAAAATCATATCTTGCTAAAATAGTTGCCACAAAAGCTAACTCCACTATGTGATACCCATGGTGAAGGAAATGAAAGTGAGGCCTCCCATCGCATCAAGATTGAACTTTTAGTACAAATGTGGGTCAACCATTTCTACTCTCTTTGATCTTCTCTCATTGCTAGACTACTTGGTTTTATTTGGAAAATCTTGAATAAAAGGTTGCAAGGGTCTATTTTGGTTATTTCCACATCGATGCATTGAAGGTTTTCCAACTTCAACAAGCATGCAAAGGGGAACATGGTCCATAATTGCTAGTAGCTTTTGTGTTTGTGTGTCTATATGTTAAGCATCTACACATGAGTTTTGTGCCTTTCACACCATTTTATGTGTCCTTCAACTTTGCTGTGTAATTTTGTTTACAATAATCGTGGTCAAGGCAACAATAGATATCTAAAACTACATGCAATACATGTCAATTGCTTTTTATACTCTTAACACTGAATTTGGTTATAATAGGGTTGGTGTTTATCACTTAGTGGAAATCAACAAGATAGTTGTTGATTTAAATCTCTACATTTTTTTTTGGGTGTGTTTCAAAACACTTTTGCTTGGATGATGTTCTATGTAACAATTTTTATATTTGAATGGTATGTACGAATGAAAAGCATATGTGGGTTTATCATTGGTACTACTTGAATCATGCCTCAATTCTATTGTGTTCTTCTACCAAGTTCTTTGAAGACAAGCATATCACCTAAGGTTTGGGTTTCTAATTTGAATTTCAACATGGATGTGCCAAAAACAGTTGGGAATGATAAAAACTCAATGCAATCCAATGTATAGACGTAGCAACTGCTTAATAGTTTATGACTTTGTGAATAACATGTCTTTTAAAGGGTTGTCTACAACCCAAAGTGAAGATGACATTCAGTGTTTCCATGTATGCAAGAAAAGTCCCCACTAGCTAGTGAAGTAATAATATTGAGGATCATAAAAGACAATAACAAGTCAATGCAAATGCATTTAGATGTTATCACTAAGGATTATGTTGGAACATGTTTGCAATCTTCAAAGGAACAAACAAGTAGAATCATAAGTTTAAACAAGATTCCAAGGTTGTGATACGGGGTTAAATTGTTAAAGTTATTGGAGGCCAACTATTCACTTCAGGCTATTGGTAGGTTTCTCTTGTTCATATTAAATCTACTCATTAATTCCCTGTTATTTGAATATCACATTGCAACTCCCATTGCAACTTGACAACTTTTTGCTTGGAACCTTTTGCTACTTTTGCAAACAACATTTTTCCCTGAGGTAGAGAGGAAACAAGGGGGATGATTGTTATCAATGAGGTTACACGTGTTCACGAACAAAAATGTTCACATATTTGTTGATTTTGTGCAAGGGTGTTGCAAGACATTGCAATTATCTTTGGGACATATTGGTGGCCTTTTTGTTTAATAGTCTTCCATATATGTGGCATGAAGTATACTACTTTGTCCATGCCAAAATCTTGGACTATATTTGACCAATGGTTTTTTTGTCATCCTCCATGCAAGTTTTAGTACGTGTTTTTAAATTTTGAAATGTTCACATGTGAAAATTATTAGTATTTAAGAAAGATTGAAAAACTATAGTGGGTTGGAAATTTTGTGCAATTTTCAACCTCAAAATCATATGCAGGTGGACAATAATGAACTTCCAAATTTGATATTGGGGAACAATTCACTAGTGCCCTATTTCTACCTAGCATATCTCTTTACTCTTTTGATCTAGTGAAAAGAAAGAAATGAAGCAAGGTATTGTGAAAAGTACAAGGAGGTATGGCAAGAGTATTACAAGGTTGTACCTTGGCAAATTTTTCATGGAATTTGCTACATGAATTTTCTATTTTGGTGCCATTATTAAAGCGAATGAAAAGTTGTGTGCTCCACCAAGCTCAATCCATATTCTGAATTTCCTTCTTAATTTTGTAAGTATGTAGTCTATTTCATGACTGTTGTGTTTGAATTACATCATTGTTCAGGATTGGATGTGCAATGTGTCTATAGGTACTTGAATGATTTAAGATTATATACAAATTAGGACAAACCATGGTTGTGGGTATCCTTGGAGAAGTAGGCCTAGATGTTTCCATGGTACGATGTACACACTTTGTGTCAAAATTAAAAGTAAATATAATATCGAAAGTAGTAACACATAAAATTTCACTCACTTTGAGTTCTTTTAGAACTCACATTAAATTAATTTGAACTTAAAAAATAAGACTAATTATATAAACCATGAATATGAAATTGATTCACAATTTTTTCTTTATGTATGTGTACACCAATCATATTATAAATGTTATTTAAAACACCCTATTTAACAACAAAATACCATTTTTCAATCATTTTAAATTTCCACTTGATTTTTGTAGAATGATAAAAACAACACTTAGCCCAACTACATCTTTAATGGAAGAACATTTTACAATTTTAAAATATCATAATCATCAACATTACAATAACATAATGTGTTATTGAATTTTTTGTGTTGTTTAATATAAACTTATTGATTTTATGACAAATTGAAATCTTTGATGTGGAAGATTATTCATTATGGTGGTTTCTTTGTATGTGCAAAGTTTCATGGACAAATTCCCATTAAAACTAATATTTCTCAATCTTTTTCTTACATTACAATGTTTGTGACACATTGTTGCAAATTAAAAATGTACTCCAATTGACAATTGAATTGTTGATATGTGCACCAATTTCACAACATTGTGACAATTTAAGATGTTATCCACATTCAATTGCACATTTCCATTTAAAAAAAACCTTCTCAAAATATTTATAAAGACACATTAAAAATGTGTTGCAATGAAAAATGTCAAACTATGACTACTTTTTGTTTACATTGTAACATGCAAACACCCACCTTCTAGTATACATGAATGAAGAAGATACTAAAAAGGAAGGTGAAAATAATGTGGGTGAGGAAGAAAAGGATGAGTTAACAGTTCATCACATTACCGCACGAGATGTAGAGGTCTGTTTCTTTTGTGTTTCCATATATGTGCTAACATTCCATCTTTTAGAATGTTTTGAATAATAACAAGCACTCTAGCTCATTGTTTGCATGTTCACATAATAGTTGAAGATAATAGAACTAAAGTTTCAATTGCAACAATCCTACCAACACACATGGGTACAAAGCGATAGAGATTAGTAGATGCAGCAAAACAAATAGCCACATAGGTCTTCTATGTTCCCCTTCATAAACTATGCTGAATATTAGATGATTACATCACTACCTTTAGAGTAACAAAGTGCAATGACATCTCTCAATTCCTTCTTGCAACAATGGTAATGATATGCCAATTCTAATTTTGATGTCATAGGGGAAATGAAAGGCACTTATTTTGCACGTTGAGAAAACCCACTAAGTTGTTTAGATAGTCAAAAACATATATTAACATGCAACTACAGGGAACCCAAATGTGTGCTTTATGGCTTGAATAGTCATTAATTGCTAATTGTGCGATTTGCTATTTGACAAAGTTTGACACATTGATTGTGGTTCTTATGAAGGCATTGTGTGGTAGTAAGGGAGATGACCAAATTTCATGAAGATGTAGATTGTATTTCACACTAGATTACTTCACATAGTAACCTACTATATGACTACAATGTCCATTTGGTCATCTCCTAGAACACCACAGTCCATTATGTTGTTCTATGAAATGACCGAATTTCATAAAATAAATAGTATCTCACCTATCGTTTTCCTTCAGACTACATTTTTATAGAAAGAGAAAACATTTTGCTTTGTATGGGAATTAGATATTCAAATGACTTGTGAAAATGGTTGTCAATTTTGTCAAGGTACATTGGTGCAAATACATACTTAAGCAATTTGAAGATCAAAACCCTCGTGGGGAGATTACTTTGGTTATTGAAAGGCTTCCACAAAGTGCTAGTAAGCATATGCTAAGTGAGGAGGAAATTGAGGCTCGACTTCAAAATTTCATAGCTATTAGCATCAGGCCTTCTGAGGTGATTAATATCAAAATTTCTCCTCCTAATAGTTCATTGTTTTCCATTTCTTGCTCTTATGGTCATTTGTAGTTTTTCACAAAGTTTCTTATAGCAAAACATCATTTCCTTTTGTTGTCCCTCTTGCATAGGCTATTATTGTGTTTACGTCTAATGAATAAAATAAACACATGGATTGTTTTTTTTGTACTTGGATAACATTTGAGTTGCAACATGGATGATGCGTGCCAATAAGTGAATTGTGGAAGGTATAAGCATGCGGAGAAAGGTGGTCTATCCACTTGTTCTCAAGTTGGCCAAGGTTTAATCATGAGGTTGTAGGATGAACTTGAACATTCTTGGTTGGGTGGAAGCATTGATGGGTTGATTATCTAGTAAAGGTTCGAAGTGAAAGGACATTCCCATTGTCTTTTGCTGATGTAGGTCATAGACAATGCAATTACCAATAATGGTCAAATTTATGGATGATAAAAACATGAAGAATGGTTTGTGCCACCATTTCAATGGTCCAAAAATTGTGGAATGCCTCATCACCTAATGTGTTAGCATCCTAGTGAACTCTTTTTGAACATCTTTAAAGACTAATGTACATAAATTGATCATATGGCAAAAGCTTTGTTGAAGCCATGTATTGGCTTTAGTTGTTGAACTACTTGAATCACACAATCTAGTATTCCTTTAATCGTCACAATGATCCATGGTTGAGAAGTTTGCGATACATATGATTACAAATTTTTTGGATGAATTTTATTTGATAGCCATTTTTAATTTCAACATATTTTTCTATATGACATCAATAATAGCCTTTTGTTTCCAAACAACACCTAAATGAACTAGTCATCCGCAAATCCAGAATTATGTTGTGCATAAAGGATCCTACTAAAAGCATACAATTTTTTCATTACTACACATTAGGCTATTTTGGATATGCCCCACTAGATCATTGATGCTTGCATTAGGAAATCAAAATAAATGTATGTTATGTGATAAGAAATCCACTAATTGTTTTTCTAAGCTCATTGGATTTGAATTAATGTATGATGAAATGCACCACAAACATTCAAAACATGTAGTAGAGATCTTCACGCAAATATTTTACCAATTACCCAATTACTACCAGTGCAACAAGATTAGACATTGACATATGGGCATAAAAAATTGGATTTTGTTAAAGATACATTAAAATTAGTTTGTAACTAGCTGGTTTAATGATTTAATGAGCTACCTAAAAATGTGCCTTGTTTTCGAATCTCCTATCACTCCACTAACATCTACATTGATACTGTAAAAGTTCCATAAGAGGAAATATCCTTAACAAATGATTTTACTTATTGGACTATAAAGGTGAACATAAATGTGAGAGAAGCATAAAACATATTCTTCTTTAGAAACAACCCACCATTTCCTAGGGTCATTCATGCATAGTGGCATGAAGAAAAGATGTTGTGCAAAACAAATTTGAACCATACAATTTACAAATGACCATTTGAAAACATAAGGTTCACCTCAACATGCTTCAAAGTTTTGCTTAATGTGGAGATTGACTCACACAAGATATCTCTGTTCTTAGATGTCAACATTGAATTACTTAATAATTTGAAAAGTAAACAAAAAAGTCCTTAGCATTGTAGTAAAAATTTCTTGGGAGACGATGTAATGAGTAAAATCAACATCCAAATTCCCCAAGACAACAAGTAGCATATGGAATCTAATATCTAGGAATCAAAAAATTCAAACACACATCACCACTTGCACCAGACTACTCAATGACTTCCTCCTACAAACATGTTTAGTTTTGGAACAAGGTTATTTGTTGTTTTTGTGTGCAAGACATGAAAACACAATCAAATCCAAAACTAAGTTTCAAAGAGAAATTGGAGATCAACTACTATTGTTTGAGTTAATGATAAGCAATGTAATGAAATTATAGTTAAAGTAGTTTCTTATTTGAGTTTGTCAATTTTAACTTATTTCATTTGGATCCAAACCACATTGCCATGAGTACCAGCTTGCATGGGGAATAACATGTAGTATTGAAAAGTAAGGAACCACATTCACATTGGGAGTAGCCATCTGGTAATGATTATGAACTTGACCCAATTGCTACACTCACACCTTCCCCTGCACAAAAATTTGATTTAAAACATTGATAATGAGCAACCTTTAGGCTTGAAAATAGGCATGTGTGGTGAATGGAACATGTTTCATTCCAAGTTGAAATGGAGCTTTCCCTAATGGAAATGAAGATGTCATTGTGAACTCACCATATTTGATTCTTGCAAGAGTTGTTGTGATTTGCATTCTCCAAATGCAAAGTTCAACCAAAGTTTTTTTTTTATAGGTATACCGACATTTTTCTTGGCTAGATGTTTGGTTTCATTTTCTCAACTTTCTTTATTGTTGCCCTCACATCAATAAGTTGACCTAAAGGTGGGTCACCATGTGTTTGAAACACTACATTGCCATTGGCTTAAATTCATAAGCCTCATCTTGCTTTAGAACAATATCTCCTACATGCCCATAACAAAACTAGGACCAACAAGATATAAGGCACAAATTTTTCATGCTACTAATAGGTTTGATAATGGTTTATCTAGCATGAAACATCCAAGGACCTTGGTGTGGATGACATAGAAGTTCAAGATGTCTCATGAACCCATGTCTTCAATTGGTTACAAAACATTTTGAAAATGGAGATCCAAGTTTAAGTTTTTTTTATATCTATTCCATTATCATATTCTATCACTATTGCCAAATGTTCATCTCTTGTATGTCATTAGCTCAAAAGAAGACCTATCTCAAACTTTTCACATTTACCAACCTAGGAAATCAAATATCAACATTTCAAAATTGATCACACTCAACATACATTGATTGACTATTTTATTATTTGCTACATTGAACATAACTCACACAACTACCATGTAGTCAATGGCGTTATGCATTACATGCCTCCCAAGATGGTTACTTTGCACAATTACACATAGGTTTGTCGGCTTTAAGTAATCCCATGCAAATTTCACACATGGTTGTAGGTTTCGAACTGCATGAACCCATTGAAAGCAGGATATTGACCTTGTCACCCGCAAATTGTTGAATGACTTGGACATAATCTTGTTTCCTTTCATCTTGTCCAAGATGTTTTGCAAGCTTTTTAATTTCTTGGCCTCCCAATGTGATCTTGTCGATTGACTTGAACCCATTTGGGTATTCCGAATAATTTTGCTTGATCCAAACATCTGCCTCCATTAGTTTCACTAGGTTGATTAACACCCACTCCACCAATGGTTATCCCTATCCCAAGATCAAGATGTTGCAAAAGAAACATTAGATGGTTCTACCCAATCCATATGGAACCCCGTCCCAAAACCTGCAACTTCTAATAAACATAGCGTTGTGCTACATTTAGTAATGACATCATTGTTGAATGTGGTCCATTCATCAGCATAGAGAAGGTCAATGAGAAACATCACTGAGGATTGTTAAGTATTTGATGTGCAAAAGTTAACAGTAGCATATTTAGAATTGTGTGTCATATCGTTGCCTTGCCCACTTGATCATCAATTCCAACTGGACCTTTCAAGCTTGATCAAGTGGCATGATCACTTGATCCCTTCAATATTCTTGTACAACATTAATCAAAACATCTAAATCTATTCGTGTTAATATTTTTATTAACTTGGCACGAATAATGTATTGATTATTGCCAATACAATACCCATGTTACATGGATGGTTTTTGGTCTTCTAAGTGGATGGATGGCAAGGTTGTGCATGCATCTTTGCAATTGTTTAGAAAGTTGAAAACATGATTGAGCTTGATGTCACTCACCAATCTCACATGTTCCACTGTTGGATCCAACATAGCACAAACATAACACCAAACACATTTTCCTATCTCATCATCTTTGATCAAACAAGTGTAACCAAGGTGTCTATTGCAATTATGCAATATGGCACCATAAAAACAAAATTAGGGATCATATAAGTTTAAGGTGAATGGTCATTTGTTCCAAAATTAGGGTTTGAAATAGGGTATATAGTGAGTGAAAGAACTTGTAGTATATGGTGAAATAAGTTAACAAAAAAAAATATGAATGTTGAATGATTTACTAACCTCACAATGAAGCACATCATCAATATTAGTTCACAAATTTTTGAGCTTTTGAGTAACTATGAGAGAGATGCCTTTGCACAATGCAACTACTTTTCGATGATCTCAAAGGATGTTGCTTTTTTGGAGGTAAATTTGGAGAAACATTCAAAAGTGAAACATGGTTCATGAAGCCCAACATCATCATAATCATGTTTCTCCGAACAATGCACTTGACCTTTTGTGGGGCAAAAGACATGCCCACAAGCATCACACCATTATTTCAAAGCAACCTCCAAGCTCACCCTCTTGGGAGATGGTTGTTTCCCTTTGCCCAACCACTTATCACATTGCCTATGGAGGGCACACAAAAGCCTCGGCATTTACTATAACCCCTATTCCATAAACATTTTTCTCTAAAATTGCAAGTTGCAACAAGAAGGAAGGACTATCAAAACCTATAAAAAAATCCACTTTATGAATGTGTATGTAACATAAACAAAACAATGATTCAAAGAGTGCTATTAAATCTTGGCTTTGTATAAGTTCAATACACTAAAATTTGGTGGTAAAGACTAAATAAAGAGAATTGCAAAAATGTTGCAAATAAACATAACCATGAATTTTCTTGGATTAGGTTATAGTTGAAGGTGCAATGCATTTGCCAGTGCAGTGCTAGGGCGCAAGGTTGGGATGTCACTTTTAAGGTTAAAGTTGGATTGGAAATTTGTCCAATGATTTGGATTTTATGGGTTTATCAATCACATCATGACATTGCGACATGATTTTTATAGTCATCATGTCATGACAAGAGTAAATTTGTGATGTGATTTTTAAAAATATTGGAAATAATTGTTTTTTTGTTCATATTTTGCATCATGACTTTCATCACATCATGATTGGAGCGTCTATTTTTTACGTGATGTTTTTGGGGAAGGGAAATTATTCTTCTTCATATTATGTCTATCAATTCTCTCCCTTTTCCCCTTGGGTTTTTAAATTTGTAAATCCTACTTTTGTTTTTCATAAGCAAATGGGTGGTGAAGGATCTCTACTCCAAGCCATGTGTCTTGCATTTCATGTAATATATCTTTGTTTTAGACTTTCAAAGGTTCGTTTAGTGATGAAGAAGTTCGTGTTTGGAAGCTTTTTAGGGTTTGTGGTAGTCACTCATTCATCACACTTCCTCTTGGTTGTTTGAATGGAGACAAACAAATTCCAAAGCTGCATAATACTTTCTTTGATAGTTGAAAGCCTTTTACACCGGTGTTTCAGCTCCTACCAGATAGAGAGATATTTTGGCACAACCATAACTACACTAATCCACCAACCTCTGTAGCTACAATAATTTCTCATCAGGAAAAGAAATTTAAAAAAAAAAAAACATCCATGGGTTCATTAAGGAATAAGGGAAAAAAAGCAAATGGTGAGAAGTGGAGGTTGTAGCTGCTTAGTGGGAGGATTTTTTAGCATTTTTGCAGAACTTTACAACAAGTTGATTATTGCTTCTAGGTTTGGACTTCTTGTGCAAGCAAACAATTAGAAAAAAATTGAACCTACAAGCTCTAAGAATGGTGTAATGGCTAAGTACAAGACTCATTGTTCCCCATTCCTGAAACCAATTTCTTCCTATGCATGCATTATATCCTTCTTCCAAATTTACTTATTTTATGTGTAGTTTGCATTTTGGAATACCCACATTTGCCATGGATGATCTGAAATATCGCAACAAGGATGGAATCCCCAAGTCTTTTGTAATCTCACCTATTCCTTCATTATGGGACATTGTCAAGTCGCCCCCAAAGATAACAAAAGGGCACAAAGCAATTCCAAATTAGTCCAAATAACATGAAGTTTTGTCCTTAGTGGGGGAGCAACATTTGAGAACTAGTAGAAGTTTAAACCAAGAAAGTTAGAAGAAATGCATGAATTTGAATTGTCAATTTTGGATCATCTATGCACATAGGTGCAAAGGAAACGAATGTTTCAGTAAACAAATCGAGCACCATTCATGAAAGACAAACATGTATAAGCACAAAATAAAAGCAAATGAACATTTATGTGTCATAACATTAAGGTTATTAACAAGTGGATTATCAATATGAGAAAAAATGGTGTTTTGTAACTAGCCTTGCAATTCAATTTTTGAGTTATAGAAGACACTTGCAACTCATTGTTATACGTCGTGAATGTTAATAAACAAATTGCATGAATTATAGAATTGTAACTCATTGTATATACGATGTAACTCATTGCAACTTAATTACAACTTAAACAAAACAATTCATTTTCAACTATTATGCAACTTTATTATAATTGCACCCATGATGTTATATTGACATCATTGATTGTCATCCATTTATTAAAATGACATGTGACATTATGAAAAAATTTGGACATAAAAAATGATTTTATTTTTGAAATATTTATCTCCATCATTCATTATGATTGTTAATGATGGTTTGAGATTGTGACATGTGGCATAATAAAAAATTGCCACATGGCATATTAATTATATTTTGGAATATATCAAATAAATATAATTATCTAATTTAGTAGCTAAGTAAGTCATACATAACCATAGGTAGGTAGGTAGGTAGGTTTTAAGACCTACATATTTACAAATTTAGTTAGGAACTACCTACCTACCTACATAGGTAGGTAGAAAAATAGGACCTACTTACTTACATAGGTAGGTAAGTAGGTAGGAAAGCATAAGACTAAAAAAATTAAAAATAGCCATGAATTTTTTTTTTTTAAATTTATGTTTTGCCTTTAGGTTAAGCGTTTTTTAGCTCACCTTGAAATGGCAATTGTATTTTAATGTGAGAATATGAGAGAACAAGCTTTCTTTATGCAATTTGTAACATGAAATTCAAAACAAAACATATGGGTTAAATGTTTTAGTTGTTCTTTAATTATAAATTAAATTACAATTATAACACTTAAGCACTTAGGGCATGCCAGATCCAAGGGGAGGGCTCCATTATTTCTAGTGTCCAAACAAAACTTGAATCCCTCCTATTGGCACTTTTGGGGCATTAAAAATCATCAAAAATGGAATAGAATTGAAAAAGTTATGCCCCCCCCCCAAGTAGAGGGGGTCAAAAACTCGAATAAACAAACCACTCAATGTTACAAAGGCCAATTCTTGAACGCCTAAAAATAATCCTTGTATGTTATTTTGTTGCTATTAGAGTTCAAACACAATTTATAGAACTTCAGGTGGCGTTCCTATGGCACTTTAAATCAAATGAATAAAAAAATATGAAAGTTATGAGGTTTGAAAGTAGGAGGGGTCCAAAGAGAAAAAAAAAAGGAAAAAAATGTGTTTTGTAAGTTGGCAAGTTTATTTCTATTCACTACTAAAAATTTTGGGTTTTGCAACTGTCGCATGCAACTAAAATTCAGTTGGATGCGACACATGCAATTGTAGATTTGTGTAGTTGCATAAGACAAGTTGCATGGGACATGCAGTTGCATGCGACAGTATGTATGCAACATGTATATACGGTGTTAGTATACATGTTCATACATACATACCAATCCAATGTAGTTGCACCTTATGTGCAACTTTCCTTGCAATTACATACAACTAATGAAAATATGACACATGTTTAAAAATTAGACAACTAGCTTGTGGACACGTGTCATTATTTAAATTTTTTGTGTTTTCAAAATAAAAAATTCATTGGATTAATCTTAATCATTAAAGTTTTTGCCATTAGGATGATGACACGTGGCACACCATGGAACGTTCATTGACCATTTGACACGTGTTCAATATATTAACACCAATTATATGGTGACACGTGGCAATCCAGGTCCACCTATTTTTAAAATTTTAAATATTAATTAATGAAATCTAAATCATTTAATTTATGGCTAATAAGATGTTGACACGTGGTGCTTAGGTAGGTAGATAATAATTAAACCCTATTAAGTAAGTAGGTTTATTTAGGTATGTAAGTAGATTGAAAAATAGCTAGGTTTAGGTTATATAAGTA
>Ga0209611_10007180_pt1 | contig 17928 bp, 18 predicted proteins | sample S1TSphgellanicum_3_FD_187693 | JGI IMG/M metagenome (GOLD analysis project Ga0209611, IMG submission 187693) | Host-associated microbial communities from peat moss isolated from Minnesota, USA - S1T2_Fc - Sphagnum magellanicum MG (SPAdes) (version 2) | ecosystem: Host-associated > Plants > Peat...
AAAAAAAAAAAAAACCGCTGGCCATAAAGGTCACCCTAATTAGTACCTTGTAGGTGGGTCGGTAGCTAGCTGTGAATTACAAACAGATTCCAACTTCGCTGCACTGCAATAATGCTGGAGAAAAAAACTGTCAGTAGGTAGGGTAGGCAGGCTGGTGTCCGAACACTTACGGTAGGGTTTGATCGCCGTTTTTGCAGGAGGGCCCATTGTTGATGGTGTCCAAAGAGTAGATGGAGCCCTCCTCTTGATGCATCTATTGCACTAAAAGTCGGCAAAAATGGACTGGAGGTGAGAAAGTTACAGCCCCCTGAAGTAGAGGGGCTCATCTTTACAGAAAATTCTCAATCAAACAACCCATAACCTATTCCCCAAACCTTACAAAATCCGCTAAATATTACTCTATTGCATTTAGAGTTACAAGATGATTTGTAGAGCTTAAGATGGTGATGTCAGAGCAGTTTAAATGGCTCAATTTGAACCAAAAAAAAATGAGAAAGTTATGCACTGATGAAGTAGGACGGGTCAAAATGAAGAAAAATGAAAAAAAAACCACGTTTTGCAATTCGAAAAATTGTATTTTCTTTACTGCTCTTTTTTTGGCGGCTTTGCAGTCCAAAGATGATTTGCAGAGCTTGAGGAAGGCGCTCCTGTAACATTTTAAATCACTCAAAATGGAGAATAATTGAGAAAGATCTACCAAAGTGATCAGTGATAGGCTAGTGCTCGGTGATGGGCTGGTGTACCTTAGTACCAAATTTTTTTTCAAAACTGACACTTATTAGAAAGCAATGGTCGATGGGCGATTGCAAGCTGCATCTTCCCAACAACAGACCGGTTGAATTGTACTACTAGTGAGCTGGAATATCGATGCAACTTTGAGTGTAGAAAAAAGCTCAAGAGAAAACCCTAGAAGTGAAGTCGGATCAATCCAGACACACTAGCTACTACTAGGGCCTGCCTTCACCAACTCTGACATGAAAATGTTCGTAATGAGCACGAGCACTATCACTGACCAAGTACGTAAGTGAGGAGGAGTTTTTGGCACAATCTATAAAAACCAGGAGAGTGCTACAAGAGCGTAGTGTAAGTATTCTCATATAATTCAAGTTTCAGTAATAATTTCCACTCTAGTTTGAATCACTTGGAACATGAGATCGATGTGCAGAGAGTATTAGTGTATATTATAATAGATGTCTTTGAGTTGGAAGGACAAGCTTAATGCTACCTGTAAGCTGCTGTACTAGATCTGCATTCAGTCGGCTGTTCTAGCTTTCATTTTGTAGTATCAGTGCAGCTAGCTTGAAAGTAGTATCAGTTTGTATATTGCAGAGGTGGCAGCTAGCTGTGCAGCTTGTGTGATCTCTGTACATGTCTTGAGGGATTTTGATTCTGGGTGTTTGAAATCTTTGGATTGCTGCTGCACTTGGTGACTTGATGATCACATTAGAGCGAATTGTTCAGTTGTACAACGCAGTCCATTGCAGAGTCCTGAAGCCTCCAATATATATTGCACATAGAGGTGCCTCGAGGTCTCGGTTTCTGAGAGTTGTGAAATATTGATGAACAGATATTGGAGTGGGAAAGTGGGTGGGTGGGTTTAGATTTGGACTGGTGAAATTGTTTATAGAGAGTGAATATATCAGAGTCTCGAGAGAGATTTGAAAAATGAGCTTCTTTCAAAGTGCCGCTTAAGCCTTAATATTTCAAGTGTGATCTACAGGAGTTGATTCATGAATATTCATTGGAGCTGATCATTTCTATAAATTCTTCCTTGTGATTGATTGAGCTGTGAAGCAGCAGCAAGAGTGGATGATCAGCAGTGCAATATTCTTGCAATCTGCAGCTAACCAAAAAATTATGAGTCACAAAGTGGATCTGGACAACTATAAGGATGGCCTTATCAGAGGAGTCAACGGATTGCAGCAGTCCAGTACTAGGTTCGGATCACCGAAGTTTATGAATGCAGAATCTAAGTATAGAGTTCTTAATCCAGTTACGGGTCATGCTGGTCGTGATCAGCCGATCATGAGCAGCTGTAGCAAAGAGCAGCACAGCGAAGACGACACCGGATCATACAAGGGAATCAGATACCGTCCGGAGCTGGATAGATTCATTTCCGAGATCCGGCCTGCACTGCCCAGAAAGCGGAAGATCTGGCTGGGCACCTATAGAACAGCTGCTGAAGCCGCCACAGCATTCGATGTGGGGATTTTCTACACGGGCAAGAAAATCCCTTTCAACTTCCCAGAGACTGCAAAGCTGCTCCCGCCCCTGGACGAGAATCTCACCCAAGATGAGCGCCACGTCGCCATTCAGAAACGCGCAAAGCTTGCTGCAGCGGCCAAATTGCAACAACAGCAGCAGGGTAATATGAACTCCTTCTCCTCGTCTGAACACCTCCACATGTCTAGTCATGAGCAGGAACACCATATAAGAAGCAACTGCGGCAGCAACTCGCAGTATGAACATGATGAGCAACCAGAGATGAATGTGAGATATTATCATCATAACTCCAGTACTAATTACTCACAAGAGCACCCATCTTCTTCTGCATCTCCAGCTTCTTACAAAATGCCCAAGTTCTACCAGTTTTTGGAACAATCTCATGAACAATCTCTCAACTGCACAACTTTGCATCGTTCTAGAGGAAATTGATTGAGCAGTTGGAGGAGGAGGGTTTGACTGTGAGACAGGCCACTTTAGTTCATCCATCCGTCCGTATTTGAGATCTCAAACGAGATCTTGAGACCTGAATCTTTGGTGTCTTTTTTCTCGTTGCACATGTTCGTATTTGAGATCTTAAATGAGATCTTGAGACCTGAAGCTTTGGTGTCTTTTTCTCTCTGCACTGGTTCCTATTTGAGATCTCAAATGAGATCTTAAGACCTGAAAGTTGTTCGTATTTCAGATCTCAAATGAGACCTTGAGACCTGAAGCTTAATTTGGTGTCTTTTTTCCTCTTGGTGCATGTTCATATTTGAGATCTTAAATGAGATCTTGAGACCTGAAGCTTAATTTGGTGTCTTCTTTCTCTCTGCATTTGTTCGTGTTTGAGATCTCAAGCAGGATCTTGAGACCTGAAGCTTAATTTGGTGTCTTTCTTCTCTCTGCATTTGTTCGTGTTTGAGATCTCAAGCAGGATCTTGAGACCTGAAGCTTAATTTGGTGTCTTTCTTCTCTCTGCATTTGTTTGTGTTTGAGATCTCAAACAGGATGTTGAGACCTGAAGCTTAATTTGGTGTCTTTCTTCTCTCTGCATTTGTTCGTGTTTGAGATGTCAAACAGAATCTTGAGACCTGAAGCTTAATTTGGTGTTTTTTTTAATCTGTGCATTTGTCTGTATTTGAGATCTTAAATGAGATCTTCAGACCCGAAGCTTTGGTGTCTTTGTCTCTCTGCTGGGCCTGTTTGTTCATATTTGAGATTTTAAACGAGATCTTGACACTTAAAACTTTGGTGTCTTCTTTTCTCTCTGCTCGTGTTGGTGTTTGAGATTTCAAATGAGATCTTGAGACCTGAATCTTTGGTATCTTTCTTCTCTCTGCACTTGCAAAGTGAAGCAAAAGTTTAATATACATGTTGTCACTTTGTTACTCAGCATTGCTTAGTACCTCCTGATGGAGGGCAAATTACAATTTGAGGATTTTACACTTGGTCATCACCTAATTGTCCAAACTGACATGACATGTCAAATTTATGTCCATTGTCACCTCATCAACTCCATCTTCGTAGACCCATAACACTTCGTTTTGAAATGTCAATTTTATAGTAAATTGTCACCTCAGCATCCTAATGGACACCCACCCATAAATTCTTTTGAAATGTCAATTTTATGTCCATTGTCATCTTGGCATCCTAATGGACACCAACCCATATTTTCTTTTGAAATGTCAAATTTATGTCCATTGTCACCTCAGTATCCTAATGGATATGGACCCATACCTTCTTTTGAAATGTCAATTTTATGTCTGTTGTCACCTCAGCATCCTGATGGACACGGATGTGAAGTATCAAATTTAGGTCAGTTGTCACCAGTGTTTGTTTTTAGGGCAGGCGAACTCGGGCAAAATGTTGCCCTCCTTTGGGGGAGAGAGAGGCAAAAACCCTAACACAAGTTTTTAACTCCAATTCACCAGACACGGCTCCTGTATGGGGTTAATGGTTCCGGGTTGCAATAAAATTTTCACCAGATTTTTATTGTCTAGGGTAGGTTTTTTTTTCTTGCTAGTTTTCTAAAGTTTTGACAGTTTTCTCAAATATTTTTTTGTTGATAAAGTTAAATCATCTTTTGATATCATCTCAGCAGCCATACCACATCACAAAAATGAAGAAAAAAAAAAGAAAAAGAAAAAAAAGAAACACACCAGTTGTCACCTTAGCAGCCTCAATTACCCAAATTACATCAGTTGTCACCTCAGCATTCTAAAAGCCTTGTATTTGGGATGTCAAATTTACATCAGTTGTCACCTCAGCAGCATCCCTAAAGAATGGGCCAATTTTTCTTAATGTATTTTTTGGACCCTCCCAAGCCGCCCGACTTTTCCATTGGTATATTCCAAAATCTGGAATGTCCAAAACATCTTGTCAACTGGGCCTTCTGAGACTTTGGAAGGTACAGTTCTGATTTTTTTCTTTTTACATCTTCTTTTCTCTTCTACTGCCTTTTTTTTTTATAAGTACAATGCAAAGAAAACAAGAAAAACCTGCCCATTTTCTTGGTGCAGCGTGTTTTGATGACAACAGCACATGCAGTGATATTTGTCCTTCAAAACAAGGCACAATCCTACACAAAGTGTGTGTTAGGAGATGATTTTATTCTTCTTGCCATAAAGACTTACGATTGTTTTTATCCTCTTTTGGATTTGTTTCTAACTTATTGTGTACATGCTTGTATAGCTTGTTATCAATAGGCATCCTTGATAATTTCATTGCTTATATCTTATTATGGACAACGAGTGTTGATAGTCTTACAATGTGCGCAACCCATTTTTTGATTTTTCAACACATTATCACACTTAATCACAATAATTTTCCATCTCTTTCACACATACCAGCTTACCTCCATCAATCGCTGATTTGTGATAGAGGATGCCCTTTTAGCATTATGTCTTCCATTTCATTAGTATTGTTTTGATGATCTTGGTTTTTCCTTCGTGTGTTTATATTTGCTTCAACTTGCCTTGTACTTTTTGTGGATGGATTTCCATCCTTGTTTATATATATATATATATATATATAGGATTACTTTCTTCATTTACTTAGGAGAAAGGTTTGAATATAAATTCAAAAAAACTTTAATATTTTGTCTCACTCAAGACTTCTAGCTAGTAAGTGGTTTTTTTGGTTTCTTTTATGGTTTGCGAAGATCCCCAAGATTTTTCATTGCCCTTCATCACTCATCCACACAATAAATTCATCCCTTTGCTTCATCTTAACGTGTAAAGTAAGTTTGTGGTTTGAAAACTGAAACACATGTGCATATTCACATTTTTCTTATCTCCACTTTACATGTTTGGGGAAGGTCCCTTACCCTAGGACCTTAGACAATACCTGCGAAACCCTAGCAAAATCCATTAAAGAAGGCACCTAGAAGGAACAAATAGAAAAGACCCAAAAGTCTAGGACCTAGAATGGGTCATAAAGGGGCATCGGAACAAATCATGTTCCAAAGCCCCCACCAATCACAAGAAGCACATAAAAAAAAAGGGGATGGGAAACTTGAAAGAGTAATAAACCTAGAAGAGCCCTCACCTACAACAATGGTGCATTTCAAAATAAAAGCATCCTCAACTTTTTGCAAAGCTATCAACACACTCTACCTATAGAAAGCATGCAAAATAGTTAAAGGAGGGCCACCAAAGCCCTTTGCTAACCATGCCATGTTATCACATTGATGAAAAAAATTGTCTACTTGTTGATGTAAGCAGCCAAAACCTCTATAACAAGGGGAAGAAACACATTTGTTGAATGTCGAACATGATAAAAAAATTTCTTAGCCTAAACCACCACAATCATAACCACCCCACGAGATGAAGCAACCCATGAAACCAAATATGTTTGGGTGGGATCAACAATGACAACATTAACCAAGGTGTGAATGTCATCATTTGATAACATGATGTTAACACATTGACAAGAAGACTGAAACGAAGTTAGTGGAAGGATGTCAATTTATTCACACAAAAGATGAAACCATGCATCTATCATAATGGAGGCAAAGGCATCCCAAATGGCATTGTGGGATACAATTTGTTCCCCACTATGGGAGCAACAAAAAAGAAAGGTCCCTGCTAAATCTAAAAATTATAAACCACAAATGCATTAAATCAACCCAAGAGCTAAAGGATGGGGGACACCCAACTTGGTGTGCAATGTAAAAGAAAGAACATTTGAAGGTGTTTCCATAATATAGTGTACACATTTTATGTCAAAACTAGATGTCCATAAAATATCAAAAGTCATAACACATAAAAATTCATTCACTTCGAATTTTTTTAAAATTTCATATAATTGATTTGAGTCTTTACGAAGAAACAAGTTATATAAATCATGAATATGCAATTGATTCGTACTTTTATCTTTATTTAATTGTACATCAATAATTTGATAAATTTTATTTTAAACACCTTGTTTAAGATTAGTTTATTAGTTGTCGTGAATTTTAAAATTTCACCTCATCTTTGTAGAAAATTTAAAAAATATTTAACCCAAGTACATCAAGTGAAAGTACAGTGGCCAAAAAATGTAGTCACAAATATTATTTTTTGAAACTATGCAATTTTCAACTTCCACCACGCCAATATTAAAAGATGTTTTCATAAATTATAATCAAAATAAGGTAGTTCAATAGTCAAATAATGCAATTGTCAAAGGAAACTACAATTTTTTATTAATATTGAATGCTTAAATAGTATATTTGTGAAAATTTAAATGTTGTCATTATATATTACAAAATGCAAATATATTCTAAAATTGATTCAAATAATTGCAAAAGTTGATGAAATACTTAGTCATATATTGAATTTGAATTGATTGTACCACTTCAATTACAATTGAAAATTTTGATTCATGTGATTTCACAAAAAACATTTGAACAAGTTTTTCATTGAAACAAGCATAAGTGTGTTGAAAAAAAACATTTTGTTGAAAACTTACATTCATTTGAAAGATGACGAGAATTATGTCAAAGGCCTTTGTATCAAAATCCATTTTATATATGTTTATAAAAACACTAGATGAAATCAAAGAAAAAATGCCCCCAAAAATATACCAAGATATACCCAAAATATACATTTTATTGCTTAAAGCGACCCCCCATAGTGTGTTTTCACCCCATTTTTAATGGGAGAACATTTTACAATTTGAAACAATCATAATCATCAACATTGTCATGACATGACGTACTATCAAATTTATTTATCATTTAATATAAACATCATGACTTTAAGAAAAAATGAAAGATTCATGGAGAAGATTATTCATTATGGTTTTCTCTTTGTATATGCAAAATTTCATGGACAAAGTTTTATTAAAATTAATATTTTTTAGCCCTTTTGTTAATTTCTGGTCTTCACTACAAACCCCTACAAGTTAAAAGTGTTCCAATCAACCATTGAATTATTCAAATGTGCATCAATTTCACAACAAAATGAATGTATGGAATGTTGTCCACTTTTAATTTCACATTTCAACCACAAAATCTTTTCCAAATAACTTAGAACACCACATGTCATGATGTGTAGTGTCATAACGTACGGTGTTGTGAGGGTGTAAATCGATAGTAAACTTTACTAAACAAAAAGATTAAAACCAGTCAAAGGTAGAAACTAATCAACCAAAAAAAGATGCATGCACATATGTATACAATGCATAAGAAGAGGCTGAGATGAAATTCTCATGTATCCCCCCCCAGACTTGAGCCGAGAAAAGCGTGGCATGGTCTGAGTAAAAATCAAGGTGTTGCAAGAAAACATGATGAACAATACCAAATGCCGACGGGAACTTGAATGAGCTCTAGCTTGAGGCAAAATAAATGGTATCCACCATTACAATTATCGCAAAACAACATCTAATCACCATTGTCTATCCTTTGACATACCTAACATGGATAGTCAAGTGGAGGAATCTAAGTCGACGTGATGATGGTAGGATCCAAGTTTGGCAAGTGGCAAGGCACATAGTTTTTGGAATGATCTTGAATTATGCGTCCGTCATCTCCTTACAACTCTAACACACCTGAAGGCCTGATTACCTTAATCTTTAAGATAGTGCAACCAAAAGAAGTGTCTAAAGTATCATTAGGTTGCCGCTAGAAATACACAAAGTCACCAACATCAAATTGTCTCACCTTAAGTTTGTAACTGCCACCTCATGTGTGTGCATACCATAAGGTGTCTCGATGTTGTGCAATGGACAAGTTCTCAATGGCCATGGGCATAACTTTTTTAAATAGAACAGCCCTTTTTGCAATGACCTTAGCCTAAGTGGCTAGGGAGTCCAAGTTCACAACCTGGTCCATTTGAATAATAATGGAAGAAGGTGGAATGGGTTATCTCCCAAAAAGTAGAAAGAAAGGAGAGAAATGAAACAAAGAAGTGTGTTTAGACATCCTATAACCCATGGCGATGTAAGGTAGGGCCAAGTCCGAATCCTATTTATTCCTAATGAAGCAAATGTTTCGAAGTACCTTCTTACATGTTTGAACCATCTTCTCTGCAAGGCCATTAGCTTGGGGATGATCCCTTGAAATTCGGTGATGGTCAATGAGAGCATGGTCAAATACGTCTTGGAATTCTCCTCTGAATTTTGATCCTTGATCAATAAGGCACTCAACACAAGCCCCAAACCTACCTAGGACCTATTGTAAGAAAGCTTAGCTGGTGATGTGTGATGACTTGTCCGGTAGTGCAACAAGTTCAACCCACTTTTAAAAATGCTCAATCATAATCATGATGTAAACATCACCCCTGGAGGTTTGTGGTAACTTTCAAGTTAAATCACATGACCAGCGATAGAAAATGCCATGTATAAGGAATGAAGAAAGTGTGAGTTGTCAAGAGGAGAAGAAAGTTTCCACTTTATCACATTATTCACACCTAGTAATGATGTCTCAAACTTGAACATACATACTTCTCCAATGGTAATGAGGAGCAAGATGGTTATAAGTACGTTTAACCCTAAAGTGTAAAGTTCTAAGTGTACCTTCTAAATAAGACTAGGTCGTTCATGTGGTGGAGGAACCACTCTATTGCCTTGTTGTAAGCATCGAATGAGGTGGTTTTCTCTCCATGAGTAGTGTTTGGTGTTTGGACCGCTGTTGTATGTGATCCTGAGGACTTGATGTAACTTGGGGAGGGTATTCCCCATGTTAAAACAACCTTAGAGTGTCCAAGTCCTCCCATATATCCACAATGGGATGCTCAACCAGGATACATTGCAATAGTGCAAGATAACTAGATGCATAAGATACATGTATTGCTAGAATTTAATTGAAGTTTTGCCTAGCTTCTAAAAAATCTTCAGAGGTAGTGAGGGGTCTCCGTGACATGGTATTTGCATTCTGATGTGTAATACCAGGTCGATGAATAACCTTGAACTCATACTCCTAAAGTATAAGCATCCAACGAGCTAACTTACTAGTAAGCTTATCGTTGGTCATCAACCACTTGATAGGTTGGTGGTCAGTTTACAAAGTGAATTTGATGCCATAAAAATAGGGCCTAAAATGTATAATGGCCTACACAATAGGCAAGACACTCCCCCTCGTGTGAAGAGTAGTTGCTCTTAGCCTTGTTGTTGCTTCGAAATGCATAGGTGATAACATATTTCTTGTTTTCCTCATCAAGTTGACCAAGAATAACACCAATACCAAAAGCATTTCAGTTAATATGTAGAATGAAGACCTTGCTGAAATCAGGTCTTCTTAGAATGGGGAACTTTGAAAGCTTTTCCTTGAATGTGTCGAAAGCTTCCTGAGCCTTTTCACTTCATGTCCAAGCAACATCCTTCTTTAACAATGCATAAAGAGGATGAACAATAGTATTAAAGTCTTGAACATAAATCCTACAGTAATTACATAGTCCGATGAAACTCTTCAAAGTGTGAACATTAGTAGGATTGGGCATCTTCAAAATGGCTACTACTTTGGCTCAATGAACCATAATACCATTTGGCAAAATTATGTGTCCAAGGTAGACTATTGAGGTGATAGCAAACTCACACTTTTTAGGATGGATCTTCATATTAACTTCGTGGAGCCTCTTAAATAATTCCTGAAGATGAACCAAGTGCTGCAGGAGTCTTTTGCTATGCACTGGGACATTATCTGTGTAACATTTTAGGAAATTTGCCCTTTCGAAAACCTAGTCCATGACTTGCTGAAAGAAGACAGGTGCATTCTTCAATCCAAAAGGCACCGTAAGTCATTCCCACAACTTGTTGCTTCCATGGAATGTCGTTTTCTTGCGATCCTTCGCAATGAGCACAATCTAGTTAAAGCTTTGCCTTAGATCCATAATTGCAAAGATGTTTGAATCTCCAATGCTTTCAAACAATTTTTCAGGGAGGGGCATGGGGTACCTATCTTGAGATGTAACTAGGTTCAAAGGCTTGTAATCCCCACACATCCTTTTCTTAGTCCATAATCCAACTGAATCCTTCTTTGCTTACATTACTGTAGCGACTGCAAAATCAACACTTGATGGCTGAATGAAACCAACCTCATGGAACTCTTTACATCTTTCATCTACTAATTCTCACTCACGTTTGCTCAACCTATGCCTCCTCTGATAGATGGGTGTCTCATTGGTAAGGTCTATAGAAAACTACATGGTTTTACACCTACCTAAGTCTTTCGTTGATAATGTGAACACATTCTCATACTTAATTAACAAATATGTGACCTGGTTTTTCTCCTTCTTAGTGAGCTGGTTCCCCATAATGAAAGGGTAGTTGGAAACACATGGAATGTAGTTGGAAAGTGTGTTTGAAGAACCTAGTGTATTGGGTTCTCCACTATCCAACTGCGCAAATTTGTAGAAGGTTGTAATTGTTTCTCCAGAAGCTAATGTACTTCTAGGTGCATCAGAAACAACTTGAGTCAATTACATGGTACCTCCTCCCCCCCAACACTAAGAATGAAATGTAGAGTGTTGAAAATAGGCAAGTGTACTTGGTCGGGGTGCCATGTAGTCGCATCACCAAAATTGCAAGCTAATTGAATTAGTGCTAACATTGTGTACATTTGAAAGAGTACACAGGTTACCAACAACCATGTAAAGGAGTTCAGGTCCATGCCTCTCCCTAGTAGAGCGTTACGCTCTAATCTAATCACCTTGTTGTGACTAGTAGTGCCAGTTTGGAACCCCATAGCCCTTTCTCTTTCTTTTGGGCTTGGTTCATCCCAAATGGCTTAAACATGACAATACACCAAGCTTGGTCCATCCCCCTAAAAGGCGTGTGCTCTTGGGAAGGAAACAAAGGTGGGCCAAGCACCTTTTGGTTTTCCTATTGTGTACGCAGGAAACCAAGGAAGTTTCTCTTGCTTTGTAACTGGATGGCAAGAGCTATGATCATCCAATATGTGAAAAATCTACAAGTTGGGGTCTTTGATGGTGTATATCAAAACATATTGTAAAATTAAGAGTGGTGCAAGGTTAGTCCACCAGTTGCATAGCCGATGTGCATAGGAACTGCATTGTGCTACATTGAGTAGGAATAGCTTTCCAAGGTAATGCTTAATTAGTGTGTAATGCTCCTGGACTTTGTGCTTTTGGTCAAACTAAGAAGGGGTGTTCTCAATTACATAACTAAGCGTAGGAGAAATGGATTGAACTCAGGTGATCAATCGTACCATGTCCGTGAAAAGTTCGGATCTTGTGTCATTCAAGCCTTCTCCAAATCTAGCCACTGAAAATCCTTGACACTCCCAACCTAAAATGATGAAGTTCACGGGGCCAAGTAATTCCATATGCTTATTCTGAATTAGTTGTATGTTAGAAGGCAAAAAAATGAAACTAACCTTCCATGTAGTGGTTGCAAAATATTGTGGAAATTTGGCTCTAAGCTCCATCATTCTCGATGGTGCCACTTGCATTGTAATAGGATCAATGTTTACGTAAAAATACTTCCAAACCACCATCCTTGATTATAGTAGGGCTTCGAGACCTGTACCAATACCACCAAAAATGACGCGTTCCCAAGTCCCAAGTTAGCCCCAAGTTGGGGCTAAGTCACTCAAGTTGCGGAAGTATGGGGGACTCGAGGCACGCTCCCAGCTTCCAGCACTAAAGGGGGTGAGAGGGGCATGCTGAAAGCTCCGGGATTAGACTAGGAAGAGGGACAAGCTTACTTAGTTATTCGATCTTGCATCTAAATCCAACCAACAAGTTGGTTAGAACTCATTCTACACATTTTCAGTGTTGGGACAAGCCACGAGCGACCTTGGACTCACTTGACTCACCATGGCCCGGACTCGGGGGAAGCCACCACCTTCCCCCATATAGTATGCTCTGCAGCTCTTCGTTGCACTTATGTCCAAATGGTTCTTTTTCCCGGGACTCCCAAAATGGAGTCCCGAAACTGTCCCGGTTTGGACTCCTGGGACTTTGGGCGTTCATAACTTCTCACCCCAAGCTTGGATTGGGACGAGGTCTAAACCAAAGTTGTAACTCTCCTTGAGAGCTTTCCAACAGTGTGTTGCACACCACCTGCACGCACCGGGATCAGCTCGATTCTCGACTTTTAGTGGTTGAGAGTTAAATTGTCAGTTTGACTCCCGGCCCTTCTTTCGACCATAACTTGTGCTGTAGATGTCCAAAATGGCCTATGCAAGGCCATTTTGGACATCTACACTTCAAGACCTTTCCACCGATATAAAGAACACCTGAATGCAAGGTGTTTTGACCCTTGCAATCACGCTCTGAATTTTTGGGAGTCCCAAAAGACTCCCAAGTCCTATTTTCGAGAGTATGAGTGGCGACCTCACACTTCCTTCAAAGTGGGGTTGCGACAAAAAAAACTCTAGTAATGTAATCCCTTCATTAGGCAGTGTCCAAATGATTAGCTAATGAAGTACTGGCTTAATCGATTCACCATGGCTTTCCATGTTCTCAAAATTAAACAAAGCTTTGGCCAAAGGCTTATGAGCTGCTTTGAACCTCTATAAAACCTTTTGGTCCATGATGAATGTCTGTAGGAACCACCTTCAAGCTTTCAATAGCTTGGGCATAAGCTCTCTTCTCTTTATCTCCCTCTATCCATTCGTGGTTAACTTGTTGGATGTAGGAAATGGTGTGTGTTTCCTTGAGCATATAATGGTGAACCATAGGACTATGGTTCCCATGTAAATCAAGGGGTATGTATCCCAAGTGGTGGCCATTAGTCTCCCAATCCACTTGGTAGTACGCATGTTCAAACCAGTTGTCAATTATGAAACCTGGTGGAAATAAGGCCTCTTGCCTAATGAGCACATTGTAACTTGTGACCTTGGTGATGAAACATTTGACCTATAGGCAAAGCCCCTAATCTGTGCTTTCATTGAAGTTAAGTGCAATTAAATCCGAACTCTCCCCAAATACCTCTTCTACACTCCCATTAGTGGTGGAAATTTGCCACATGGATTTCCATAGTTTGAAGTTGAACATGCCCATTTTCTTAACGAATTGAACTCCAAGAATCATTAGTTAGGCACCTATATCGAGAAGTACCATTCTAGGTGTATGTCCTCCCACTTAGATTGTTGACTTAGTATTGTCAATAATGGCAACTTTGGTGGCGATGGAAATTCTCTCACTAGGCACCACGTTAAAAAATGAGTGAGAAACTTTGTGGAGAAAATAACTATCCACAATGCCTTTGCTGAGTAACAAATCCATAAGTGAGGTGTTCTTAGTTCCCTTCTGATATGTGAATGTAGAATCAGGGGTAGGAGAGTCCACTAGTTTAGCCATGCTAAAATTAGTGACCAAATTACGAACGCCATCTACAACACGTGAGTCAATAGAATATCTCTCCAAGGTGTTGGATGGGACCCCTATAGCATGTGGATCAAGGATTGGTAAAGGATTTGATGTAGTGTTTAGGGTATCCTTTAATACTATAATTATGTCTCTGGTGTTTAGCTTCAAATCTTGAAAACTAAACAAGGGTGTATTCACAAGCTTTTGCGCCACTTCACGCATTTGAAGTTGCCATTCCATAAGTTGATTAGTGGAAAATTGTGTGTTTTCCTAATGTACATGTACTTTTGGGACACAAGAATTTGATGCCCTAATAGCTTATGGTGTAGTAGTTTCCTCCCCCTTCGCCAACAAGGTGCATTTTTCTTCTATGTTGAAAGGACGAAAAGATTGTAGCATGACTCCTCGAGTTCCTCTAGCCTTGGTAATAAGATTTGAACTAGATGCGAGTCCATCAGTTTGAATTACTTGCTTAGTGGCAAAAACTTTGGGTGCCATACTAGCCTTTTGTGCCGTGGAGTAGGAAAGGCAAAAAGAAGTAGCAAATTCTAGTGTGAAACTAAAATTATGTGCATTGGAAAAAACATACTCCCCAACCATGGCATCATGTGAAAGGCCATAGAACAACCTAAGAGGTCCCTCCCATGATCCTCAACCCTGTACAGGTTGGGCATGATTAGTTGGTTGGGAAGACTTGCCTTTTAGATTAGCAAGTTGGGCCCTCAATGATTCAAGTTCATTTTTCCAAAGTTTGAACTTGAATAGCATGGGCTTGAAGCACTTCCCTTTTGTCAGCATTGTGTTCCTTCTTAGCATTCTTACTAGAATTACCCTTGGTGGAGAAAGCTTGATTGGAAGGCTAAGGTGCCTTGGTTTTTGGTTGAAAGGCAACAAAAGATGCTAGCAGATTTTGCTGTTGTAATCGGAGTTACTTCCATTCCAGGAACTTGGCAAAACAAACAGTTTCATGACGTCCCTTTTTCCCATAATACTCACAAAAGAGATCCTCAGAAGGAATGTTGCACTCACTAGCTTTGTGAGCAGGATTACCATAGTAGTTGTAAGAGGTAAGATGGGTATAACCGAGTGCACCACTTTAGCCCTTGAAAAAGAATGTGATGATCTGGTTAGCGCAATGGTGGAGGTTGAGGCCTTGAACGTGATGGAGGCCTCATAGTACTAGCTTCATAGTGTGCACGAACCAGTTCTAGATTTTCAAAAATGTTGTACACATCAAACAAAGTGTACGAATCTCCAAATTCTGCAAAAACCCATTACAAAACTTTCGCATGGAGTGTCGGAGTCCTTTTTAACGAACGAAGATATCGATGGGCAGCTTCCAGGTCTATGATGCTCTGAGTATCCTCTTTAAGCTTGAAAAGCCTCTTGTAAAGCATTTTGAGGGTTTCATCTTTTTGTCGAGAAAAGGTGGCGAGTTGTAGAATTTTTTCAAAACTCTTAACCGAAAATTCCAGCACAAGAATTTGAAAGAATTCCCCCACTGGATCAACAAAAACTGGTGCATCGATGGTGGGAGGATTGTTTGTAGTAGTAGCAATGAGTTGTTGAGGAGAAAGGTTTACTGAAGTAGGTACTAGATCTAGATTATTGGGCATAGTCCCATGATGTGAAATGGAAGTTTACAATGCAGCTTGAGAGGCAGTGGTGATGGTTGTGGCATAAGCTGGATTGGGGATCTGGGTGATGCCCAAAATCATGGGAAAATGTTGTTCATAGACATCTAATGCCTCATAGTGCACATAATGAGCTAATTGTTTGAATGTAAACGCCTTAGTGTAATTAGCACCATACTTGAACTCCAATTCACAAACCATAATTGATAAAGTTGTTTTGAATTCCCTCAAAGAAATGGTACTTGGCCTTCTGCTGAACTTTTCAATTCTCCCAGAGGAACTACTAACCTCCATGGTGTATATGGGTGTAGAGGTCACGGTTTGTAGCGAAATATACAATGATGGTGTGAAAGCTTGTGCGATAGTGGGTGTACCCTACTAATTAACCCCTCCAAATGGACTCTGATGTACCATTGATGTAGTGTAATTTGAACCTGAATTCCTGGTAAGAGTTATACTAGATGATGGTGCCATTATAGACGCTTAATGGTACCGTCGTGAAGATCGTGCACTCAAAGAAATTGGCTCAAATGATTGTGTGTTATGTCCTAGCTGATACTTTGGCTCTGGCTGAACGATAGTACTTTCATCATCCAATAACATGGTGTTGTCCCATGCCCCAAAGTTTTGTAGCAATACAAAACATTAAATATGGTTTGAAGAATATGGTGTGTTGATAGGGATGAATGGTGATGGACAGACATTGGTCGACAGACATTTGTGGACGTACATTGGTGGATGAAAGGGGTTAGACAGATGGAACCAGACGGAAGTTGGATGGACATTGGATGAAAGTCAAACAGATGTCGAACGAACATTGAACGAACATTGGACGGATGGACATCAAACATGATGACCACAACGCTATAAAATGTCTATTAGTTTTGCAACGATGGTGGAAAACGACATGTCAACCACAATGTTGCAAAGCACCCATGAGCTCCGTAATGATGGCGGATGCGACACAACAACCATGGCCCTGTGACGCAACCATGAGCTCCACAACAATGGCAAACATAACATGACATAACGGCCATGGCGCTATGAGGCGACCGTGAGCTCCACAACAATGGTGGGCCACAAGGTAACACTACAAATCGTGGTAGTGCAAATCGTGGCGTTGCAAATTGCGGCACTGCAAATCGCGGTGTTGTAAATCACGACACTATTAATCGCTCGAGAGCTTTGCAACAATGGTTTGCAAAAGAAATTTTTTAAATTTTCTTCTTACTTGACACTACACTTGGTTTTGGCAACTTTGAGAATTTTCAAGGCTTCCTCCGCCTCCTCTTGTGCACAACAAATGATGATCCACGTGACGTCCACTAGCGCATAAGAGAAGGGACGAAAAGTTAACCGTAAAAGGGATAATAATGCACCAACAAAACGTCGTCACCAGTTGCTACTGCTAGAAATAAACCGGAAGAGAAGATGCAACTCTGCATCAATTGAGCCTCAACACTACTGCTGACGCACCCCCAACTCCTCAAAGGATTCAAATGTGAGCCCAAGTAGAAAAGCAGCGGAAAAGGAAGAGTCGGAGCACGCTCCTTAGCTCACAACACTTTGAGGGGTAGAGGGGCGTGTTGGAGCTCCGGGATGGGACTAGGAAGAGTTGACAAGCTTTAGTCACTCACACGGGCTTGCACACAACCCACACAAAGTGGTTAGTGCAAAGTTGGAGCACCCTTGGTGCTAGGACGAGCCACGGGCAACACGGACACACAAGACTCACCATGGCCCGGACTTGGGGGGAAGCCACCACCTTCCCCCTTATAGTATACTCTGTGACTCTCCACGGAGCCCACATCCAAATGGCTATTTTTCCCAGGACTCCCGAGTGGGACTCCCATGACTTTGGAGCCCCATAACTTTGCAAGCAGACCTTCGATCGCAATGTGGTCTGAAGCAACGTTGTAGCTCTCATCAAGAGCTTTCCAACGCCGTGTTGCACTCTCGAATCGGACATCGAGAAGAGGTCGATTCCCGACCTTTTGTGGTCGGGAGTCAAACTGGCAATTCGACTCCCGGCCCTTCTTTTGGCCATAACTTGTGTTTCAGATGTCCAAATGAGTAATGCGAGCCCATTTTAGACATCTAAGCTTCAAGAGCTTTTCAATGATATAAAGAACGTCACGAGGCATAAAGGTTTGACCCCTGCAATCGCTCTCTGAAGTTTCGGGAGTCCAACGGGACTCCATCTCCCAAAGTGAGAGTTGCCTTGGGAGTGTGAGGGTTCACTCCCTCACACTTTCTAACACTTTCTCACACTCCCGGGAGTATGTGAATGTGACTCCCGGGCTTCCTCTTGCCTTGACTCCTGGGCATCCTCTTGG
>Ga0209611_10007181_pt1 | contig 17928 bp, 9 predicted proteins | sample S1TSphgellanicum_3_FD_187693 | JGI IMG/M metagenome (GOLD analysis project Ga0209611, IMG submission 187693) | Host-associated microbial communities from peat moss isolated from Minnesota, USA - S1T2_Fc - Sphagnum magellanicum MG (SPAdes) (version 2) | ecosystem: Host-associated > Plants > Peat...
GCAAGTGTCCTCAGCAGCCTGTATGATACTACTCAGAATCAAAGGCATCGTCAATTGTTTCTCACATGTCAAGCCATGTGCTACAGCTGTGTGCTTCATGATTGTTATGTCTTGTATCTTTTGTTTGGCTCCAACATATCTAACGCGACAAATGCGAAGAATGGAGCCCTACAGCAAGCCTCAACAATTGAAGGATTCAATGTAAATTATTCATGAATTCATAAGATTTTTCACATGTAAAGCACACATTTCAATGCGTCCTTTGTTCAAGTTTGAAGCTCCCACATCTTCCCTTATGTGATCCCACCCTTGACCTTGAATTCCTCATAGAACACCAATTCCCATAACTCAAGTCTCCACTTTCAAATATAGTCTAAGAAAGACAAGACCTTTATAGATTGATCAATGGTGACATTGAGGTCCCTTGTTGTGAAGTTAAACAACTTGATTACCTCCACCTTTAGCTGCAAAATTCTAGGAAGATGTCCATAAAGTTTAAAGATGATTAGCATTCCAAAAATGATGTTGAGATTTGTTCATGGAAAACAAGAATAAGAAATTAGTTGAGAATCAAACCCGATGCCAAAATGTGGCTCTATGAAGCCATTTATCAAACATGGCATTTGAAAATACCTACTTTGGGAATTTTTGAACTTCCTTGATAACTCCAAATTAATTCCACTACCTAAGCCAAAAACATTTTTGGTATGTACTAACACAAGCCGAAATTAACATTTGAAGTTTTTCGATAAACATTTCCGGCTCTGAATTCATATTATAATGCATATGAACCTATTGCATGAACTTTAGGCCCAATGAAAGATCGCATATAGGAAACCGCTTGTGGAAAGTGGTCATGTGCTCCTTGTGGACTACATCCATAGCCTTGTTGCTCAAGGTCTCCAGCTAGTCCAGATCTTTTAAAATTGGTTCCACAACATCTGAATAATATAATTGATGGGCAATATCAACTTCCACGGCCAAATCCTTTTGGAAAGTTGAAACAAGATTAAAATTAATGTGTTCAAAATGGAGTAGGCCTTTTAAATGGGTTACAAGCAGGGGGAGAAAGTTTTATATGTTTCCCCGATAAATTGGTAGGGTGAAGAGATTGTTGTTTCAACTATTGAATCATTGTGGGGGCCTCTTTAGAAGGAAAAAAATGATAGATTTGAAGAATTTTTATAGGGAAATGATAGATTTGAAGAATTTTTATAGGGAAACCTAGATCTCAGGTCACTGTCTCAGAAAATGTTCCACGTATGGGATAGGAACCACAGACTTCAAGCTTGGTTCCCGTATATAAAGAAAGTACATCCATTTGATGTTGATTGGCACATTTGCATGGATAGTTTTGTGCTTGATAGCAAGAGCGGAATCATAGAGCTCCTCACAACAATGACAAAATTTAACAAGTAAGCTTGTTTTGTTATTACATTTCCATCTATTCCTCAAGTTGAAGATTTAAATATAACACTGACTTTTGATGTCACTGTGGCAATACATGTCCATTGAATTAGACCATGTGAGGCCATCTTTGGTCCACAATTTTTTTAGGATCCAAAGTATAGGAATGATACCCTTGCAATAGTTTTAAAAGGTCATTATAGACAAACAATTCAAAAAGTGTGAATCCAAGACACGAAAGACTTAGTACAACCTCACACTTGAAGTTATATGTACAAGGTGAAACAATTCCCTTTTGCTATTCCAAATTCAATACCATCTTTGAAAAGTTAAATTTATTTGGGGCACATTAACTGAATTCCAGGCATTAGCTAATCACTACATTCATTGAGTTTGGCGCACTCTGCCATCACTAAGCCCACAATCACCTATGAACTTTAATAATGGGCCTCCAAGTTTAAGCCCATTGGATATCAAGGTTATTTAGTAGGATATTCCCAAGGATGGGATATGCCTATTTGAGATGTTTAAAGGCATTAGTTATGGATTAGTTACAATTCTACAATTGGGCATTCTAGTCCGAAGATACCATTATATGGAGAAGGATCCACGAACCAAACAAGCCTCCATATGGCATGTCACGATGTTGCAACAATGGTATCCCTACTTATTACCAACATTGGCCATATAAAGTTATCACCGTTCCTTACTAAGCAACATCACCTTGTTGGGGGTGCCGAATTTGGCAAAGATTGGGCCAATTGATTTGGTCATTTTTGGATGGTCATGCCAAGGTCTTTCATAAGCGAGTATGGGCCAAGGACTTTTCCATCTTAGGTTGGGTTCATTTTAGGAATTAATTCCTGTTACGCAACATTTGCAGTAGTCACATATGCACCCATGTGCATATTTGTTGGAAAATGTCCCACCATTAGGGGATTCTAGGCCAACTGTTTTGGCTGGATGGCAACCGATCAAGGCTTGGATCAATAAGTCAATGTAGGTGGATGCTACTTTAATTAGTTCACGGGCTCATCGGTTGCGATGGATGTGGATTAACCTAGCACCACCAAAGGTGATCCAACGAGCATATGAGCTCATTCCTAGGTCACCCACATGCTTGGTGGATGACATATTAGATCTGGGATGCCATTCATGCGTGGTTCGTCATGATGACTGACCACCTTTGGATGTGGTCAATAAGGTTGGCCATCCATGAACAACCATGCCAACATTCTTGAATTTTCCATTATCATGCATTTAGAAATGGGGGCCTAGGGATGATTTGGGACTCCCATCCATCTAGTATGTAAAAACCCAATGCAAATGAAGGGGAATGGGCCATGGGGTTCTACATTGGCACCATAGTTATGCAAGGCATTTCCAAAGGAGCCCATAGGTGGATTTTGGAGCAAGTTATGGATTTAAATTGCCTCACATGGATTTTCAATTTGGTCTTGGCATAACAATTATGTTTTGACCAATCAAACCCACCCACTCCATCCCATCTTTCACTTGTTACACCTTTTGTTGGGTCATGCTATGGCAATGCAAAAAGGGGTGATGTTACAACAAGAAAAATACATCCTTGGCAATTATAGGATCAAGGATGCCAAGGGACATTTATGGGTGTGAAATAAGAAATTGGTGATGTGGGGGTGTTAGGACATGATGACACCTTTCCACATTTTACATAGCAATCACAAGTCATGCCTTCAACCTTGGGTGTTAGGCATGTTCCATCATCTCAACGCAAGGTACATGTGATTATAAAAACATGGGACCTGAGAATTGGTCCAACAATTATAGGAGATGAGGTGCATGAAACACAGCGGATAATAAGGGATTTCATTAGATTTTTTACCTTTAGTTTGAAGGAATTGGGTTAGTTAAAAGGATAAGAGGTCCATATCATATTAGAGGATAATCCAATTTTTAGGTGACCTTACAAGTTGAATGACGTGGAAAGAACCTTGGTTCAGGCTCAAATAGCAAAGTTGTTGGATGTTGGTTTGGTGGAACTATCTAGGGGTGAATATGCATCAACAATAGTGATGCTAGCCAAGGAAGACATTTTTAGCAATTGGACTGAACGCCACATGTGTGGGGATTATCATCCGATGAATAAATGAACCCGTTCAAAAAAATATGCCATGCCCCTACTAAAGGAGATCTTTGATGCCCTTGGTTAAGCCAAAGGTTTTTAGTACCTTGGACTTGAAGTCTAGCTTCCATCAGTTGTCATTGAAGGAAGGTGATAAGGTCAAGACAACATTTTGGGAAATTGACCCGCATGTGAAGGATTATTTGTACCAATGGAATTTTTTGCCATTTAGTTTTAAGAATGGCTTTGCAAAGTTTCAAAGGGTCATGGTCTGAGTTTTGGTAGGTCTTGGTTTTGGCAAATGTTTGATTGATGACATCATTGATTTTAACTTGACCCCAAAAAATCATATGCACCATTTGGAGGAGGTGTTTGGAAGATTTTAAGAGCATAACCTCAAGCTTCATCTAGGTAACGTGTCAGTTCTTTCATACTCAAGTGGAATACCTGGGTCACATGATTTATCCAAGTGGATTAGGGGTTCAAAAGGCCAAGTTTGAGGCCATTTCACGAATTCCCCAACCAACAGATGTTAGTCAATTATAAGTTTTTATGGGCTTGTGTAAATACTATCGGAAGATTGTGAAAGGCTTTAATAGCGTAACCAAACCTTTAACATGATTAACATAGATTGACCAAGAATTCATTTGGGATGAGGCACAAGAACAAGGCCTTTCACACTAGAAGAAAAACATGTATTTTTGACTAGTCTCTGCGATTAAAATTTAGTTGCAAACAACATTTGTGATTAAAATCTCAATCACCTTGGACAAGTCACATGAAACATTAGTTGTAAACGATAAGGTGTATTGGATGAAAGAATAAATCAACAAATACAAGTTCATCCTTTGATTCCATTGTATATGTATTGTCACATGTGACTATGATGTAACTATTTTGGTCACAATTTAAGCAAATGATGTGTTGCCACGTGTTCTAATATTGATTTTTTTAAAATATTATTATTATTATTTTGAAATAATTTAAGACATTCAATTCAAATGCTTGGATGATCCTATATTATGAAAAATGGCCCAATGTAAATATGCCACGTGGCACCTTAAGATGAATTTAATACAAAATATTAATATTAGGTTGGTAGGTGCTTAAGTAGGTACATAAATAGGTGTCTACAAATTTAGGCTACATACCTACTTAGGTAAAAAGGTAGGTAGGTAGGTTTACCTTCTTAAGCTAAATACCTATTCATATAAGTAGGTACTTAGATAGGTAGGTACATAGGTTGACCTAGGTAGGTAGGTCATATTATGTACCTATTTAGTTAGGCAGATAAATAGGTTGGGGAGGTTGATCATTTAAAATTGTGCATAACTTTTATTTTTGTTTTGGGTTAAGCCTTTTGATTGGCTCATCTTATGTGCACAAATTTTTTAATGTGAAATTTGATGTCTACACCCCTTGTTTATCTAATGTTCAAAATAAGAATGGAGAACAAACAATATGAAATAAGTTTTCAATTTACAACTTCTTCACAGATTAAATTGTAACTCCAAAACTTTCCTCATACCTTTTGTTCTTAGTTTTTAAATTTATAAACAATTCAAGTACATGGCTCACTAGATGATTAGATAACCATTTAATTAATAATGATTAAATTTAACATATATTTAAAATATAAACTATACACTACAAATATTAAGGATTTATTATCAACTACTTAAATAAATAATAACTTCTTAATATTTAACTAACTAGCTATTTAATTTTTCACAAGTTTTTAATACATAACTCAAAGATAAATAAATAGCTAAAATATTTTATTATTATTGTATATCTAGTCGAATTATAGATAATATCATTAATGTAACAATAATTTATTTTTCAAATTATAAATAATGAACAAAAAATTGTTATTATAAAATATATATATACGATTTTTTTAACGTAATAGTTATATTAATTACTATATAGTTGCATATATTATTGTGAAAAAAATATCATAGATAAATAATTAAAAACTTTTAAATAAAAAATAAATCACTTATAGTAATTCCTAAAATTACAACCCTTACAATAATTATATTAACTACGTTATAATTTTTTCCAAAATTTTAATTCAATTAAAGTTATAAATTATAGATTGTGCGTAATTATGTTCAATTAAAAAATAATTATGCATATACTATAATTAATTCTTATTTGAAGTAATTGCAATGATTTTAAAGTAATGTAACATTAATTACAGTAATTAATTTCTTTTATTGTAAGAATATTAAATATATAATGTAATATATATATGTTTTAAAATAATTATTTATTGTATCTTGTGAGTAATAAATACAATCATTTATAATTATTTATAAAAGTGATTCATAATGGATAAAACTAGTAGAAAAAAAACCTTAAAAATCAATCAATAATTTCAAGAATTGATATATTAATTTTAGAGTCCAAAAAAGCAATTCAGAATTCAAATATCATTTTTTAGATGAAATAAGTATTTGAATTTAAATTTAAAAAATCAGAATTGAAATGTCAATTTTTAGACTCAATTAATAATTTTCTGAATTGAAATATTAAGTCTGAGAATCCAAAACAATAATTTGGAATTTCAATTTCAAGTTTCAAATCAAATAAGTTTTTAAATTTAAATTCAAAAACTGAAAATGGAAATATTAATTGTTATAATCGAAAATAATTATTTAAAATTCAAATATCAAAATTTAGATCAAATAAGATTTTTTAATTTAAATAAAATTTTAAAAAATTGAAATAAAATTGTAAGGAATTGATATAGAAAATTTCAGATTCAAATTTAAAAAATTAACAATTCAACTAATTTTTTAAAGAATTGAAATATTAAATTTCAAATTCAATTTTTTTTTCAAATTCAAATAATTACACGAAGAATTCCAATAATTTTTTTAAAAATTAAAATAATTTCTTTTAGATTCAAAATTTTTTAATTATATAATAATATATATATATAATGAATTCCTGTAGCAATTTTTAGAATTGAAACATCGATTTTAATGTTAAATATAATTTTCAGAATTTCAGTTATAAATTTTATACTAAAACATATTATTTGAATAAAACTAACAATTTTAAGAATTTATATTTAAAACTTCAAATTCAAATATGGATTTTTAGATTCAAATAAAATGTTTTAGAATTGGAATAACTATTTTTAGACTCAAATAATTATTTTTAACTAAAAAAATAAAAATAAAATGCAAATAAAAAATTCAAATTCACATAAATATTTCTGAAATTAAAATTTCAATTTTTAATTTGAAATATATATACATTTCATAACTGAAATATTAATTCTCAAATTTGAATAATAAATTTCAGAGTTCAAATATTAATTTTTTAAATTCATTATATGAACAATATACATACACACACATAATTAATATACATAAAAATGTATATTTATGATATATGTAATATATCATAAATATAATTTTAATACATACATAAAGATACACCCCTATGTCATTGTAAAATACCTTTAGGATGCGATTAATTTGGTGACTATTACAACTAATGGGACATATCAATATATTCATGGATGAAAACAAACCTAAAAATCATTCAACTGATAGGATGAAGTTTTTCCAATAGTTGCATCATAGTTGTAAAAATGACCAAAATAATTGAAATTGATTTTATAGTTATAAATATTCACAAACTTAGTCACAAACAACTACAAGTTGCATGTAGTTGTAAACGAAGTGGTTACATTTTGGCTGATTTCTACTAGTGTGAAAAATTAAAGGCTAGGCTTTCATGAACTCCCATTTTGAAATGACCCAGTTGAAGGCAACCATTCCAATTACACACTAATTGGAACACCATAGGGTTGGGAGTTGTGCTTACCCAACTTGATGATGATGGTCGAAAGTTTATGGTGGCATATGCCAATTGGTCCAATAACAAGATGGAGGCCAAATTCATCTCATATGAAGGGGAGTGCCTTTTAGTTGTTTGGGTTGTTTCATCATTCCAATGTTATCATTATGGTAACCCATTCATGTTAATTATCGATCATTAACCTTTGAAATTCCTTATGGAATCAGATTGATTCACAAGAAAGTTGACCAAGTGGGCATTTATCCTGCATGAATATGATTTTGATATAATTCATAAACATGGTAGAATTAATTGAAATGTCGATGGATTGAATTAGAACCCAAGTTCCTACAAGGAGGATACGATTGGGGTTTGTTGGCATGGTGATGTGTATTTGAAAGTGGTACCAAAATGGCATGTTTCTACATACCTTTGTACCTTATTGGGGTGTTCTAGGGATGTACCTTTGATTAATGTGGATGATGGGGATCCCCATGCAGTGGACATGGAGTCAGAGGGCAATGGTGCCTTGGATATTTATGATGATGCACTAGTACTTGTCATTACATATTTGCAAGCATGTGAAGTTTGGATTAACATCCAAGGAAAGGGACCATGTTATGCATAGGTCCAAGCAATTCAATTGGGAAGGTAATTCCCTTCTACGGATGTGGGCAAATGGACAAGTGAAGGTTGTACCTCACCCATAATAACGTGAAAGCATTCTGAAGCATGTTCATGAGGAATTGGGCCATTTTGGGATCTAACGGACATATAGTTTGCTGCAAACACAATATTAGTGGCAAGGGATGTAATTGCAAGTTTAAAAATTTGTTTCTAGGTGTATGGTGTGTGACCAAATTCAAACATCTTTCAATGCACTTACACCTCACCTACAACCCTTACCAATTATGGGGTTTGGGTATCAATGGAGTTTGGATTTTATTGACCCATTGAGTTTGACACCTCAATATAATCGATATGTTCTAATTATGATTGAACATTTCTCCAAGTGGTTGCATTGCCAAATTGAAATTGGTTCCATTGCCGAATCATAGTAATGAAGGGGTAGCATATGCATTTTTGGACAAGGTACTTAACAGGTTTGGGGCTTTAGCCAAAGTTCTCCCTAACCAAAATACAAAATTCCATGGGGAATTCTAAAAGTTGTGTGAAAAAACACTTATTAATCACTACATGACTTCACAAAACCATCTTGAGGTAGATGGGTTAATTGAGTGGATGGTGCAAATTATGATTGAGTGAAGTGGGGTTTGTGAAAATATGGTCTCCACAAGTGCCATATTCAAGATTGGGACTTATAGTTACCATGGTTAGTTATGGGGTATAGGTTATGTTGACAAGCTTCTCTTTCATCTTTTTCACCATACTTCTTATTATTTAGTTGTGAGCCTAAGTTACCAACCTCAATCCGACAAGATGTGATGGTAGTAATCAACATGGATGATTTTAACATGTGGATTCAAGCATGTGAACAACAAGCCACCTTGTTCCAACGTGTTATGCCCATAACTATGGAAAATTTGGCAATTGCCCAACAACAAGATACATTGTGTTACGCCACTATATGTGGAGGTGGATATTAGTGTTGCAACCCTAGCCTTAAGCTCGCGACCAAGGTAAAAGGGGTTACAGGGTTGTGGGCCAAAAAAAAGCCCGGGAGTCTAGGCAAGAAAAAGCTCGGGAGTCACATCACATACTCCCGAAAGTGCAAAAAAGTGTGAGGGAGCATGAAGGAGTGAACCCTCACACTCCCAAGGTAACTCCCACTTTGGGAGATGGAATCCCAGTGGACTCCCGAAACTTCAAAGAGTGATTTTAGGGGTCAAAAATCAATAGCTTCTATCGTTCTTTATATCATTGAAAAGATCTTGGAACGTAAATGTCTAAAATGGGCTCCCATTTCGCATTTGGACATCTGAAACACAAGTTATGGTCAAAAGAAAGGCCGGGAATCAAACTGCCAGTTTGACTCCCGACCACAAAAAGTCGGGAATTGACCCGATTTACTTAGATACAGGGGGCATGTGACATACCATTGGAAAGCCCTCAACAAGAACTACAACTTTGCTTTAGACCACATTGCGATCTGAGGTCTGTTCGCAAAGTTATGAGGCTCCAAAGTCGCGAGAGTCCCATTTGGCACGCGATTTCGGGACTCCCACTCAGGAATCCCGGGAGAGAAAAACCATTTGGATGTACGGTCCATGGTCAGCCATAGAGTATACTATGAGGGGGAAGGTGGTGGCTTCCCCCAAGTCCGGGCTATGGTGAGTTTAGTGTGTCCGTGTTGCCCGTGGTTCGTCCTAACACCAAAGGTGTTCCAACTATGCACTAACCACTTTGTGTGGGTTGTGTGCAGGCTCTCGTGAATGAGTGAAGCTTGTCAATTCTTCCTAGTCCCATCTCGGAGCTCCAACACGATCCTCTACCCCTCAAAGTGTTGTGAGCTAGGGAGCGTGCCCCGACTCTTCCCTCTTCCGCTGTCTTCTACTTGGACTCACATTTGAGTCCTTCCAAAAGTTGGGAGTGCGTCAATCGGTCTCAAATTTGGAGGTTTGACCAAAGAGATTATGTTTATTTGTATCAAACAACATCAAGTACTTTGGATGTGATTGCAATATGTGTTATTCTACATATGCGGAAGGTTTTACCTTCAGGAATGTTCTTGTTGGAGGGTTAAGATGGTCAAACATGGAAGGACCATGTTTGTAATTGTGCACCATGTCATTTTCACAATGTGATGGCCAAATTAACCCATCCTTAGCTATGGTTCCTGTTGGTCTATGATGTATATATGCGGGTAATCTTTAGGAACCACCATCATGTTGATTTGTGAAAAATGTTCTCGAAGTTAGCATATGGGGTGTCTCATGCCACCAATGGAAGAAATGCCCTTTGGCAAATGGTTTTCTCAATGCACGGAATAGACCTAGGCTCCTAAAGTCACATAATAAATTTAATATGAGGTTTTTTTCCATGGTAATTCACATTTGGTTCAGAATTTGAAAGATTGCAACTAGGCGACTAATGATGGGGTTCACATTTACACCCAGCCTATTGGTTCTTTTACCTTGGAACCAAAGTGTTCCTCCATGGTGGATTTCCAACAAATAGTTATGTAATGTTATTTGGCTTAAAGGTACCTCAAGCCCAGAATGGGGGCGTGGGTTGGATGTGATGTACCATTTAGAGTATTTATATGTTATGTGTTGTAAATATGGTGACATCAATGGTTATAGGTGCCAACATAGGAGTGCACAACATGTGAATTATTGGGTTGCCATATTGAACAATTTAAAAGCCAACAAATATTTTATAATTAAGTAATTTACACTTTTGCAATAATGGTACCAAATCCTTAATTTAAAGAACTAAACATTGCCCATTTTATTTCTAAAATTTCTACCTATTATCAATAGATCATATAACAAAAAATTATATGACCTTGCATAATGACTAACAATAGGATATGTTACATTATTTCTAGATGTTTAGATTAATCATCACGATGTAACATGCAAGATATATTTGCAAATTTGATGAAACTCCGCATAAAAATGGAGGATAATATTTTAATGGGACTATAACATTCAAAATGTGTTACATTATTGGGGCTAAAAAACTATACTCAAGATTTGAATATATGAATTTTGAATAATTGTTTTTCCAAATAGATAATATTAGCCATCCATTTTCATAACAACTTAATACGTATGAAATGGATTGTGATTTGAATTGTTTAAAAAATAAAATCATGGAAACATGTGCAAATCCTTCTTATAAAACAAATGTTAGCTAACAAAGTTTTGTAATGCATACATTTGCAAAGGTTGACTGAATGATATTTAATATAATATATATTAGAAGACACTAAATATCCACTAATGAACTTTGTTTCAAACCTATTTATGGAGCTTTGTGTGATTTTGTGCACTATGTAGTTTGTGTTCTCCACAATCAACACTTGCCTTGTTTGAAGACAAAAAAATTTACATGTTGTCCTATTCCCCACTGAACTTGAACCCATAAATTCAAGGAAGTAAGCATAATACTCACCACTAACCTACTTCATGCCTTTTACACACCATGTTTATCTATTGTATTCCTTTTTTATTGTAGAACATTATTCAAACCTTGCACAAAACTATGCAAAACCACACATGGTGTTGCATTGACGTTGAAACAATGTTCATTAAAAGATATTTAGTGCCTTTTATATATATACACTTTGGGGGCTTGAAATATCATCTATAAATAAATGTTAATAATATTCTGTCAATTGAACCATTGAGGAGTTCACTTGTTATTTGTATACATATTTTGTTTATTGGTGTTGTTTAAACATTTGTAAATCTAAACAATTTTGTGGTTGCGTTTCCTTAGTAATAAATTTTTAAGTGCATTATGAGAAAAAGGAGTGTTTTGCAACTAACCTTGCAACTAAATTTTTGAATTACACCAAACACTTGCAATTCATTATATTTATATGTTGTGAGTGCTAAGGAACAAGTTGCATGAGTTGCAAGGTTGCAACTCACCATATATATGGTGTAATTCATTGCAATTCAATTGCAACTTTGTCAAAACAACTCATTTTCAACTACTATGCAACTCCATTAGAACTACACCCATGATGTCATATTCATGTCATTAGTTGTCATCCATCTATTAAAATCTAACACATTGCACTATGAAGATTTTTAGACATAAAAATTATTTTATTTTCAAAATATTAATCTCCATTGTCCATTATGATTGTTAATGATGGTCCGAGATTATGACATGTGACATAATAAAAAATTGCCACATGGCATATTAATTATATTTTGAAATAAATAAATAAATATTTATTTATTTTTGTAGTCAGGTAGGTCGTACATAACCATACCTATAGGTAGGTCTTAAGACCTATATACTTACGTATTTACCTAGGACCTATCTACTTACCTACCTATGTGGGTAGGTAGAAAAGTAAGACCAATTTATTTATTTGAGTAGGTAAGTAGGTAGGAAAACAAAAAATAAATGAACTAAAGAATAGCCATGAAATTTTATTTTTTAATTTTATGTTTTGCCTTCGGGTTAAGTTTTTTAAAACTCATCCCAAAATGACACATGTATTTTAATTTGAAAACATAATAGAACAAACCTTCTTTATATAATTTGTAACATGGATTTGAAGATAAAACATATGGGTTGAATATTTTAGTTGTTCTTAGTTGCAAATTGAGTTACAATTGAATTGTAATTATAGGGTAAATTGACCAGTGACCAAACATTTAAGCATTCATGGCATGCTAGATCTAAGGGAGGGTTTTATTGTTTATGGTGTTTAAACAAAACTTGAACCCCTCCTATTGGCACATATGGCACATTAAAAACCATAAAAAAGGGAATAAAACTAACAAAGTTATGGCCCCCCAAAGTAAAAAAGGTCAAGAACTTAAATAAATAAATCATCGAATGTTACAAAGGCCGGTTCTCGAACACCCAAAAACTTCCTTGTATGTTATTCTATTGTTATTAAAGTTCAAATGTGATTTGTAGAACTTCAGGTGGTGTTCTTATAACATTCTAAATCATTTTGAATGAATAAAAAATAATAAAGTTATGAGGTTTGAAAGTAAGGGGGGCAAAGAGGGAAAAAACGCGTATTTTGAATTGAATTTTTTTCTTCTTCTTGTTATTTTTTTTCATTACTCCTTTTCCTTTGCACTTCAAAGATGATTTTTAGAGCTTGAGGTACCACTCCCATAACATTTTAAATCACACAAAATGAAGCACATATGATGAAGATCTAAATAATTATTTAATCATAAGCAAGTGATTGGTGATGGCCCAATTTACCCTAAAAAGATTTTCCCACATGTATTGTGTTTTTTTTTCATTATGTAAGTTATAAAATGAAATTATTGATTATATGATAATTAAATATATGAATTATTTATTTTATTCATATAATTAGTCACTTATCATTTGAAGTTGTGAGAAAAATTATTAGTTATTATAATTAATTAATGAAATTATTATATTAATTATATATATTATGTAATATATCATTGAAAATAATTCATTATTAAATATTAAATATGAATTTGGGTAAAAAAATGAAAGTATAAATAGGCATATATGTATGTACATCAAATTGAATTTTTAATATAATATACACATTGTTTCTAGTTTCACATCTAAATTAATGATATGTACCCAATTAATTAATTAATTAAAATATTAAAAAAAATTTATTGATGAAATAATTATTATTTTAAATAATTAATCTAATTCATAATGAAATATCCCCAACTTGGATAAATATTTATTTGATTAATATTTATTAAATAATTGATTTTTTAGTTAATGGTAAATTCATTGTATGAATTACACTTATTTATTCATATTAATAGCCAAATTATTGAAAAAATATTTTTTAATAAAAAATTACATATGAATATATATATATATATATATAATAAGTAGTTGTATTATAGTCATAACATAGTTGAATATTAGTACTTTAATAGTGTACATTAATGGCTATATTAATTGTATCAATGGGAATCATAGTGAAAAACTAGTTGCAAATGTATTTCATAATGAGTGGTGGAAATGCAAACATGTAACATGATTACATGTATGTACATTGTACATTAGTTGCAACATAATTATTGCTTTAATGACACATTTACAACAATTTTAAAATAATTGATACATGTAACTACAATTTAATTGTTGAAAAAATCAAACATGGTTGATTACATATGTATGTATGATGTGTATAAATTATCATATAGATTTCAATTCATTCGCAACTATAATACAACTTATTGATTTTTTGGCATAATAATTTATTTATTAATACAATGTATTTCTAAGGGGATAATTGCACAATAGTTGTAATACCTAAAGGATAGTTGCACAATAGTTGTATATGAATTGTTTTTTGAGTTTTAGTTGCAGGATAATGTAGTTTTGACGAATGCAATTTCTCATATTGGTGTCAATCTCAAGCATGTCATGTAATTCACACATTAGGTTTTGGAAAATGGTTATTTCATGATATGAATCTTGTGTTTTTTAGATGATAGTCAACAATCTTATATCATTTTGAATTTTCCCATATACCATTTACTAAATATTTTTCATTGATAATATTTGATTATAATGTTTGGCATCCATTCATTTCATTATGCCAATCAATGGTTTTGGGGGTGGGGCGCAAATCTTAGCATCTTTGTGACAAAAAGATGGAGATGTGATTGATACACAATTATTTTTTTGAGGATGGACATAGCCCAAATGGCCACATCATGAGGGAAAAAAAATCTAAAGTTTTCATATTTAAACAACATGTTCTAACATGTCGCCAAAATATAGGAGGAATCTTAAATTTTTTCAACTTTCTTCTCTAACATATAACCAAATTTGGCTATGTTTGAGCTTGGGGATGAACCCACCCACCTTACAAATTTTGAAAACACACACACACACACACACACACACACACATGATTGGCAAGATATGTTAAAATTTCAAGTTAACTTTTCAAAACCATTTATTTGGTTACGACATGATTAGTTAATTCAAATTAAATTCCATTAAAAATTTTAATTAACTTTTTAATTATAATTACCCAAGTAATCATTCTCATTATCATTTTTTATTTGTTGAACCATTTTTTCACATTATATTTCCAATTTTACAATTTTGAAACATTTTTTAGACTTATGAATTGAGATTAAATATAATTAGTTTGTGCAACACAAGCTTTTTCCCATATTATGTTATTTATAACCAAAACTGACCATTAACCTTTGGCCTTTTGATGAGTGATGCCAAGCTATATCATTATATGTTGTTTAGTGGGGTATTGGAATTGGCACCACATTCTATAATTAAACTAGAGTCTAACATTGAAATGAACAATTGTATTAAAGTATTGGTAAAGAGTTAAAAATACTGAATTTTTTCTAAATAAATTATGTTAAAATTGACCCAAAAAATGGGGTTGGCATTCACCCCTTATAAATAACTATTTTCCATTTTTTTTGGGCTCTAGATAATTGAATGTTATATTTTCAAACAAAATCCCCTTATATAATCCAAGAAGGAAAATATCAAATTAGGATGACTATCATTTATGTAAAGTCCTTTCAACATGTACTTGTAATAATAACATTGTAGGTTGGCTTCATGTTTGATACAACAAAATGAGCCACTTGTAGCCCCACCAAGGGTACATATGTTTGATCCACCAAAATAGACCTTTGGTGGGGCTACAAGTAGGTTAACTTTATGTTTGATCCACCAAAATAGACCTTTGGTGGGGCTACAAGTAGGTTAACTTTATGTTTGATCCACCAAATTGAACTATTTGGAGCACCACCAAAGCTATATAACTTTTTTGGATTACACACGCCATATGAAGTTCAATGTAACCTTTGGTTAAACCTAACAGTTGGCAAGATTAGATCATTATTTTGCCAAAAGACCTAAAAATGTAGCTTGTTTTAAATGCGTTCAAAGGAGCATATGACAAAAGTGCTTGGATCTTTTCCCAAAATGAATAGGTCCAAAAGGATCACATGGCAAAAGTACTTGGATATATTCCTAAAACTAATGCATCCAAAAAGAGCACATGGGTCAAATGGTTCATTTTTATGGACAATTGTGAATGTACCAAGATCCTCTCCAAATTCAAGGTCTCCATATCTAGTTCACATGGCTATTGATGCTTATGAACATCAAAATGAAAGTTGAAACAATTTTTTGAAAGAAAAATGCAATTTATTTATTTTTCTATCAATGAGAACTAACCTTTTGAGAGATTTGAACCCCATACCTACAGTGTATTGATTTTTAGACATCTTCTAACCTATCCATAGAAGTCAAATTTTAGTAGAAATTGCATATTCTATCTAGTAGATAACATAATTAAATAACTATCCAATTTTCTTGATTTGGGAATGTTCCCTATGGAGTTGCATAAGGACTTTATCCCAAAAGAAAGAGGAAAGAAACCTATAGTATAATGTTGGTGGTGGGTTGAAGTTTCTTCTAGAGCATTCATCATCATGTTGTCATATGGGCATCAACAAATCCAAAAATTCCAACTTGTGTGTTGAAATAAATGTTGGCAAATTGGGTTTTATAATCCTTAAAGCCCACAATACATGTTCTATGAGGAGACAATAAAAGCCATCATAATGCCATTGTGATGTTTTAGATTATTAACAATATTTAGGATGTCCTTAAGCTAGGTGATTCAAATGATGGGCAAAATTGTTTCAAGAATATTAGGAGTTTTCATTCACACACCTCTAAGCCATCATGGATGGATCAATGATTGGTCCAAAATTGTTGCCCAAATGAAAGTTTTTACATTGATATCGCACCATTGGATATTTGATTAAAATGAAGAAAATAATGTTGTCACATTGGGTATTCTCTAGATTTACCTAAAGTCTATAGCTTCAAGTGGTCTATCTATTTATTTTGTAATGATGTTATTATTATTATTCAAATACCTTTTCAATATTACTTTCTTTTTTAATATTTTTACTTGTTTCTTAATAACTACTTCACTCCATTCCCCTAGCCATCTACATGGACATGAAAAGGCACATAAATTTTAGTGATGATGACTCATAAAAGTTGGTTTAAATAGAACAACTTTAGTTTTCATAAGTTGTAGTCTTCACTTGCATAGTTCCAAATAAAAAGACATAGAGAGGTGTCTCTTTATACTTGTGTTTTTATTTTATTTTTTTCAACACCATATTCATGAGTAGATTTTCAATACATTCCCCACCAATTTGCATCTCATTGCTTTTCTATTGAATTTAATTATATCTAAATTCCATTGAATTGAATTTCAATTCAATTCAAGTTGCATGAAATGTGATTGAATATCTTCATATGAATGGAACTTCATTTTCACAAAATTAATTCATTTTTTTCAACAATTAACCAATTGATTGTCATGGGTAGTGTGTAGTAATGATGAGCCCATGAAAATAAACAATGATGAACTACATAGTACCTTTTCAAGTTTGGCGATAATTAAATTATTTTTAGAAATTTCAAAATTTCTAAAAATTATATGTTTGACATGTTGAAATCTAAGGAAATTACAAGTGAAGGAAAAAAAATTTAATTGGTAAACTCAAAAGTCAATCCATCCTTACAAAACATGTATCCAATAATTGACAACATTTCTCTATCCTATAATTTGATGGAACATTATGTCATCCAGATTTTTGGAAAAAAGAGGGGGGGGGGGATGTTAGGGGTTTCATCGTGTTAGGGGTTTAAAATGAAAATACCATGCCAAATAAGCTACATATTTGTTGTTGCAATTTCATAAATTATTATTTTCAATGTTGAAATGGGCTTTGAAAAATAAAATAACTATTGGGCAGGGGGGAGAAGATATTATAAATTTTGACACATCATAGTGAGATCCTTCAATGTAAATGAAGTTTGGAGATTAAAAATGAAACTTTGAAAATAATATTATATTTTCTTTGTGTGTATATATATATATATATATATATATATATATATATATATATATA
>Ga0209611_10007182_pt1 | contig 17928 bp, 18 predicted proteins | sample S1TSphgellanicum_3_FD_187693 | JGI IMG/M metagenome (GOLD analysis project Ga0209611, IMG submission 187693) | Host-associated microbial communities from peat moss isolated from Minnesota, USA - S1T2_Fc - Sphagnum magellanicum MG (SPAdes) (version 2) | ecosystem: Host-associated > Plants > Peat...
CCATAATAATAATGGCAATGGATGTCAGTTGCCATTTTAGCACACAAACTTAATAGATATATTGGTAATTGCAATGATCAGATTGCCCAGAAAAACAATTTTGCCAATAATAATAATATGCTGGATGCCAAAGGTATTATTATGATGCATGTGAAAATTGGCTGCACCAGAAACCCTAACCATTATGAACAGGGAGGGGGTCTGGATACTGGAACTTATCAACATACAAAAACAAAGAAATAATTTTCAACAGATTGATACCTACTAAATAAGTAACTTACTACTTACTTACAAGTTGAACAAGGTTGGGGTATATTTGCCGTCTCTGGTCTATTCCCATGGTCAGCTATATGTTGCTATCTCACGGGTCACAAGCAGAGCAAACATCAAGATTTTCAGCGGCCAGGGTCCCAATGGATACATATGGAATGTCGTATATAAAGAGGTTTTGGAAATGTAGTTTGTAATTGTAATTTTGTAATATGTACCATCAAATACACACATCTGTGCATTAGGCATGGGGTTCAAACTAGTGAAAGTATATATCAAAACCAATTGAGCGACATATAGCCTAACAACTAATGTAAAAGGAATTTAAAAAATAAAACGGGTCTTCTTAAGATTGCAAAAACCTGGAACATTTTTGTCAGTGCAACTAGAGGGCATCTTACCCAGTGTGAGATTTCCTTTGAGGTGATGCAATTGTTGTGTTTCCTATGCGGCTTTATGCTTTTTTGTAAAGAGCCTTACTTACCATGAAAATCCCATTCAAAGTCATTGCTAAAAATGCATTTTGAGCACTATAAATACACCCAACACACCCTAACAGAAAATCCTCAATTTCCAAAAAAGATTAATTTCCTACAAATCTTAGTACCACTAGTGTAATAAATGTGCACATAAACTTGTGACAAAGTTTGTGGTATTATATATTCTCCTTAACATGTTGTTGGTGTCTAAATTTTTAACTTTGAATGTGCACAAATGGATTAGTTCCAATTTATTTTCAGAATTTAAAAAAAAAGAAAAGAAGGAAACTAATTCATCTCCACATGATGATGAAACTAATAATAATTTAAATTAATTTTCATCATATCATTTTATTTGAAAATTTTCTCTTGTAAATTAGATATATTCTTCTAGTAAGCTATAATACAATATAAAATGAAACATTTCATGTCTAGACTAGTTATCCTCTATTTTAATAACTTATATTTTTATTTTCTATTTAAATTGACAAAATTGAGGAAAAAAAAAAAAAAAAACCCTGGTACTAATTACTAACTACTAATGTTACTCATTATTATTACTACGCTCCATCTTGATTATTATTACTGGTGCAAGAGAGGCAGTTACCTATTTACCGCAGTAAAAAGTGATAGTAACAGAGTTCTGGTAACTAAATTTCTTGGCTGCTGTTCTTGCCCCTCTTCACATTCTCTTCTTCTTCTTCTTCTTCTTCTTCTTCTTCCCTTGCTCGCGCACACACACAAATTTCTTGCAAGAAAACTCACAATTAGTCGCCGAAAATATGCACAAAAGCTCTCACACAACACAGAAAAAAATCTTGCCAAACATTTCACAAACTGCACTGATTTCACAGATTGCAAAAAGATCGCAAAAGGAGAGAAAGAGAGCCGAGAGAGAGAGAGAGAGAGTGTGTGTGTGTGTGTGTGTGTGTGTGCGCGCGCGCGCGCAAGATCGCTTCTCTTTTTGTCGTCAGGAGCATGAAGAATGGAGAGTGCAATCCAGTTATGTTAATGTCTGTTGTGGGTGGTCATGACTACTGGTATGTCTGAAATTTCTGCAGGAGACTTTTGGAAATTGTGATTTGCAGCAGCAGCAGGAGGAGGTGGTGATGGTGTAAGAGGAGGAGCAGGAAGAGGCCGAGGGGACCTCGGGGGTGGGTATGTGCTTGGATGGGGGGCAACTGAAATTGGGTAAATTGCTAAGGAGGTTTTAAAACCGTTTGAAATGATGGTGATGGTGATGATGATGATTTGAGCTCTTTGTGAATTAGTCTCCTGGATCATGTCCATAAGCGATGACAAGATTCAGACAATCGAGACACACCCATTGTGAATTTATGATCAATTGAAGAGATTCCGCATGATCTCGAGGCAGCAGCTAGAATCGATTTAAACAGTGTGCTGTGATCACAGCAGTCTAATGGAAAACCACTGACAGAGGGCCTTGTTTCTCGCTGGATGGACGGGCGCTTTCCATTGGAGAGCTGCAACTGCTTTGAAAATATGTAGTTAATCAATATAGATGATAGATGTTGTTGAGTTTGAGATTTATCTGCAAGCAGCTGATTGTAGCTGCAGTACTAAGTACTACCGCTGCTGCTACTGCAAAAGAAAACGAAAGAGTTCTTGGTATTGGAGAGGTATAATTATTCACATGGAGTACTTTCTGCAGGACCAGCGGCCGCATGATCATGAGCTTCATCTGCAGGGGCGTTTGAGTCGCTCACAATCTTTAGATTCCATGAGTACTGCTCCCTTGTTCTTCACCAGTGCTTCAGTCTACAGTACTCCTTACAATATGCATCAGATTGCTGCTGGACCTCACGGATCACCACATCAAGTAATTCCCCGAGCTTCTTATTATGTGGAAAGTCCGACAGCGTCTTTTCTCCAGGACCTCAGCTCCTCCTGCATCATCAACTCGGACCTGCATGATGCTGCCCTGCATCACGACAGTCGACTCCAAGACCAGTCTGAGCGTCTGTCTGAACCTTGTTTTACTGATGCTTCAGGCTCTCCCCCGGAGACTTGAGCAGGGTGGGATCTTTCTTGAGCAGTTACTACTACAGAACGTCTTCAGAACGGCCTTTCTCCATGTCCAATGTGAGTGCTCGAGTGCAGTCGTGGCGCAAGTTTCGACCGGCTAATTCTTTTGCAGAGTCTCAGGTTTCCAGCAAATGAAAGAATATGGTTCAAGATGAGGAGGCGGCATTCAAGGGATCAGATCTTGGCTCTGCACCGTCCAAGTGTTGTCTGCGCTTCACTTCCCTTGTGTTGTGGTTGTGCATGACCCTGTTCTCCACAGCTGTTTTGCTCGCCGTCACTCGTCTCTTGTACTGGATTGTTTGTCAACCCAATGCCCCAACTACCACCCTCAAGGTTCAAACCTGTCTCCATGGTCCTCCATGAACTCACTCATCAACTTAAACTTGCAAGCTTCTTCTTGCAGCATGCATCACACATGATGGAAATTTAACTTGGGTCTCTTTCTGTTAGGATGCTGTGATCACAGCAGCCTAATGGAGAAAACCACTGAAGAGGGCTTTGTTTCTTGCTGGATGTCGGACTGCTTTTCGTTGGAGAGCTGCAATTGCATTGAAAATATGTAATTAATCAATGTTAGGAACTATGAGAACATGATGTTTCCCATATAAAAAAGACAGATGTCACTTTGTTGTGAATCACCATTTGACTCACGTTCTCACAGTTTTGCAATGTTTGATCAATGCTCGCCTGGTAGAGAGCTGTGAGGTGACTGTGATCACAGGTAGCTGGAAAAAAATAATGGAAAGCTATTCTGATCACAGAATCTATGAGGAAAGATATGCTAACTAGATCACTGGGTTGTGCAGAGTCTAACCTAGAACTCATCTGTTGAGGACTGACAACACTTTCAAAGAAAGAATGTAATCTCGTGGAACAACTAGTACTGCTGTTGCAGGTGGAGGAGGATCTGTACCCGTTGTGCGACCCATGACTCATTTGTTTGCAAAATTTGTTTTAGGGGGTGGAGTTTCAGAAGTTCCACGTGATGCAAGGTTACGACCGCACAGGAGTACCCACTGTGATGGTGAGTTTGCAGTCCATGGTGCAGCTCAGCTTCCGCAACCCATCCAAGCATTATGCCACTCTTGTTAGCCCTACCAGTTCTCTCACTTTCTCTTACCTCCCCAGGCAGCTTGCACTTGGCCAGGTACCTAGGAAAATAAAAAAGTACTGCATCATACATCTCCTCACTCATGCAAATCCCCAAAATATATTCTTACTATGCAGGCTGCACAAGTGACTGCCTCACCTGCAGCTTGTGGTAGAAGAAGAAGAAGAAGAAGATCATCAAAGAATCACATGATGCTGTAGAGATTTACCTCGAGTGTGGTAGCTGATGATTGTGTGATTTCAAAGGGTTCATGAGCTGATACTGCTATTGATTTCCTTTGATCTGAATCCACCAAATGTGTGCTGCCTGCTGCAGGTGGAATTTTTTTGCCAGCAAAGGGAGTCACAGTCAGAGCTGAAGGTAGCTGCAGGTGCCAATTATATGCCACTGTATGGAGCAGGGCCGAGCATGAAGCAGGCCATTGCATACAAGCAAAGCGTGTGGCTGGGTCTAACCAAACCATCTCCATCAAGGCAAGTGTGCGCTTGTTTGCTGGTCTCATGACCAAAGATTACTCTACAAAGAGCTAGCCTGCCATGTATTGCTGGATCCCAACACTGCTACTGTCACCTCTACAACTTGCCAACCACCACACCCACAATTGTCCTCCAATTTGAGCTTCTTACTAATACCATGACCACCTCCAAGTCTGTGAATTTCACAAAGTACATTACTGAACATAAAATGTGTGCATCATCAATTCAAAAGAATTAGTGTTTAAGAATTGTGAAATAGATACCAAAATTTACCTTGTCAAAGTTGAATGAAAATGAATATAAAATAACAACCAAAACCCATCAACAAAAACAAAAAGTGCCATTTAATGAAATCATTAATCTTGTTGCACTCTTACTCTCACAAGGAAATGATCAATCTCCTCTCTGGTGTAAGCAGGTTCACCAGCAGCAATAAAATGACATGTACACTATAAACTTTGTATGAAATATTCAAGATACAAATTTACAATAGTGTGAATTGCATAATTTAATGTGTATAAAGGCTGGCCTGGCTTAAGAAATTTCTCCAAGTGCATTACTCCGGAGTACCTGAATGGATTGCACTAAGGACCCATTTCTAATTTAATGTCTTACCTCCCAAACACCATTTGTACAATCCTTGGGAAGATGCTAAACACCCATTAACAAGCACTATTCATTGCAAAAAAAAAGTGCATGACAATGTTAAGTTACTTGGTTTCTACCACAAGGTTTGATTATTTTGACGATGTGTGTATGTTAAATAAAAGTAATTACTATTTTTAAACATTGAATCTATGTTATTAATTGGTACTATCTTTCTCATGAGAAAAATGTTGTGTTCAAGCATGTAGAAAAAAAATTTAAATATTCTTTTTGCAAAATATGAAAATTGTGCAACTTGATTTAACATAGAATCACATAGGGTGTAATAAGATCATTTGATTTCATCAACTTGTGCTTATTTTTTAGTAGCATTTCATCTTTCATCTTCTTATGCAATGCCAATAAAATTTTTAAAGGTTCCAAAGTTGTAAGAATATTTTTTAATTTATATAATATGAAATCATTAATTTTTATATCATAAGTTTATTAAGATTTATCATCAAGTAGTGATCGTTGTAATGAGAATGATGTTGATCATTTATCCATATAATTAATGATGTTTTAAATTGATTTTTTAATTAATGAATATCTAGAAAAAAACATTGATGAAAAGATCACAAACTTGATCGATCATGAATACATAGAAAGATTATTTTTATTCAATAGAAGATTCATGCAAAGGTTTTTTAATATATTTATGATTAAAAATTTTGATTTGTCAAATATGTCATTATCATTGATTTTATCACAAGACATGCACAAAGTTATTTTAGTTTATTTATTCATATTATGTAAATAATTTTGTAAAAATAATTAAATGGCATTTTGCATATGTAATGTTTTGCAAACATTCATAAATTTTTAAATTTTGTTGAAAATTGATTTAAAGAAGCAACAAAATGTCAAATGTGGATTTCAAAGATAATAGTATTCACAAATATATTTCTTTGGTTATTATTTGATCACTTTTCTTTTGTATTATTGCATTGTCAAATTGTTTTATCTTTTGTTCATCTTGTTTAAATAATTTGACAAATATGTAGGTGTTAAGTGTTTAGGATTTTTTCCTTTCTTTTGAAAGATGAATACTCATTTCATTTTTAAAATGCTTGCAAAGGTATAAATGGGTTGATATCATATGGCGTGTGCTATATAGTAATGATGTGACACATAAAACTTAATCAAATTATCAAAACGCATATCAAAATGATTTTTTTAACCCAAAAAAAAAAAAGCTTAGGAAAAACATTTCAAAAAGAATAATAAATCTTTCCTTTTTGGGTGCATTAATTCTTTCAATCGTTTCTTTTCATATGATGCATAGATAGTGAGGTGAACATCACTTGTGTAATACCTTAAGTGAGTGCAAACCATAGTGAAGGAAAAAAAAAAAGTGCATGCCCAAATATAGAAAACTTATGAAAAAAAATGTTTTTGAAGCAAGAGACACCAATTCATTCCTATATGAAATTGAGACATGAACTATAACATTGTAATGCAACTCCAATTGAATTAAGAAATTGATATTCAATTCCATTTCAATTTAATTAAATTCAACAATTAGAATATCAAATTTCAATCAAATGGAAAACAAATGAGATGCAAATTGGTGGAAAAGATATTGAAAATCTTCTCATGAATATGGTGTTTCAAAAAAAACTTTAAAAAGACAAAAATCTGAAAAAACACCTTTTCATGCCTCTTCACTTGGGAATGGGCTAAATAAATTCTAGTTTGGACTTGTCACATTTACATAAAACTTAATACTATCCTACCTAAACCAACTTTGATGAATCATCATCACTGAAATTACATCATCATTGAAACTTCTTTAAAAGTTTTATAGAGGAAGATGGAATGTGTACAAAGGGAGATGGAGCATGTACAAAGGAAGATGGAAGCCATGTGTCGGGGGAGGAGGGTGGGTTTGCTAGGAAAACACCCACAATGAGCAATCAAGAATGTGCAAAGTGCAACTAAAAATGCAATGAATGAGACCAAATGACATGTGGTTGATGGAATCTTTAGTAAGAAAATTTCCTTAGCAAACCATGTAGCAGTAGTGTGATAAAGGTTGGAAAAACTACAAGATTTTGGGAACAAGTCACAAAATCCAATTGCAACAAATGTGGAGAAAACTACCGAGGAAATTGAGGGATTGGGAAGCTTGAGAAAGAACTTTGGAAGTGTTATTGCAAACATAAAATTGTTAGGCCAAGACTCGAATCACATCAACGCCACCATAAACAAGGCAGAAAACTTGGTGATTGAATTTCAAAAGAAAGCTAATGATGTTATCAACAATGTGAAGCAAGTTTTAAGTAAGGCACAAATTGTTACAACTCTTATTCCTAATCCTTAAGGCTTGTCCAACATTAGAGTGTAGGATTCTACAACGATAACTATTGCCATTGTGACAAGGGGTTGTTGGGGCAATTTGCACATGTCTAAGTGTTCAAGATTGCATGTTGTTGCACTAGAAGGAAACATCTCAAAGGGAGATGGTGGTAGGCAAAAAGACCAACCAAGTTAGCTCCAAGAAACAACAAGAGCTTTTGCTTGCTTGTTGAGGAAGAAGATGAAGGGGCTCAAAGTTGGCTTGTGACGTTGCATCCTCATCACCGAAAAGCCCTTGAATGAGTGGAACAAAAACAATAGTTATGACAAGAGAAGATAAACCCTCTTTCAAATGACCTTGTACATGGCCCCAAGAATTTTGAAATCTTGAGCAATCTTCAAGGGCCATAGATTTGGGGACCTTTTTTAGGCCCTAGGGTTTTGAGGTTCCAAGGGACAAGGGGCCATATTCAGGGGTCTTGGGTTTAGAGTTTTAAGTTTTGAAGCCCTACTAGATGAATAGGGTTTTACATAATGGTACGTTCACAATAAAAGGAGCCAAGGAAATTGTTAACAATGTTTAAAACTGCACTTACATTACTTTGGAAAATCACCATTAATTGTATTTAATGAATTATTTTTCCATAATTTGTAATTGTGTTTTGGTGTTCATGAAATTGAACTCTTATGAATTTGGAATCATTTCACTATGTTACCAAAGTCTTTTGTCATACACAAAGCACTTGTTAACAAAGTCTTTTTAAGGACTCTAAAATTTGAATGTGCTTTTTGTTACTCAAACCTTCATCAAATGTTCTCAAACTTATTGTGGGTTTTAATATACATCATAAGAAGGGCTACATGTGTTTATATTTTTAAATGCACATGTATTGAATCATTTTAATGGATGTTGTTGATCTTGATTTTGAATGTCTTTAATGGTCAAAAAATTTCAAATTTTATTATCATGGTTTAAAACAAAATTATACATTTGACTATAATTTAGGTCTTCATGCAAAAAAATATAGTTTTTATTATAATATGAGTTATGTTTGGTCTCAATATTAATATCTAGTCCTAGAAATTACATTTAAAATACAATTTTGATATTTAATAAACCAATACATGTAGGACATGTGTAAATGCAGTCCTTGGTAAGGACTTTGACCTTGGTTGCTATGGTTCCTTTTATTGTGTTTTTACCCTAAAGGCTCTTTGGCTTTGAAGTCTTAAGGGAATAGGGCCTAAGGTTAATGTTTAAAGCCAAGTAGGACTTTCGGAAATGGTAGTGGAGGGTCATAAAAATATTTTTGATTTTTTGAAGAGCATCCATGGAGCATGGAAAAGCAGCAATGCAACATTTAGGAACATCAATGTAGCATGTAAGAGTGTTAGTGGAACATTTTAAAACATTAGCATAGTGTCGTAGAGCACCATCATTGGGTTAGTCATAGGTCTCAATGGTGTTGGAGACCTACATTTTGGCAGTTGTTTAGGGACACGAAACAAAGGGTGTAGTTTTATTCATTTAATGGTCTACCCTTGTGTGGTAAGTGTTTTTAAGCCTTCCTTTTTTTTTCAACTTGTGGTGTGTGGGGAATAATTTATCTTATGGAAATTCCTCCCCCTATAGGAGATGTGTCCCCTAGCTCCTTTTCCCCACATGGGCCTTTAATAGAAGTCCTTTAGGTTATTGTTCTTTCACATGGGCTTCATTCTATAATTTTGGCCCCCTCCTTCTTTCCCCGCCATCATTGCGATTTTTGTTTTTATTCCATTTCATCCGACTAGGGCATTTCAAGCATATGGGTTAATCATACCTTCATTGCATATCGAAAGTACAAATTGAGCCCCCCGAATGCAATACCCCATGTTCTAATTGTGGTGCTTCATTTATGTGTCTCAACATGGCGTGCCATCAAAGGTAGTGTCAAGTTTTTTTAGCTAGTTATTCAAGTGGCAATGATGGAGCCCCATCCATCCAAAACCCTTGCCCCCTTCTAATAGCTTGGGCATGGATATTGAACTTGGATCCCATTGGAGTTTTTTTGTTAAGGTTCCTCAGGCTTTGATTGTATTTGTGCATCCTAGTTGCTTTGAGGCGTGAGGTGCATCCAAATTTCCTATAGATTACATAACACAAGACCTAAACAATGTTGTTGTTTGGCATTTTTTTTTACTCTTCCCCTAGTGGTGCCTTCTCTTACCTACTCAAGGGGGGTGGCTAAACATAGAAATATTAAGATTCAATTACAAAGGTTTCTTTTAAGCGATTGGAGGACTTTCAAATAGAGCATTTGTTATGTGCATAAGCATTAACAATTGTTTTACCTTTAATTCCCACTATTCAAACAGTGCCCTAAAGAGGTGAAAACACACTAAGGTGGAACACAAATGGCACATTGCGATAATCCATTTTTAGTCCATTATGAAATAAAATACATTAGGAAAGGATGACAAAAACAAGATATTTTTAATCAAATGGGTATTGTGGCAAGGTGTTATAGAATTTTTTTTCCATAAGGATTTAAGCATCTTTAGCTTATTTTATGATGATTTTATAAAATATGAGCATTTAAATCATTATTTTCAACAAATGAAGGACTTCCTTTAGAAGTTTCATACTTGATATACATCTCAAAATTTAATCATCAAATATTTTCAAGTTGTCTTATTTAATATCAATTTGCCACAATAATATATTACCATTAACTCATTTATTCATAAAGGACACTATATCAAGGTGTATTGAATCCATTTAATTTATCCTTGACCAAACATGTGTTTTTGTACAATTTTAAAAGTCTAGAATAAATTGAATACCAAAGATTTGATTTATGAATTTTTAACATAGTGTTTTGATGTATGAGTTCATTCTTGACATGAATCCCATTTCATCATTTGCACATATCAATTGGAATAAACTACTATTGAAAATTTTTAAACTATGAAAAGTGGACCCACAAACATCCAAAGTGTAACAATTTAGTGTGCTTAGAATTTGGCCCTAAGGCAAATAGGAGAGTATGCTTGTGTTGCAAAGGTACTCTTTTGACACCAACTTCAACCTCTTCAAAGACCATTACTTCTTTGTAGGTTTTTCATCCTCTAGATTTATCCTTTCCATGTTCAGATTCTTTGATGGAATTCTAACCATAAATAGATTTGGATTTTTTAAAAAACATGTTTAGGTCGGTACTCATCCATTTGGCTCACCTTTCAACTAATGGACTTTTAGGCATGTTATTCAAATGCCTTCAAGATTCATTTTTCCCAAAGGACTCAACTAAAGATTTTCCTAGTTATTCCTTGTTTGTTTTTATGTTGTTGCAAAAAGGATCCCCAAGAGTGTAATTAAAGCCCTTGGTGTCATGAAGTTGTTAGCTTTGGCCAAGCCTTTTAGTGGCATTCGGCCAATAACAATAAACAAGGTTCTTTGTCGGTTGGTGAACCTCCTTTGCCTCCAATTTTGCAATGCATTTTTAGCCCACTTGTCCCCCCATTAATTTGGAGTCGCAATCAAAGGAGGTTGTGAAGTAGTGGTGCACAACATTTGAATAGCTTTAGATGTTCAATTAAGTGGTGTTGCAAGTAGACATTGCAAATGTTTTCAACATTGTTCCCCAAAGGGTTATATTTTAGAGGTTACATGTTATAGGTAGGAAGTTGTTTTAGGTCATACCTTTTGTCTGTTCCTTTTATGCCTTGCAACTCTTTTTCTTTAGTCACCACTCTTTTCAAGGTGATCTATTTGTTATTCAATCCTTCATTAGCACCTATTAGGGGGATTTTATGGGTAGTCTTCTTTTCGCTCAAGTTCATTTCCATGCCTTTCGTGATTCAATTGATCTTTTCCCGTCTTTTTTGTTTCCTTCCATTACAGATGGTCTTTTCCCATCTTCTTTGTTTCCTTCCATTACAAATGACACCCACATCATTGGGGATGCTTCAATTGTATTTCAAGTTTTTCATCATTTCTCTTCCCATTTAGATTTGATAGGCCTTGCAATTTAGCCCTGCAAGTGTGCTACTTGGTCTCTTCTAAGGTTACCTTCAGGGTTTTCACCTACATTAGGGTTTTATACCCTTGTTGAAGGCATTAAGGTTTTGGGTGTTCCTTTGGGATCCTTTTCCTTCACATCATCTTTTTTCCAAGATGATTTGAAGGATGTTGTTTAGCACATAATGCCTTTCTTAGGTTGGAAGATGTGCATGTGGCATTTGGAATTCTCACTCCTTGTTTCACCCAAAGGCCTTATTACCTTCTTCATTTTTACCCTCCACTTTTAGATTTTCAACACTAATTAGTTTCCTTTGATTCGAACTTCATTCACATATTTGGGAGACTAGTAGGGCTAGGTTTTTTGGAGTGTCTGGAAGCTCCTCTAATTTGTTGATAAATTTTTCTTCCCATCTTTAAAAGTGGGATACATCTTGTCTATGCCAATGTTATCATGATAACCCCAACAATGTACTTGGGGAGCTAAGGGTTTATTGCCCCAATCATCACATCTAAATTTTTGCAGGATGGCTACTCATTTTTATTGGGGGCTATAGGGGCCAGCAGTTCATAAGGTTCACTTCCAATCCACACTCACTTTAAATGGGCTTGTGACATTCTACCTCCAATTGTTTAGGCTTCCAACCTTCCATTTGAATAATCGTCAAAGAGAAGAATGAATTGTTTTCAAGAGAACATTTCCGAAAATGTGCATGATCACTCATTTTCCAACATCATCTTAAAGTTGTCTTCAAATTGTCATTGGGTTCAACTAAGATCTTACACAAGCCTAGGCTTAGGTGTTTGGTTTTTTGCCCGCCCAATCATCCCATCTTTTAAGATGGCATTTGCCATTTTATCCTTAGCACTATGCACTAAATTGAACCTCTCCCATCCTACAACTCATAGTCTTTCTCAATGCATATGTAGTCAGCCCATAGATTCAACAAAGATACACCTACTTCGTTGTGATCATTGGGGGAGAGCACACTGCTGCACATGATGTAGTTCGAGATTATTTTGCCTCCATTGCTAGGGATGTCAAGTTCCATGTTTTGAGTGAATAAACTCATGTTCCCCATCACCATCTCTCTAGTCGTCACAACGACAAGTGAATATTGTGCTTACAATAGATGGCATTTGCATTTTGGCAAACATAATCATTACTAACCCAACTCATGCAAATCTTGTTTTGTGAGTTGTTTTTTCTCAAGGAGTGGTTGTGACAATTGCATTTCAAGCAAAGGTTGTGTCATATCATGACCAACACCTTGAGGATGATTTCATCCCTTTAATAGTGAAGACATTTGGATGTTTACACTAGTAGGCAAATGACTTCTTTCATCGATGTGCTAACATGGCATGGTTGGCGAAGGGCTCTAGAGGTCCTCCTCTTTCAATTTTACGTTCATTTTATATAGGTAGGGGGTGTCAATGGCTCTTCAAAAAGTTCAGGCTACCACTATCTTGCGACAAGTAGTTGTAGCTATAGGAGAGGCCTCTTCTAGGCTTGGTGTCCTTGCAAGTTTTTTGCCCACCTCCTTGCACAACTTGCTTCATGCTATTGGTGATGGGTTTAGGTTCGAGGTTTCTTGATTTCTCCTCTTTGGGCAAATGATTGATGAAGGAGCTAATGGTCCTCCTGTTTTGTCATCACCATGCATTTTGTCCATAAACGACTTGATAAAACTTGTCAAGCTTGTGCAGAACACAGACAGAGATCTGTCTCCAATGATCAATCATTTTGTGCAAACTCTGGATAAAGAATGGACAGCATGAATGGATTTTGATTTGGCATTTGGTTTGTCTTCAAGGGCCCATGGTGTGTATAGATCCACCTTGGGAGGATCAGCACTGTAGGAGCTGGTTCACCCTGGCCTACTCAAACCAATACCCAGCAGGGTAAATGAAAGAATTAATTGATGAAAGTCAGAAATGTTAATCTTCTTTCTTATTGAGAGGTTTTCAAAATCTATTGCTTTGATCGTGTGCTGTTGTTGATAGCCTTCACATGTCTAAGGGCAACAGTACTGTCAGATTGGCTGTTTCCAAAACACTTGTCAACTTGCACACATGTAAAAGTTGAAACAAAAACAAAAATTCTCCATCCTACCAAAATCTAAACTGAAATAATTACTCAATTTTGAAGATTCTCAATTTTCCTTCACAAAAATTTGCTCTTTGAGAAAAGCATTTTTTGAAACTTCTAGCACTTCTAGAAAGTAACTTAATTCGTGTCGAAGCTGCCAAGGTATTATGGTATATATCTGCCTTGTACCAGTTTCAATACCAAGCATATATTTGCTTCATACCACCCAAAAATCAGTCTTGGACTCAATTCTGGTATGAACAGTTTAGAGTGGACCTAATTTTGAAGACCAGGCTCGTATGAATTTGTTTTTCAAACACCCCCACTATCAAGACTAGGCTGGTATATTCAAAAGTTGTAATTTCAGTGTAGATGAGAAAAGACATGCTTGTACAAATAGCATGACTTTCATCAACTGTAAAGGGATAACTGGAGCTGATGAGTTCCCCCACAACATTAAGGAAACTGATCTTTGTTCATGTGCTTCAGGTGATCAGCACTGATGGATATATATACCTCTTTTGTCTTTGTTGCCCAGTTGATCAAACCCAGTAGATGACATCTTCCAAGCAAATCTTAGCTCTTTAAACAATCCAGATTCTAGAACCACCACCACACAGAGCAATTTGTCTTGGGGTGGGACCCTACCATCTTCTTTATAAGTTTTTCCAATTTTAACACAAGCACAAGCTAAAAGTAATGTCAGCTGCTTCTTCCCAAAAGCTTGGACTTTGTGACACTTGGTACTTTTCTTCAGAAATAGTTCCTTGGCAAACCTTCTTAGGCCTTTGTGACACTTGGTACTGTCTGTCAGAAATAGTGCTTGCAGGCAACCTTCTGGTGGCCTTATTTAGCTTATTTAGTGGGTGAGGGAGCAGGGAATCAGGACAAAAGCCTGTGTAGTAAATAGGTATCCACAACAGAGAAGCCAAGCTGAAACTGCTGGTGCCTTCTTGACTGAATTGGTTCCTTTCGAGCTGGAAATGAATTACACAAAATGCCAAGAGGGAAAACAGTAACAGAAACCATGAGGAGGAAGGGGAAGCTGAAGTGGCTTTGAAAGGTGGGCAATGAATAGAGAGATTAAAACAAACCAGCTGGAGTCTGTATCAGTTCAAGCTTCATACCAAGGATGCATACTAAGGAAGACATTAAGACTGACAATCATGCCAATAACAGAAAAAGGGACCCAAATGACTTGGGAAGATCACCCAATCCTCTGGCTTCCCCCTGCCTTCACAAGGTATCAAGTGCTACACGATGGGATACAACCCAAAAAAATCAACACAAGTTCCTCACATCAGAACAAAACCATTTCCCCATTTCCTGCAGTGTGAACAATGACAATCAGATCCTCCAGTTAAACCTGCTGTCAAACTTTTCATTCAAAACTTTTCAGTGTGAACATTCAAGCAGAAACCTCATACTTCGATATTTTTTTATGGTACAAAGGCCTCACAAAAAAATTAGCATTGAAAAATATGATAACCAAAATTGCCCTTGAGTGCATGCAAATATTTTTGCTTGCAGCATTTTTTTGGCATTGAACCCTCTATTGACAGTGGAACCAAAATTCAGCACTTTCAATCTCCAACACACCTCTTAGTACTTTTATATATTGTGTGAAAATTCCAGGTCACACACAACAACAACAACAGAGATGCAACATGGCAAGGACAAAAACCCAAGATTGCTCTATGATTTATACTCTGCTGAATGGCAACAAAATACAAAACAACATTCAATCTGTGAATGTCCTGGAGGCAGTTAAACATGCAATCCATAAACGAATTCCCCTGTACCCAAAATGCATAACCAAAGAGATTGGTCAATGCACTGATTCTAGTGTTAAAGTCTACTTGCAAGAAACATGATATTACAAGCTTGAGAAAGAAAAATTGGAAAATTTTCAAGTCATTTGGATGAAGAATCAGAACTAGTGAATCAGAGAGCCTTCTCACATATGTACAACATGGCACTGATGATGTTACATCTAGCTGTTGGATGCAAGGAGCCCACAGAAGATTGCACAGCATTTGGACTTGGCTAAAATTGTTTGTTACCCAAGTTCCAAGTTTGATTGATTATATACAAAACTTGAGAGTGAGGAAAAAAAATCCAAAAACAGGACTTGAAGAAGAGCTCTATGATCTGAAATCAATCTCACCCACCTCAATCAGTGGACTTCGCTCTCACAGATCATAATGCACTCAAAAGGCAGCTGGCTGTGTGGAACAGATGGGTGGGTGTCGTTTTTCCCAAAGGAATTAGTGACAAAACTGCTCTTGTGCATGGTCTGGCGAGCACATTGAGCTCAATGAGGTCCTGGACGACCACCCAGTGATGTGATGATCTGATCCAGTTGTGGAGCTCAAATGCAACACATCTGCTGATGGACATTCATCATGAGCTACTTGATTATATGCTGAGCAATTCAAGTCAAATGGCTTTGGAAGTGCAACACCAGATTGCGAAGACAACACTAGCAGCTGATATGCAGCAGCTGGCATTCTTTCCATGGTAAAATTTGAATCAAAACTGTTCCCTAATTGCTCGAGCACCTGCACAAACCCATGAGAGAAAAACCCCAGGAACACAATTTCAGCCATTGTCTTTGATTAGGAGTTCAGTCAGCTCCAAGTTGGTAAGCTCGTTGTTAAGCTCCTCAAAGATCTGAAGCCGAAATGTGTGTGGAGTTAGTTGTAGAAGAGAATGTGGTTTTTCTCACACAAAAAGTTTTGTGGCTCATGACACTTGTGTGAGATAAACTTTGTGGTTTCATCCATAATTACAATGTACAATATGGGGTGTTCATTGTGGTATATATCACACTAGAATAGCAATTTCACATGAGGTAATGGCACATATGGCACAAATGTAATATGCATATATTATGTAATATGTAGACATTACATTGAAATGGCAATTTGACATTAGGTGCCATACGTGCCACTAATTAATCCCAAATTGCCATTTTAGTGTAACATATCGCACGATAAATACCACATATTGTACATTGTAATCGATGAACCCACAAAGTTTACCTCATACATGTGTCATGCGCTGCAGCTTTTTTGTGTGAGAATTGAATCACATTCTCTTGTAGTGAATTGGTGGAATTGCAGTAAATTTGGTGTGAGGAGCTCACACTCACCTGCAGTTGAAGCTTGAGGAACTTGACATAGTGAATGGCTTCATCAAGCATGGAGGCTGTATCCATCTTGGTGCCACCAGGAACAAGCCTCTGCAACATTCGGATCCGATCACTGATTCGCTCTCTTCGATGCCTTGCAGCAACACTTTGAGGGTCCTTGGAAATTCTCACATTCCTTCTCTTGGGTCTGGAGGCACTCAGCAGCTCCATCTCTGGCCCTAATAGAGTTCTACTGCTGCTGGGTCGTATAGCTGCTGCTGTAGCTCCTCCTCCAAATGTCAGGATGGGCCTCATGGCCGGATCTGCTGCTGGGATCATCATCGCTTTGGCCTGAGCTTCAGAGATCACTTGAGTTCCTGGAAATGGAAAGAGAAGTGGAACAGATGTCAATGGAGTTCCCGCAATGCCCTGAGAGACTGGGTACTGCAGTTTTTGCATTTGGGGTGTTGTTGTTGTGGCGTCGTATATCACATCCCTTTCGGAGCAAACGATCCCGTCCGAGCTTTCTCCTCCTCTCCAGGTTTCTCCAGAAACGTGAAGCGGAGCACGAAAGGCCGTCGGCTCCAGAGTGCACTGATCAGGCACTGTATCAGGCCCACCAGCGAGCTGGAGGTGGGAGAAGAATATCCCACCAAAGTTTTGGCCAGAAGTCGTTGAAGCCGATGAGTCGCTCACCGTAGGCTTGGAAGCTCCCGGGCTCATGAGGTCGAGCTCGGATTGCGCCATGATTTCCAAACTTTCCCGCAGCATGTCCGTCGACAAAGTCGAGGCCCCAACTGTCGTGAGCTGCTCCAAGAAGCTTCTGTCCATTGTCATCGCACTGTTGCAAATTAGGCCGCTGCCATCCACCCCCTCTGCCGTCATCTCACTGCTACTACTCGACCCTTGCAGCAAACTTTCCACAGAACTTCCACCATCCCTTCCTGGGCTCAACTGCTCCCCCGTAGCAAATGCTTGCAACAAACCCACGTGAGATTTTCTCGCCCCTCCGAGCAGCAGCAGCTGCTGCTGCTCCTCCTCCACCTCTTCGTCCTTTTCCATCACCTGGCTTGCATGATCGCCCGACAATCCGAACATGACGCTGCTCATATTTACCTCAAACTTCCGCAAAACTCTTCCGATTCCAGTTCCTCCTGATTAATCCTGCACTTCCCTACCAACAAGGACAAAATTCCACCACCTGCTCAATTTCCCTCACCCACGAGCACCACACACACACACACACACTCTCTCTCTCTCTCTCTCTCTCTCTCTCTCTCTCATTCATTATTCCGTTCACCATGAACGCATTCTACAAGCAAAACTCCTCGACGGCACACTTTGCAGCAAAACCAAAGTGAAAAATTATTATAATGATCAC
>Ga0209611_10007184_pt1 | contig 17927 bp, 10 predicted proteins | sample S1TSphgellanicum_3_FD_187693 | JGI IMG/M metagenome (GOLD analysis project Ga0209611, IMG submission 187693) | Host-associated microbial communities from peat moss isolated from Minnesota, USA - S1T2_Fc - Sphagnum magellanicum MG (SPAdes) (version 2) | ecosystem: Host-associated > Plants > Peat...
CAATGGAGCCATAGCTCTAGTTGGTGTCAATCTTGTTGCTCTCTGTTGGTTGTTGCAATCCTGCCCTGGTCTAAACTTGGCAGAAATTCTTTTCAGGTCCTTTGCACTGGTGGGCTAGTATCAGTCTGCTGGAGAAGGTAAGTAAATGAAATATGAAGATGGAGAAGGTCAGTGTGACTTTCTCTGTTATTATGATACCAATTATGCCAGGATGTGGAGAATACATGGCTGATCAGCTTGACCTGGATTTCTGGTTGTAGACAAATGAAAGGTATCCAGATTTCAAACACAAGAAGACAGGGGAAGCACTCTGGATTGAGGACAGACAAAACCAAGCATGGGTGGCAGCAGAGATGGCTGCAATGGCACCAGGCAGAGTGCAATTGAACATTTTTGCATGGAATCAGTAGCTTACAAAAGATGTGAAGGATGGGCAACTGGAGAAGGCAATGCAGCTTTTCCAACAAATGCAACAAGAAGGAATGAGTCCTGACAAATTCACTTTGGTTCAGGTGATTAAGGCATGTGCTGGTTTAGGAAGACTTGAAGATGGGAGACTTGTTTATAAACAGCTCATTCAAAGTGGTTACAAGTCCGATGTCTTTGTGTGCAATAGCTTGGTGGACATGTATGCAAAATGTGGGAGCATTGAGGAGGCTTGGACAGTGTTTGAGAAGATGCCATCTTGAAATGTTGTCACTTGGACCACCATGATATTGGGACATGTGCAATTTCGGCAAGGGCAGAAGGCACTTAATTATTTGAAAAAGTGCAACTAGAAGGTGTGCAGCCAGACTTTGTTACTTTTGTGGGGGTGCTGAATGCATGTGCCAGTATCCTTGTGCTTGAAGAGGGCAAGTGTGTACAGCAGCAGATTGTTGAATTTGGATGGGATTCAGATATGTCTTTGTGGGGAATAGCTTGGCTGACATGTATGAAAAATGTGGGAGCATTGAAGATGCTTGGTGAGTGTTCAACAAGATGCCATCTCGAAATGTGGTCACTTGGAATGCTATGGTAAAGGGCCATGTGAAATGTGGGCAAGGGCAGAAGGCACTGGAACTATTTCAACAAATGCAACAGCAGGGTGTGCGACCGAACTCCGTTACTTTTGTGGGAATATTGAAAGCATGTGCCAATGTGGCTGTGATTGAAGAGGGCAGGTGTGTTCATCAGCAGATCATTCAAAGTGGTTTGGAGTCTGATGTCTTTGTGGGGAGTAGCTTGGTGGACATGTATGCAAAGTGTGGGAGCATTGAAGATGCTGGTAATGTGTTAAAAGAGAGGCCATCTCGAGATGTGGTTAGTTGGACTGCCATGATATGTGGACATGTGCAATGCAGGGAAGGGCAGAAGGCATTGGAACTATTTCAACAAATGCAACAGGATGGCATGCGACCAAACTCTGTTACTTTTGTGGGGGCACTGAATGCATATGCCAGTGTACTTGCCCTTGAAGAGGGCAGGTGTGTTCATCAGCAAATCATTCGACATGGTTTGGAGTCTGATGTCTTTGTGGAGAGTAGTTTGGTGGACATGTATGCAAAGTGTCGAAGCCTGGAGGATGCTTGGAGTGTGTTCAACAAGATGCCAGCTCGAAATGTGGTCACATGGACCGCCATGATATTGGGACACGTGCAATGTGGGCAAGGGCAGAAGGCACTGGGACTATTTCAAGAAATGAAACAGGAGGGTGTGGATCCAAACTCTGTTACTTTTGCGAGGGTGCTGAATGCATGTGCCACTGTACTTGCCCTTGAAGAGGGCAGGTGTGTTCATCAGGAAGTCATTCAAAGTGGTTTGGAGCTGGATGTCTTTGTAGGGAGTAGTTTGGTGGACATGTATGCAAAGTGTGGGAGCATGGACAATGCTTGGAGAGTGTTCAATAAGATGCCATTTCGAAATGTGGTAACTTGGAGCACCATACTTGGAGGATGCGCCATGCATGGGCATGGTAAGGAAGCTCTTAAATATTTTGAACAGATGTGAAGAAGGTGTACAGCCAAATGATATCACTTTTATTTGTATTCTGTCAGCTTGTAGCCATGCAGGTCTGGTGGATGAAGGCATGCACTTTTATGCTTCAATGGTCACAGACTATATGATTTCTCCAAAATTGGAACATTACACCTGCATTGTTGACCTTCTTGGCCACGCTGGCCATCTACAGGAAGCAGAGAATATGGTCATGGAAATGCCCTGGAAACTGCATGTGGCTCCATGGATGGCTTTGCTTGGCGCTTGCAGAATTCATGGTAATGTGGAGATGGCAGAACGTATTGCCAAATGAATTCTTGAAATGGAGCTTGACAATGCTGGTGCTGTCAAACATCTATGCTGCTGCTGGTAACAGGCATCTCTGTGAGAATGTTGAACGGCAGAGGATGGCAAGAGGTGTGAAGAGGCAGCCAGGTTGCACCTGGATTGAAGTGAATAATGAGGTGCGTACATTTGTAGTAGACGATCAAGACCACCCTCTGATGATTGAAATTCATGCAGAACTCCAAGATTGTCAGGGCTTATGCATGATGCAGGGTATGTGCCTTCTATGAAATTTGTTCTGCATGATGTGGAAGTAGAAGAAAAGGCATTTCATTTGTGTCACCATAGTGAGAAACTGGCCATTGCATTTCAGCTCATCAACACAGCTCCTGGTAGTCCTCTCCGAATAAGAAAAAACCTGCAAGTTTGTGAAGATTGCCATACTTCCACAAAGTTCATCTCAAAAATAATTGGGAGAGCAATCATGGTGAGGGATGCCAATTGCTTTCATCACTTTGAAAATGGTATTTGTTCTTGCATAAACTACTGGTGATTCCTGTAATGTGTCTTGTCAATCACTATATCATGTTCTTTCTGGTTATAGTAGCATGTCTAGTGGTAGTGTAACACGGTCAAAATTGACCATGTTATCAGAGGGCAAATGTCAATTGATAATTTGGTAATTAGCGTAGTACATTTCATTCCTCCTCCCATTTGTATTTCTTCCACCAATTCAGGAGAATAAAAACCATGTGATGTACACCTTCCCAGTTCCAACCAAAAACTGGTGTATGTGAACATCCAACAAATAATTTCTCAAGATTATTTCTTAGGAGATTGTATCTACATAACATTTCAGCAAGTTCATCTAGAAGTATTTGGATGCTTACCCATTTTGGTGGATCTTAACATGTTCTAGGATAGTCAATGTCTTAACATGTTTTAGGTTTTGGACCAGTTAAGGGATTCATTCAGAAGTATGGATGCTAGCCTTGATTTTAAATGTCTGCCCGAAATTGTTAGAGTGAGGAGGCCAATGAGGGTAGGAGACGCAAAAATTATAACCATGTTTTAAAGGCTTGTTAGTAGTGGTTTTTTTCCCGTGATGAAATTTCACATGCTCGAGCTGTTTTTGATGGAGAAAGTGATACCAGATGAGGATTTTGGGGGTTTTTCCTCATCATATATTTTAGGTATTTAAGAAAAAAATGTGAAGTTTCACCAGATTTTGAACAAGGTATGGTAGTCAGAAACATACAAGGATGCCTGAAAAATTCTACTACATCTATATTTATTATTGATTATCACCATTTGCTCATCAAATTTTTTTAAAAACAGAACATTGCTTGTTAGAGTTGTGAAAAATTATGGCATCATTTAAAAGTTTAAATTAGAGTTTTCAGGTTTTGTCTCATAGATCACCCTTGGAAAAAGGCAATGAATTCAGCTACAGAAGTATCATCACTAAACTATTAGATATTGATTCTAGTGACAAAACAATATATAAAACAAAATTTCAGACATGGAATAACTTTGATTTGTCTCACTAGACATTTTTTATGTTGTAATTAGTTCTCTTGTAAAATGTCTAGATCAATGTGTAGCTAGAAATGGGTTTTTTTTTTACATTACTAGGTGGTTGATTAGGATTTGATAAAATGCAATGTATATTACGTGATGAAAAAATTTCAATCCTATTGAAACAATCAACAATGAAAAACAAACTCATAAATCATAATTCATATAATGCCCACTCCAAGGTTGCTTGGAGATGTATCCATTGAGGCCCCAAGCATATCTTGTAAATGAAAACCAACAAACATTTTATGAACCAAGGAAAATAAAAATCAAATAACATTGATGAATATAATAGATGTATATTTTTTTTTATTTGTTAAATCAAATAGAGTACAATATTGTGCATATACCATCAAAACTCCCATTTTTGACCTTTCATCAAGTTTCTTATCAAGATTTAACAAAATATTTTATAGTGAATTCAACAACTCTTCTGTTTCCCTTTCTATATTCCTCCAAATTGTTTGAAAAAACAACTTTCATTTCAAATTTTTAAGCACTTAATGTGTCTTTCAAAACCTTGCAAGTTGAATGCTTTCAAGATTGGTATGAAATCATTGTCATTAATTTTACCCATTCAGATAACATTTGGTTTCTCACAAAGTTGGCCAAACAATATTCAACAAATGTTATTGCTAATCAATTGATGGAAAATAGGGCCCCATTACAAAAAAAAACATAACTTTGTAAAAGGTTCAACTTTATTAAAATGTTATGATATGTGTGTTGCCCACATTCTTGCGAATCCACTAGTTTATAATGTTGAATTGAACATGAATAATTGTCAATGGAAACTTGAAGGCATTCGTACATGACAACCAAAATGACAAGATTGTAAAACAACCAACATCACAAAGAATCCTCTAGATTATGGCAAGATCAATGTTGGGTGGTAATGAAACAATATTAGGCATGGTTTGTTCAAGTAAAGTTCAACAATTGAAACTTTGTGGGACTTTTGTTCAATTTATAAAATAAAGGAAGATAAAGCACTTGTAATAGATCAATAAACAACAAGGCAAGTATTCAACAAATATAAAATAAATCAATGATCTAGTAAGATTTTTGCATGGAAGAAATTTTAGTGTCCTATTCAAGTACCTTGTAAGGCTTTTTCCTAGATGGACCATGGGACATCTATTAGCTACGCTTTTTGTTATGCTAGATCCACTTGTGATGGGCATCAATGGTGGGGAACACCAATTACATTTTAAAATAAACCCTTGTAAAACCCATTACCACATGACATAATGACATTTCACCTTGTTGGGCTTGATGTGTTTATTGGTGGAAATTTTTAAAAAGATGAAAACATTTTCAACCAAAACAAAAGAGTTTATTCACACAAATAGCTTGCAAGGTTAAAACATTAATGTTGATTTAATTATCATGATATTATGTTTTGTTAAATGCATGACCCAAAAAGTGGGAATCGTCAACCATCCAATACTAAGCATGGTTTATTATATTGTTTGATGGGTAAAACTTATAATTACATTGATATACCCATATATTTTACTTGGCTACATATAGTCATTCAATTTATCCTTCCTGAATGAAAGGTAATTATTTTTTAAGAAGGTAATTGACAAAGGGTATATGCCAAAATCATTATATAACATATATGCATTTCCACATTTTGCAACGCCTATGGTTATGATGAATTTGTGCAAATTATAGTGACTAACAATTGAATTTTTTTAAAATATTTTATTATACATTATGGTAATTACCTTGAAAAATACTCTTACCAAATGATCTTGAAATATGTCATTATAAAAATGCTTGACTTGAGAATACATTTTTAACACTATTGAAATTGATTCTATTATATTATGTTGATTTTATTCGTAGGATGTTTGAAGTTTCATGTGTTTATGTTTTCAATTCCAATTTTACAAGGACATTTTTTTTCCTCCTTTAAAAATCTATCGTAGTTATGTAAATTTTAACCTTATGCTTACCCAATTACCCAATATTAAGTATGGTTTGTAAAATTAAGATTGAACAATTGAACTTGTTAGTATCTTGTTCAATGTGAAAAAAGAAAGGAAAACAAGACACTTTTACTACATTAATAGAAATAAGAGAACAACTCATTGAGAAAAAAAATGTATCAAAGATTTGAAGGGATTTTTTATACACTAAAAAGAAAAAGAAAAAGAAATTATTCAATGAAAAGCACATTATCTTTGTAATAGAAAAAAAAAATCTTCATCCATTTCTTGTGCATGTTTAAAATTCTTCTACTGATGGTTTGTACAAATTATTGTTGAAAGGTGACAAATGCAAGTTTGTCACATGAGCATGAACACCACTTGTATCTCCATGTACACCCTTGTTCTTGTATACTTTTTTTGTAATCTAGGTTTTTTATATTTTGGACCACCCTTTTTATACAAATTTTTTTTAAAAAAAAATTGTAAAGTCTTTTTTTTTAAAATCACTTGTGTTGGTTTTACACATATGTAGTGTCCCACCGCTACCAAGAAACATGGGTTTAATTCACTAACCCATTTCACTACAATGTTTTAAAAGTGAAATGGGTTTACTAACTATTATTTTAACCAAGTGCAATTTCACCATTGGTGAAATCATTGACGCTTAATTCATTAAGATTCATTTTTTTGTTATTCAAATTATTTACAAATAAGTAAAAAAAGATATATAGTTATTGAATGTAAGTATTTATTAAACATGTGTGTTTATTAGTTTATTAGGAGGTTTGGTATTCATACAACTTTAAAAACATGTTATAATTTGTATTAAATTTATTTGCATGAATGAAAAACAACTTTCCAAAAAATAGATGAATTTTTTATTCAAAATAAAAAAATTATACAATTTACAACACCAAAAAAATCATACGTGTATAAATTCATAATAAAAAAGTTCCATATATAGTTAAAATTAGATGATAAAATCATTTACCCCTAATTCAAAATAAAATTTATTCTAGAGTTCATTTTTCTGTTATTCAAATTATTGTCAACATGTATTAAAATAAATATTTTAATTTACCGTTATATATTTTTAATTAAATATTTTATTTATCAAAACTTTTGGTCATAGAATTAGTTTTTTTAAGTTATAATTTTTATTAAATGTCATTTTATAAAAAATTTAAAACCTTAAAAAATGATGAAATTTTATTATTCATAATAGAATTTAATAAAATTTATGATATTGAAAAACATATGTGTGTAAAAAGTAATAATTATTTACATAATGCTTATAGTATTATATATCATTATCAAATAGTTTCAAACCGCATAATATTATGTGTTTTAATAACTTAAATATTACACATTAGGGTAATTATTAAATAATTATATTAACATAATAAAAGAATTATAGGTTTTATATTGATTAAACATATGTTTAAATGTGGAGGGATATAATATTCATATTATATACATGATCATCAACAATCAACTTTTTTTTTCAACAAAAAATCAATGTTGTTGCTTTTTAAGGCTTATTCAATATTATGTTATTGGAATTTTAATTTTTCCTTCAAAACATATTGTTGAAATGGATCAAGTAAAAAAAATTCAAATGCATTTTCAATCAAATTACTTGATTTTTCTTTTTTTTAAAACATATATGTGTGGAAATCTTGAAATATATATAGAATGAATTTTTATTTTTTTCATTTGGAGAAATTTTGAGAAAGATAATAATGATTTTTTTTTTAAATCTTCAAGACACCATTGTTGAAATGTTGGAAATTGCAAGTTTCAATTGTATTTAGTCATATTAAGTAGTCAATTTTTCTTCAAAATATTATAGGTGTGTACATCTTGGAATTTTTAATGTTTTTCACTTGGACAAAGTGTGAAAAAATAATAATTTTTTAAAAAGAAACAATATTCAAGACATCATTGTTGAAATGTATTAAATTGCATGATTCAAATGCATTTTCAATCAAATTAAATAGTTTTTTTTTCTTTTAAAATATGAATTATGTGTAAATCTTGGGATAATTTTCTAAATTGAATTTTTTTTTTCCATTTGGACATAGTATGAGAAAAATAATAATAATTGAAATTGATTTTTTAGAAAACATTTGCAATAAACAACATAATAAATATAAATTTAATCATCACCCTACTTGTATCATGTCAAATGAGGTGATTGGATGGCAAAGGCAATAGGTTATCACCTTTTAATCCAAGGTTCAAACTTTGTTAAAACTTTCATGTGGTCAATGGTGTATGTTGATCATATAGTCAACATTGTACATTAAAAAAAAATTAAATATAAAAAATAAATATTCTAATTAATATTAAATTAATCATTAAATGATTCAGAAAATTAATTTAATTTAAATAATAAATGTCATGTGGCAATTTCTAATTTGATTATTTCCAAGTGAATTCATTTGTTCATACCAACCCATCGCCAATCACCAATAAATGTGGTGAATTGATTAGATTTTTAATCTAATGAATTATTGATGATATCATCTAAATGATTAATGAAACTCCTAACAAACTAAGGATGCAACTTTATTAATGCACATTGAAATAGAAAATTGGATGTTAACCTTTTTTTTTTATTCTTTTACTTCCTTTTCCAAGGTAATTTTGGGTTGTCTATTGTAATTGTTCTATTGCAAGAGATGCCTAAGGCCCACAAGACCCATGACCAATTGCACCATCCAATTTTCAGTTTGTTTTGGGTTTTGTTGGATAAACCCCAACTTAGTTAGCAAACCAATGACTAGTCAAGTTTAAAATTTTTGGGTAATCTTGGAAGAAAAGATTGTTGCCCGTGACTATGTACCTATCTACTTGCTCATGAAGATTTACTTACCTAACTATGACTACTTATTTATTTACTTGCTCACAATTACCAACCTACCTTGCAATACCTTCATTCATATACATATTTCATTTTTATAAGTTTGTCTATATGCACTTCCAAGCTACATTCTACCTCCTCCATCACCTAACTTCACTTCCAAATGAACACATGCACCTTCATTGCATTTTAAAAGTATGTCTAGCTTGAAGTTCATCATCACTTTTTTTTTGTGTTTTTTCAAGCCTTTGTGCAAAACTTTAGAACAACCTAAGACTTCCTCTTTGGCTTGCCCTCGTGTAAGTCATATGAGTTTCAAGGAACATTTAAAGCTACCTAGTAGGCACCCTTCCATTGTAGGTTCCATTAAAGGTTAGCTTGTGGTCACCTTTTTTTGTTTTTTAATTTGAAAGGTCATTGTTTTGTGTTTGTTTTCTTTGTTGCAAGTGTGGTGGCAACTCCTCAAAGCTTATCATCATCATTCTTTGTTTTTTTCTTTTTTTTAAATTAATGTTGCATAAGTGGCATCAAGTTTCAAGCTTGTTATTATGTGTTTTTTTTTTGTTTTATGTTTTTTTGTGAGACAAGGGCAATGTAATGCTTTAAGCTAGTTAACATTCTATCTAGTTTTTGTTTAATTTGTGTTGTTGTACAATGGTGACAATGAGTTCCAAGGTCATTATTGTTGTAATTTTTTTTTGTTTATTTGCTACAAGCAACATGACAACACATTGTGAATTCAACATCATCAAGGTTTTTTATTTGGTTGTGGTACAAGGGTGACAATGAGTTTCAAGCTTGTTATCATTTAGTTCTTTGTTTTTTTTTGCTTACAAACATGGTTGTAAAAAGCTCTAAACTAATAATTATATCATATTTTGTTTATAATGTGTTACAAATGTGACGGCAAGTTTTAAGCTTGACATTGTTATGTTTTTCATTTTTGGTTATTTTATTGTTGTGAGCACAACATCAACAAGCTTTAAGCTCATCATCATCAATATTCCCAAGTGAAAAGCACTTGGGGAGTTGTAAATTTATAAGAGTCCTAAAGGTGTAAAATAAAAGTTCAAATGACATATGATGTCAAAATTAGACCTTCAATATGCCATTGGAAATGTTGTGGAAAGTAATTATCAAAAGTGGGTTCACATTTTTCATTTGGAGTTATGAAATAAAAGTTATGGCCAAAAAAATAGTCATGAGTCAATTTGGAAATTTAACTCCCAACCACAAAAGGTTAAAAAAAAGGATTAAATCACCTTTTAATTGAACATGTGATATGAAATTGGAAAGTCTCTTCAAATGCTACAACTTTCCTTTGAGAGATTTTCAATCAAAGCTTGTATGTAAGGATCATGAACCCATAAAGTCACAAGATTCATAACTTGCCAAAATCAAGAATTTTCTAGTCCGCCTTTTAGGAGTTTAGGATTCTCAGATATTCCTACCATTTTGATGCACCCCCTAATCCCATAGTATATACTATAGGAAAAAAATTGATGGTTCCTCTCCAAGTCTAAGTTGTGGTGTGTTTTATGAAAATTTTGGTTCACCCATGGTTCATATAGTCACCATTTAGATTCCAACTTGGACTAATTACATTTTTATCTTTGCATTCTAAATTAAACATGGGAATTAACATTATTTTCACCCCACATGCTATAATCTAAATAAATTCCATGGATTTGAAAATGGAAACATAAATAAATCTAGGCCCCAACTAGCAAATATCTTCCCTTGTGTGTATCACTAGTAAGGGTCAATAGGGTCCAAATTCTTTAAGATATACCAAAATCTTGTCACCATGCTCAATCTTTTTTACCTAGTCATTTTTACCATGTAATGACACATTTATGGAAGATTATGACGGAATCTAAAATTGTAGTGATCTAAAATATGGTAGTTATGAAATATTTGACACTTTTTGATTCATTATTTTCATGGGGATCAAAATATAGGGTAAAAAAGGACTAGATTAAAGACTAGGTCCTTTTCATCCTGGGTGGCACATTTTAAAAGATTTTGACCTGATAATTATTAATTTTTTCATCCACCAATGGAGTTTATTCCCCCCCAACAATAATATCTTCCTTATTTTTAAATAAAAACTCAATAGACTATTTATTAGTGTGGCATATGTTTTGGGGTTTAAGGAGGACATGCAAAAACTAGATTTTTTTTTATGGCTTTGAGCAATGGCCATCAAGTTGAAACTTGATTAAGATGCCACGGCTGTCAACAATTTAATATTCCAAATACAAGAAAAAGAAGGATTACGATGTTATAAATTTTTGATAAAAAATTCAAGTAGACCAATTTGCTAACCTTGGGCTATGCAGGATGTTGTTGTTCACCTAACTTTAGACAAACAATTATTTTTTAAGTTTGATGTCATCCTTTTTGGGACTTGAATGGGGTTCGATTATTTCCTACATAGGAAATTTTGAAAATTGATATGTTGCATAATAGGGGAAAGTGTATATCCATATTTATGTGTGTTGCATATTAACCTTCTTCAATAGTCAAGATCATCTTGTTATGATTATAGGGGGTATACATGATTAATTAATGTGCATTCAACTATAGTCAATCATTAGCTTGAATAGAACATTGGACACAATTCCAATCATATTTTTATCAAATTGACTTCTATGCCTTGCATTTCTATAAATTGGGCAAAATGAACATGAATCTTTTCTAGAAATTTTCCATTGCGGTGTAGTCATGATCCCCCACCAATTCAATTCTAAATTGACAAAAAATTTAACTTGTTGAAGAGTCAAAATGGAATTGTTTGGTTTTTTAAACATGTAACTCAAACTAATTTTAAAACTCCAAAATTGTATCCTCCATCAAGCCTCTTTTTCTAAGTCCTTTTCAATTCCAATGAATTTTTTCCTTCCGTCACAAAACACTTAAAACTCCACCAACAAAGGGAAAAAGTTGGGTTGTTGAATTTTTGGGGTGGTAGTTGCTCACTTTGAACCATAAACCACATGGGCTAGAGTGAACCAACACCCATTAGCACACCATCCACTAAATGCCCATTTATGATTGAATTGAGATGAATTCCAACAATTGAATCAACAAATGATTTCACCTTGGTCACCCATTATCCCATTGCAATTCATCCATGCATTCCAAAATTGTTCATACATCCATTGAATATCATTTGTGAATTTTCAATGGATGAATATTACATGAACTTTCCATTCACAAGTTTTTGTGGATGAAATTTCAAGGATGAATGATAAATTTCCATGGATGATGAAATTCACTTGATGAAATAAAGTTCAGATCCATGAAATATCATTAAAAGTTTTATGTCATTGACGAAATATAATTCATTCACAATTTGATTTCATCTTTTATGATTCATCCAATTTCCATGGATGATGAAATTCACTTGATGAAATAAAGTTCAGATGCGTGAAATGTCATTAAAAGTTTTATGTCATTAATGAAATATAATTCATTCACAATTTGATTTCATCCTTTATGATTCATCCAATTTCCATGGATGATGAAATTCACTTGATGAAATAAAGTTCAGATCCATGAAATGTCATTAAAAGTTTTATGTCATTGATGAAAAATAATTCATTCACAATTTGATTTCATCCATTAATATTCATCCAAATTCCATGAATGAAAATTTGTGAACTATGATTTGTGAATTTGTACTAGATCAATGATAAGACTTTAATGGATCAAATTCAAGATGAAATAAATTGGAATATGAGATATTGTCCAAAAATGTATTTCATTATTGAAAGTTCATGTGGGTTGTCATGTTAACATCACCACTTAGTTGGTCTTTTTAAACATGAAGCAAACGTTACCTTAATTGTAATTTTTTTTTCACACAACCTTGTTCTTTTTTATTTTCAAAATGCAAGTAAATAAGTATTTGAAACAATGACTAAAACGTTCATATAAAAAATGATTATGGTAATATGAAGGCCATTGCCTAATGGTGACCAAACATGATTGTCATTGTTTGATGTGGATTGAAATCATCATCATTGTTCGATGGTAATCAAAAGTAACATCCACCACTAGGATAAAAACCAAAAGTGATTTTCACCATTCAATGGCACCAAAACAATAGCCATTGTTGAATGGTGATAAAAATTGTTGAAATTTTATCTCCAAAATCATGATGACCAATTTTGGTAAGTTGTCATGAAAATTGACATAAAAAAATTTCATGGATGATTTGTGATAAGTTCAATAAATGATGTTTCATGGATGGTACAAGATTTTGGATGAAATTTACATCATCATACATATAATCCTACCCATGGGGAGGCCACTATTTCTATTTTATGGAACATTTAAGATTAAGAAAAATATTTATTAGTATGCTATGAAATAATGGTATATTTTAAGTATATTTTCATGATTAATTATAGGCACCCTATTTAAATTTAATTAAATTATATTTTATACTATTTTCAATATTATTATTGCACCTTATATGTTTTGCAAACATGTTTAAAATAAAATGGAAGTAACTTCCCCATGATCCTACCACTATGGATGTATTGATTTGAACATGACACAATTCTTTTATTAAAACTACCATTGCAATGCCAAGTAGGTGGAACATAATTGAAAATCGGTAGAATATATATGTAATCAAAACCAATTATTTATTTTGTTAAAAAAATTTGGTGTTGTTATTGATCACAAAAGGCCCCAAAAGAATAACAAAATAGGAAGTTGTTTTTTGGCCTTAAAATCTAAAGTCTTGTGGTCAAAGTTATTTAGACAAGAGGTAATGCTTTGATTAAATAAAATAAAATTACAATGGTTATAGTTGGAACAATTATCAAAAAGTAGGGTGACTATTTTTATTTTTTTGTCCTTTTTAAAAAGTTATATTTGAAATTTTCTATTGGCAATGACATTGCCATCCATTAACAAGCAAATTGAATTTGGGTTATAGTTTTTATTTTGAATTTTTTATAATGTTTTTGTCTACTTTAAAAGGCTCCATAATTCTCTAGTTTAAAACCTATATCTACTTGGGTTTCATGTTAAACTTGCATTACCAATGATGATGATTTATTTTCCATTCGACACAAATCAATTCAATCAATTCTATTTGGAACTAAAACTAAATTCAATTGGACTAATCATTTTAGTTGGAATTAAACTTGTTATAACAACTATAGAATGAATAGAACATCTTTATGGCACTTTTAAAACTTATTTTAATTATAAAATTATGATGAAGGTCACGATGTGGTGGGGTGATGATTCTTGTACGGCCAAATTAGGCACTAGTGAATGTAATTCACCACCTCCCACAAGCAATAGTCTAGGATCATATTATTTAATAATAGTTTGGAGATATGTTAATCTTTCCATGTGTCCAATAAATATATATTCTGCACTGCCTACATTTGTTTTTATAAAAATGAAACAATTAAGGTTCAAATCTAGGAGCATGGTTCCATACACTTTGCAAAGCAAATTTGTTACACACATCAAGTGGTGGGCATTCTAAGAGGATCTTCAATGGTGCTCAATATATGACATTACAAAAATATTTTTCACATTCAAGTTTAGTTATTTACTTTTTTTCAACCACACCCATCAAATTAAAATTGGGACTACAAATAGTTGGAAGACACTAATAACAAAACATTTGGACCAATCATCATGATTGCCCAATCCAAAACAAGGAGAATACTTAGATTATATTTATTACATTACTTTGTCATGGGTGTTTGATCTTTTTGTGCCTTTTACTAACTTCAACCAATTGTGCAACAATCTTGGGCCAAAACCATTTTTTAAAGCAAAGCCTACAAGTCTTGATTTTTTTCATCCAATTTTAATTTTTAAGGTCACACACTAAGCATTGGTGGAATTGTTCTAATAGACTTTGCAATGAGGTCAAGATGTGACCTTCAAACCTAAATAGGTTTTAGAAAAAGGCAAATGTACAAAAAGATGCACCTAATCAAAAAATGGATGTTGAACAAGATATAGCTCCTCCTTGGAAGAATAACCAACCCTCATGTGACATTGCTCCATCAATTGAAACATAGTCATTAATTTATGTCTCCACCCTTCAACAAGATATTAATGTCCCCCCACATGTCAAATTTTAACCCTCTTTCATATTTAAAAAACCCAATTCATGATGCAAATAGTCCAATAAACAAAGACAACTTATTTTTATGTCATTTTTATATTTTGACCACATTATGGTTGTCCTTACAATTTGCATCACTCATTAGTATTGTAGTTTTTGCATGTAAGCTAAATAATTTACCTCAAATTGGATGGTGCAATAATTCTCAAATTTTTTTTGTGAATATTTGAAATCATTCCATTTGGTCAAAATAGGTTAATAAGCCATGGGATCTATGATAATGATAGGCAAACCTAGTAGGGAATAGTTGTAGAACAAACTTCAAGGGATCATATTTCATTTCTTCTCTAGAAATTTGCATCAAAGGGACCCCTATGGTAGACATACTAGCACTTGCAAAAATGATGAGATTGGTTTTGATGCTTCTACTTCTAACAATATGCCAACCTCCTCCAATCCTTAAGAATGTACTAAGAATACATGAAATGGAATACTCCTTGTTCCGTTATCAAGCAAGGCTTTCCTTAGAAACTTCCAAGACTTAATTCATTCACTAAATAACAAATATTTTCAAGACTATGTGCAAAAATTCAAACCCTATAGGAAACTTGTCATTTGACATGTAACATGCATATTAGGTGCTCAAGAACATAAAATTACCTCCTTGAATCCATTTCAACTACTAAATTTGATGTATTCCAATACTATCCCAAAATTTCATATCTTGTAATAGACGGTAAGAATTTGATATCCTCATTGATTATGAGTAGTTCTCTTTTATACAAGACCTCTTATGGCATTGCAATACTTCATCTTTTTTGTAATGCAACTCCCTTGCTATACTTATTTTTCCTTGACACAATTTGTGTTTTTTCCTTCTTTGACTACTTATTGATATTTAGATTTTGGATTGTTTCCTTACCCTACTCCCTTTATGGTCCATAATTAGTTAATTATCTAATTGAGTTCAAGTGAATACAATTACAATTAATAGAATGTAATTCCAATTGAATTGGATTTGAAATTCAATTCAATGCAATTCCAATTCAATCAATTTGCAATTGAATTTCCACTGACTTTAGTTGAATTGCAATTAAATTAAATTGAACTCCACTTTGGAAAATCAATTTAATTTGAATTCAAATCCAATTTGAATTGAATTGAATTGAATTGGAATTCCTTAACAATGGTTGTTGATTTTCAGAATCCAACACAAGAAAAAAATTTCCAAAATATGTTCAAAGGCAAATAGAAAAGGAGGCACCTTCCCCCTTTGTTCAACAATTCCTTATTGAAGTGCCTATTTATTTAAGAATTGGTTGACTATGTGAAATTGTCAAGTGGGCAACCACTAATGAACTCTATACTTATTTCAAACCAATTTTGATTATCATTCTCGCTAAAATTATTTGCCAATATGATTGCAATGATTAAAAATGAGGCATATTTGGATTTAAAACCCATGTTAATGGTATGTAAATGGAATACTATGGGGGAGACATATAGACACCTCACAAATTTTTTTAAAAATGACTAACAATGACATTGCCATCCATTTGAAATTGGAACATATGTAGACCTCTTTTGTTATTATCACCATTCATTGGTAGGCATTACATATCTCTACTTTATGTATATATGTGCGATTGCATTACATAGACTTAGGTAGCAAGCAAAAGAAGAAAGACATTATGTTTACTCCTTGAGAATGGGAGGGATCTTACACCTGAAGTAGGTATACTTGGTTCTTTTAGATGTAATATCCTTCCCACTATCTATAACTCCCCCTTCTTACTTTCCATGATCTACATATGTTTAGGTTCATGATAACTTTAACCTCATGCTTTATGATAGACTAGTGGGTACCCGTGACCTTCAGACACTGTGAAGTCCCCCAAAAGTGAATTGGGGGGAGGGGTGAGCAAAAAAAGACAAAATTATCAAATATATTTGGTTGGTTTTGAGTGTGTAATAAAAAATATAGAATCATGATTACAATTGTTTACTTCATTTCCGGCTTTATAGTCAGTTTTGGCACAATCTTATTGAGGAAGGTCGCCACATTTTTCTATGGAAGATCCCCACTGTGGCTACGAACAAAAAATCTTAAAAAAATAAAATAAAAAACAACACTGCTAGGGACGACCTGGGGTCTGTTGCTCCTGGCAACTACCTCCTTACTATGAGATAAATTGTCACATGATTGTCTCCTCCATTCCATGGATGGATAACGGGACCCCCACCCCCAATAGAAAAAAGAAAAAATTTCTCCCTTCCCCCTCTCCCCAAAACCCCAAAAAAGGAAAAAATTGGCTGCACTGATTGCATACCGAACCTTCCTCAGTGCCTGCCTGAAATTTTTATTATGGGCTAATACCCCTTCATAACAGGATAGATACCTATTGTGTTATAAATAGGGCAGAATGGGCAATTCCCTGAAATAGTGGAGTTTTGCAATTTAAGAAGGGCCTGCACCCTCCCCTCTTTGCCTTGGATGGATGGAGGGATGGATGGACGATGGGATGGACGACCGGACAGATGGATGGAAAGTAATGTGCTAGCTTTTTTTGGTTCTCTAGTAAGCCTCACCAACAAAACTTTTGCCACGGTGTGCATGGGTGGATGATTTCAGATTCCCAAGTTACATATAGATTTTTGTTTTTTGGAGGGGTGGGGTTATCAATGGAGCAAGCTTTTGTGATTGTAAACAAATGGCCCACAACAAAGGCAATTTGTTTTTGAGAACATATAAAAAACAGTAGTAAAGACTACAAACACATAGATAAGCAGCAAGCTGTGCTTAGCATATGACATATTTGACTCTCAGTTTTCTAATCTACTTCTGGCCTGTTGCAGGATCAGAGGGGAAAAAAAAAATTGTCAAGTTTGTCTTTTCTCTTTTTTATTATGACCCCAACACCCAAGCATTGCTTAACAGGAAATGGCAGCTACAAAATTTTGGTGGGTGGGTTGTGCAGCACCCTCATCAAGTACATGACAATTCTCTATCACTAATTTCATTTACCTCATTTGCTGCTACTCCAACGCCTTTGCGTTGCTGAGCTGAGCTGATTAAATTTGAGATCCACAGGTGGTGATGACTTTGCAGCAACAGAAGGTTTTTGCATATTTGTTGAGAATCTCTTTCACTGGAAAAGACTTGTGAGGG
>Ga0209611_10007185_pt1 | contig 17926 bp, 18 predicted proteins | sample S1TSphgellanicum_3_FD_187693 | JGI IMG/M metagenome (GOLD analysis project Ga0209611, IMG submission 187693) | Host-associated microbial communities from peat moss isolated from Minnesota, USA - S1T2_Fc - Sphagnum magellanicum MG (SPAdes) (version 2) | ecosystem: Host-associated > Plants > Peat...
TTTTTTTTTTTTTTTTTTTTCCATTTGAAGTTTAAACCTACCATAAAGGAAAGAGTCAAAGTTTTGCTTGTTATTATAAAATAGGTGATGGGATTTTTTTAATGGAAGCTTTTGCAGCTTTTTTCCAAACCCCACCAAAAAAATACCCAAATTTGTTGTACAATACTGAGTACAATACAGTAGATGTGTACTAGACTGCAAAAAAAGGGTCCACAAATCCAAGTTTGATTATGCCTGTTTTTTTTTAATATTATTTATTTATTTATTTATAAATTTTGGGCAAATTATATTGTCTTCTCCTCCCATGATGCAAGAGGGATCTCAACTTTTTCACTATAAAAAAAAATCAATATTCTTGATTTTTAAAATCAATTGGTTTGGGGATCTCAACTTTTTTACTATATAAAAAAAATATCAATATTGTTGATTTTTTAAATCAATTAGGTTTGGGGAACTCAACTTTTTCACTATATAAAAAAAATCAATATTGTTGATTTTTTAAATCAATTGGTTTGGGGATCTCAACTTTTTCACTATATTAAAATATTATTATTATTATTATTATTATTATTATTATTATTTTAAAAATCAATTGGTTTGATATGCCAAATCTTCTGAAACAAAATCAGACAAACTCTCCCAAAAATCAAATAATGCAAACTCCAATCATTTGACCTCTTAATCGACCTTCGGGTTGCATGCAAATAAATTTTATATATATATATATCGCATTTTTAATTTTCCCAAAATGCAATCTCAATGAAGCACTCACTAGGCTACTAAGAAGCTTAAGGGACTCTCTTCATTGTGATTCTCACAATGGGTTTCATTCACACCCATTTTATTGCTATTGTTCAAAGTGACAAAAAAGAGAGCGAGATCATTGTAATTGCTAACGAGGAAACATTATTATTCACAACTAAAATGAGTGTTTCGGGTATAATTTTATTTTTTTAATTATTCTTATTTATTTATTTATTTATTTGTTTATTTACTTTTTATTTATTTATTTTCCTATCAAGGTCATTTTTGTTTTGTGTATGACTTTGTGGTGGGTTTCTTCTTTTTCCTCTCTCTTCCGATCTCTCTCAAATCCTCACTTAGCCCCACTTCGACTAAGTACCTAGTACATACCAGTGTTGGGCGGTTCTTTACTTTTATTGAGAACCTTCGGTTCCGGTTCTAAAAAAATAGTAATAATAAATAAATAAAGAAAAAGAAAAAAGAAAATCTGGTTTCAGTTTCAATTTTTGAAAAATCAAACTAAAATGGGGTTTTTCAAAAAACTTAAATTCTGATTCTAGTTTTAATTTTGAAAAATCAAACCTAATTCCAAATTTGTTTCTTACTAACCTAAATCTAAATTTGTTCTAAATTTGGAATTAGGTTTGATTTTAAATTTGTGATTAAATTGCTAATTAATCTCCTCCGGTTTTAATCTAATCACCTTTTTCTTTTTCTTTTTTTTGAAAAGTCTCAATTTCTGATTCCAGTTCCACCACCTAAATAGAGCCAAGAACCCAATTCCATGTTTTGCTTTTTTTTTTTTTTTAAAAAAAAAAAAATTAGGTTTTGGCTTTTTTTCCAATTCCAAAAATTAGGAACATAATTCTAGTTCAATTCTTGGTTCAACCTCTTAAACCTTTTTTATGGACCAATGGGTGATATTTGCAAATATGATGATCAAACCCCATTTGCAAAAATCTATTGGTTTTAACAACAAATCAAGTGTTGTGAAGACAATAAATTGCACCTCACTCATCATCACTAATAATAATCTAGAATGGCTAGATTGGGTCTAAAAGCCCTTGCTTGCTATTATTATTATTACCTATGCAAGATAGCAAGTGTCAACCAACCTCAAAGAATAAATATATGTAGCCACCTCAAAGACTAGGAGCATTGATTGATTGCCAATGGAAAAATGTGTCCATTTCAAGTTTTATATTGGTCTTTTGGGGGAGATGACTAAATCAAGTGATGGCAAATTGGTGATGGTCATAGTTGTGAGCTTTCTTTTCATTTCATTAGTCAACAACATCTTCCATGGTTTACCAAGTTGGTAAGTAAGTTTGCAATTTTTTATTTTTTTTGCAAAAACAAGAATCATAACTTAATCTAGTTTTCAAAACCCTAATTTCCCTTGAGAATGATCATCACAACCCATCTCTTCAAGTCAAATCAAAGGAAAAACCCCACCCACCAAATGAGGCACCCATCATCCATGTAGCACTTTACGAAACACCAAAGAAAAAAATTCCAAGATACTACTTGTGCCCCGACAAAGGAGCATCCAAAGGGGAGGAGGAGGAGGGGTCCATTACATAGTGATCCAACTTTTGTTCACCATTTAGCAACAACCATCCCTTAATTTGTTGCATGTGTGCTTCATCATCCAATGGAGTAGGTTGAAGGGGGTCTTTGATGAAATGCTTAAGACAACTAATAGTACATTGTGTGTGGGAATGTGTTGCACACTTATCGATCATGTATATTGTTTTACTTACCACCAACAAAGGTGCTTTCTTTTTTCTTCTCACACATTTGATTACACTTGACTTTTAGTTTTGAAATTTTCTCACATGCATAGAAGACTTGTATAATAGATGAACTCAAACCAATCAAGCCAAATTATTCAATATTTTCCTATTAGTTGACAAGAGCAATCTTGATAATTATTATTTGTTAAATAGGTTCTAATTTCCTTCCATTCATCCTTGAACAAGAAGAAGGTTTTTGATGGATTCTTCATTTAATCAAAATCTTTATTTGCTTTGACAAACCTTTCTAGTACCTTGTATGTTATCATCATAGCAATGTGTTTTTGTCGAGGTTTTGTTTAGATTGGCAAGGAGTCAATAATTTGTGACTATTGATGGTGACTTTTTCTTATGCTTAAATGGTAGAAGTGCTAGTGAATTTGCATGCTGTGAATTGGTTTTATTTCTCAAATTATTTTGTTTTTTAAGGTTACCCATTTGTTTTCCTCTCTATTTTCTTCCTCTTTTTGTTTGGCTTAAATGGTAGAAGAGCTAATGAATTTGCATGCTTTGAATTGGTTTTATTTCTCAAATGATTGTGCTTTTAAGGTTACCCATTTGTTTTCCTTTGTATTTTCTTCCTCTTTTTGTTTGGCTTTTTTGTAATTTTTCTTTGATTTTTTGAGTTTTTCTTTCATTTGGTTTCATTGATCTTCACATTTTTTTCAATGTTTTGTGGAACTAGTCAATACCATCAAAACTTGATATGGTGGATCATGTTGTACGTGATTATTTTGCTAGGCACTTTTCTTGTCCCTTTCTAGTTTTAAAAATATCCCAAAAAACGAGAAAGTGAATGTTTTGGTTGCGTGGGTGTCATACAAAAGCAATATGGGCCAAATTTGTCCTACACAAGGATCAAATGTCCATTGATATGGGCTTGAGTCACAATCGACATATTCAAAAAAAATATCACATTGTAAAATATTACAATTCACAAAATTCAACCATGGATTCTGTTCCTTCTATGTTTTATATTTTCAATTTGGAATGATCAAACTTTCAACCTCTATCATTAGCCTAACGCAAAAATGGGCACAAATAGTGTGATGAATAGAAATTTCTAAGAGCCAATGAGATTATTGAACATGTAGTTAATACTTTCTTCTTTGGGGAGGGGGATGGGGTGTAAGGATTGGTTGATTCCTTCCCTTGGGAGAATGTGAAGATGCAACCACCTCAATGTTACCTCATGCTACCTCAATGAGGTGAGTTGTGGTTGACTATTGAAGTAGGCAACCATGTCACTAAAGTGAAAACAACCATTTCATTGTACCCCAATGAGGTGAATGGTAATTAACTAGTGAAAGCAACCACCTCATTGCTACATGAGCGAAATGAATGGCACTTGATTAAATTATATGTAGGTTTTTTATATGTAGACCTTTTTGTTAAAATTGTCTCCTAAGGCCCAATAAGTACTTACATATTGAATAACTTACTTATTGGGTAAGGGAAATCACAAATGATAACAAAGGGATTAGACGTTTCGATACAATAAACATACAAGTTAAAGCAATAATTTACCTCTTTGGAATTTTCAGAAAAGGAATACAACCTAAGGAAAACCTCAAAAATTTAGAAAAGACATAAAACCCATTAATGTAAGCATTGTTGCCTTTACTACAACCTTGCCTATCACCTACAAATTACAACCAAGCATCATGGACCTTTGCAAAGTCATGCCCATCTTACCAAGGCAATCAATTTCCTTCTTACAAAAAATTCCAAAAGGCTATAACTCACTTGCACAACTCCTTTTGTCCAAATAAAACATAAAAAAACAACCCAAAACATGCAAGGATTCATTTCCACAAATCCTCACATCTTTTTACTCACAAATCTCCAAGTTCATCTAACATCTCCTTCAAACTCACACACATCTAACCACACACAATGATGGGAAAAGGAAAATCCCCACAAAGGTTTCCACCCAGTACTCCAACCAAAACCCTTCCCACTTTCTAGCCTCTTTCTTAATCTTTTTTCAAGTTAACTCAAATGAAGTGACAATGTGATGCCACTTTCACCTTCAAAAAATAACTATATTTAATGGTTCATTATCTACGTAACTATATAACAATAAGTACCTTCACTTATCATTAGTAATTAAAGTTTACCAAGATACCATCATTATACCATTTGTATTAACTATCCTAGGTTAACTTGCCCAGTAACATTTTTTTCATGGTCCTCCTTGAACCCTTGTCTTCCCCATGCACTTATATTTGTCCCATATTGTTTAGACATAATTCAAATTGGATGTATATAACTTGTAAAAGGGGCCTAAACAAAATCCTTTGGGTTTTTATTTCAAGGATTGGAAATCCAAAATGGTGTTTCTATTGGGAATTGCCCATTGTTCCAAAAAAAATTGGTTATGAGCCAATCAAAGATCCCCATTGCAAAAAAGGAAAAATTGAACTTTCAAAATCTCCACAACTAATTAATATTAATCACAATAAACTCCCATTACCAATAAGTTATATATGATGTAATAATTTTTCTGGTGACAAAGGTTTGAAGATCGAATATCCATTGCATTGTGCAATATTTTTTTAGCAAACAAAGGTTTGCACTTGTAAGTCTTCTCATTTCTAACAATTCATAAAACAAATTGCTACGATGCAAGATTATCCACTTATTCATCATGTAGTTTGGATAGTGAATCATATTTTGAAATGGGGAAAACAAACCCCCTTTATTCAACCAAATTCATGAAATAATGGGGGGATGGAGGGTTCACAAAATGGTTCCCTTTTCTTCCTAAAGATGTCATGAAACAACCATGTGTTAACAAAAAAAATTCAAATTTGAATTAAAATTAGGGAGTCTAGTTTTCTTAAATAAGTGGTGTTAACTAGGTGTAAGGAGGATAAGGTTATTAAAAGGATAATAATTTTGAGTCTTAACTTTTGTAAATGCTAAGAGAAAATATTTATAAATATTAATGAATTAGTTACTAATTATCTTGTTAATTATGTTTATAGTTAGTGGTTCATATTTGAATTAGTTCCCATTTTATGTTTGGTAATTAGTTTAATTACTAGTAAATTTTACTTATCCTATATAAGGAAATAATTCCATATTTTTTGTATTTCTATTCATTTGTACGTTCTAGGTTTGATGGTTATGGGAATGCCTAGGGGAAGTAGATGGTTGGGCATACTAGGAATTGTCTCCTCTTATGGCCTTAGTGCTTGACTCTTATGGGAATGCCCAAGGAAGGACTTGGAGTTATTTCCTTTAGTGGTTGTTATAGTTGGAAGGGGAAATAGGCCCCTCCAATGTCAACTCCATTTGCTTAATATGCATCTTGTACAAAGGACTCAAAAGGTTGGAGAACATGGTCAATTTGAGTTGACTAACTCCTTTCCCTAATTCCTCTTGATTATTTTCCTCCCCCAACTCCTATCCATTTGAAAAACATATGCCTTTGGACACTACCATTAGTAGCACTTTCCACATAGAAAGGAGGTACCTCATTTAAATTGTTGTCCAAATTATATATGGTGACTTCTACAAGGATAGTGGGCTCCCATGGTGGGGGAGGTTTTACCTACCTTCCTAGCTACACTCTTTTACCCTCAATTACAACTATAGGTGACAAGGTTGACAAGGTTGCTCTTACTTAAGGAGGTTAGTCTTTGTATATTTTAGGAAGCACTTGAGATAAAATGGTATTTTTTTAGTTTGCTATGAAATAGTGGCATATTTTAAGTATATTCTAGAATATTTAAAATATATTTTCATAATGAATTGTAAATTTACTTATTTTCTCAATAAGTTGCACCTTATATGTTTTTGCACATTGTTTGGAATAAAATGGATCAAGTGACATCCTCAAATGTTTTTATAGTCTCTTAGATAGTGGATGACATTGCCATCTCCCCTTCCTTGTAAACCTTGGTGAAGGCAATGAAAGGGACTACCATAAGGTTTGTTTGGACCTTTTTGATCCCCTTTGCTTGCTTTTAAATCTTTCCTTCAATAGAAGCTTGTTTAGTTGTAGGGGAGACATTAGTTGACTTTTGATACCCAACTACCTTCATGTTAGGCATAGGAATTGCAAAATGTTAAAGACTTTTTTCAACATACATGATCTTTCCCTCATCCATATAGAAAGCAATGAGGTGTGGTTGTCCAACAATTGCCTCTTGATCATCATCTTCACCCAGCTATTTCTCCACATATTAGCTAGTGGGCTGATATCCTTCTAATGAAACCAACACCTTAGTATAATGTCAACCAATTGAACAATTTCCAAAAGCGATAACCTTTTCCTTCTCAGGAACCAATTCTCCATACCTAGCTTCAAAAATTGAAACACAACCCCATGAGTTTGGTTCGTTTCTTGGTTCATTTTTGCTTGGGTGATTGATATTTGGCCATTGTTTTATTGTAGTGCATTTGACAATTCTTGAATTGAATCCCCTACAAAATGGCTTATACCTTTTTTCAAATATTGTCCATTCATTTTGGTGATGGACCAACCTTCCTTGGATGACTTTACCATATGTCCACCAACTTCTTGCAAAACCTCACCACTCTTGTTTATGTAGGGTCTAGCCAAACTACATTCAACTATTTTCTCGGTAAATGTATCATTATAAAGATCACCTCCCATGTGATCTTTACCCTCTGGCCCTTTCACCTAATTTTGTCGTCATCAACTTCCTTGAAACCAAAGAGGAAGTCCCCATGCAACTTTACCCAAATTAACCTCTAATGTATCCTTCACAAGCCTACCATACCCACTATAATTACCCACCCAATATCATCCTCCTTTGACCATTTTTTTACCTTCCACATGGGCATCATTTTGAGGGCTTGACAAAAGTTATCCGTGGGCTTGGACATAACTACCTTTTTTTTTTTCCCTGTTTTTTTGGTTTATTTTCTTTAGCTTGGGCTACTTTTGTCCTTCAAGCTATTCTTTCATAACAACTTCCCTCACATCCTCCTTCATAACTTTGATAATTATAACATTTTTCACTTTCCTACATTTGTCAAATTTCTTCCCAACTACCTTCCTATTTGATGTTCTCCTTTCTCATTTATTTTTCTTTGTGATGTTTCATACTTCTTTTATCATCCTTTTCTTTTTTTTTTCTTATCATGATGGGTTCCATGATAAAACCAAAAGCATTATCCTCTTTCGAATACCTAACTCATACCTTCCATTTAGGTATGGGCATAACACACCTTCTAGGTTGTTTAGCACCCTAACTAGAGCTAAGGTAAGATCTACCTTATTTGTATTAACCCCACTATCCCTAAGAATGTTTCCCTCCTTTGGTTTCACATTGGAATTCTCCAATGTGTCACCTACTATCTTGATATTTGAATTTTTTTCTTCAAAGGGTGATGAAAAGTGGTTTGTTTCCTACAATGGGAAGGTACCCTACCTTTTTTTCCTTTCAATATGCTCTATATTGATTCCCTTCATCCTCCTCATTAAACTTCCGCAAAACTTTATTTTTCTCCTCTTCATCTTAAGAAGTGTCAATAGATTCATTCAAGTTTACCATCCCTTCCTTCTTCCCCCTTTGAATTTGATTACGAATCATTTGGTATTATCATCAAATAAACGGCAAGGTTTCACTTTGTTGGCATTAACCAACATAGGATTGGGCATAGGATTGGGCTTAACACCATGTTGTTAAGAAGGCAATAATGTACATGGTGAGGGTTAAACCACCATTGTTTGAACTTCCCTGGATGTTCCATTTAATTTTTAGGAAACCATCAAACGTAATTTTCAAGCTTGAAAGATTTTGGACAATAATGGTTTTGTAACCACAAAATCTTATTCCATTGTTGTATTCTATTGATGTCAATCACTCCCCATGTAGTTTCAATCAATTCCTTTAAATTCAAAATGTGACTATTTAACACCTTCACAAAGTCATTGACAATATTACCATCTAATGTGATAATATGGATGAAATATTCTATGGGCATAAGTGGATGAAGGCCATAAACCAACTAAAAAATGTGTGTGTCCTATGATGATCTTATAAGTTATTCAATAAACATATAACACAAAGTTGCAATGTTCATCCTAATTGTTTTGCTTCTCATTGACTAATTTGGTGAGCATGAACCTAATTACCTTGTCAATGGATTCAACTTTCCCATTACCCTAAATGTAATATATGGTAAAAATAATATGGCGAATAAAAACCGGTCCACCAAGTAAGTAATAGTGTCATTGATAAAATGTATTCCTTGGTCTATGACTAATGTGAGAAAGCGCCCAAACTTGGGTCAAATTTCATTTGCACGAAAATTTGGTGGCAACTACCATTGTGTTGGTTTAAAGGGCCTCGGCCTCCACCCATTTCGTAGCATAATTTGTTGCCACCAATATATATTTCTTGCCAATATATTGGCTTAAGGATTTAATGGGACCAATAAAATTTAACCCCCATTTTGCAATTGGGTATGATGGTAATGTGGTGACAAATTTAACCATGCTAATGTTAGTCAATTTTTTTCTTTTTTAACATTCATCACAAAAATTACGCTTCACGTTGCTACACATTACCAATGATGATGAAAAGACAAAAAAAAAGAAGGTTTGTACACTATGAAAAATTGCATTTGCTAAAACCACACTACCCTACAATTTAAACTCAAAAAACAACTTGTATACAACTGTTATGCAACTATCCCTTGGGTATTACAACTATTGTGTAACTATTCCCTTAGAAATACGGTGTATTAATAAATAAATTATCACGTCAGAAAATCAGTTAATTGTATTATAGTTATAAGTGAATTGAAAATGGGTTTTCTATATAGTAATTTATACACATCGTACATACATATGTAGTCAACCATGTTTGATTTTTTAAAGAGTTGCATTGTAGTTGCATGTGACAACTACTTTAAAACTATTATAAATGTGTCACTAAAGCAACAACTATGTTACAACTAATGTACAATGTACATACATGTGATTATGCCACGCGTCCACATTTCCACCACCCATTATGGGATACATTTGCAACTAGTTTTCAATTATGATTCCCATTGATACAATTAATATGGCCACTAATGCACCACTACTAAAATATTATTGTTCAACTATTTATGACTATAAAACAATTATTTATAATTTAATAAGGATACATATTCATTAGTTATTTATATCTTCATCATATGTGTTTCATTTTGAGTGATTTAAAATCTTATGGAAACGTTACTTCAAGTTATAAAAATCATATTTGAAGTGTAGAGGAAAATGAGTAATGAAAAAATAACAAGAAGAAAAATAAGTTTTCCAACTTACAAAACTTTTTTTTTCCTTTGAACCCCTCTTACTTTCAAACCTCATAACTTTATTATTTACTATTCATTTTAAATGATTTAAAGTGTTATAAAAACACCACTTGAAGTTCTACAAATTATTTTTTAATTTAACAACAACAAAACGACATACAAGAAATTTTGTGGGTGTTTGGGAACCGGCCTTTGTAGCATTTTGTGGTTTTTTTTTGAGTTTTCAACCCCTCTATATTGAAGGGCCATAACTTTCTCAATTATATTCCATTTTTGATCATTTTTAGTGCACTATATGTGTTAATAGGAGGGGTTCAAGTTTTGTTTAGACGCCAAAAACAATGGAGCCCTTCCCTTGGATATGGCTTGCCTTGAATGTTTAACTATTATAGTTGCAACTCAATTACAGCTAATGAACAACTAAAAGATTTAACCCATATGATCTGTCTTTGAATCCCATGTTACAAATTATATAAAGAAGGCTTGTTCTCTTATGTTTTCACATTAAAATACATATGTCATTTTGGGATGAGTTGAAAAAAGTTTAACCTAAAGGCAATACATAATTAAAAAAATAATTCATGACTATTAATTAGTGCACTTAGTCTTGTGTTTTCCTACCTACTTACCTACCTAGGTAAGTAAATAGGTCCTACTTTTCTACCTACTTATGTCAGTAGGTAGGTAGGTAAGTAGGTCTTAGATAAATATGTAGGTATGTAGGTTTTAAGACCTACCAACCTACCTAACTATGGTTATGTATGACCTATTTAGCTATTAAATTTTATTTTTATTTTTTCCAAAATACAATTAACATGCCATGTGGCAATTTTTTTATTATGCCACATGTTGTAATCTTAGACTATCGTTAACAATCATAATGGATGATGGAAATCAATATTTCAAAAAATTTAATGTCAAAAAATCTTCATAACACCACATGTCATATTTTAATAGATGGATGGCAAATAAAGATGTCAATATAACATCATGGGTGTAGTTATAATGGAGTTGAATAATAGTTGAAAATTAGTTGTTTTGACTAAGTTGTAATTGAGTTGTAATGAGTTGCACCGTATATACAATGAGTTGCAACTTTGCAACTCATATAACTTGTTTGTTAGAACTCACGACATATAAATATAGTGAGTTGCAAGTGTCTTTTGCAACTGAAAAACTAAGTTGCAAGGCCAATTACAAAATACCCCTTTTTCTCATAGTGATATTTGAAAACATAGTTATTTTCAAATATGTATAAGATTCAAATTGTACAAAATACCACCCAATTATTGTCCAAGGGGAAATTTAATCAACCACCCTAGTTTTTAATTCAATGAAATCTTAGAAGTAACTAGGGTGGATAAACATTAAATCAACTAAGTAAATGGGTATTAAACTACATGTTTACATGTGTATGAAATTGGAATGACACAAAATTTTCCACAAAACAACGAAACAAAAATAAAAGATATTGAATTATAATTGTTTTGGCATACTAAATGCAAAAAACATGATTATGTACTCACCTTTTGCATTGACATGTTTGCTCCTTTGAAATAACCTTAACATATCAAAATGAAATAACACATATCCACATTTGTGTGAAATTACATGTTTACATGTGTATGAAATTGGAAAGACACAAAGATTGAAAAAAAATAATTAAAAAGACACAAAAATTCCAAAAGACATTGAAAAAAATAAAGAGATTTTTATTTTTATTTTTTGATATCTTGATATCCATAAGGACACTTTGAAACATTACAACTTGTAAAATGATTATTTTTTTAATATTCCAATTTGGAATCGACCTCTAATAAAATTGCAATTTGGAATTGTCTTTTTGTACAACCTATGATTATAGCCCATCCCACATAAACCAGCTTCGATGAAATTGTCTTCACTAAAATTTGCAAAAATGCATGGTATGTCTTTGAAAGGTGGGTCATTAATACCATATATGTATCCAAAATTTTCATAATGATGATGTTTATAAGAGGATGACCACCACCCATTTCTTTGTGTACTTTAGTGAAAATAGTAGTTACTTCCTTTGAATTTCAACATAAACAAAATACCATGTCATGTCCAAGATAGTACATATGATCATCCATCATGATAAATCACAAGGCCTTCAAAGCATTACATTTTCGATAATTAGGAGGGTAGTTATCAAGAAAGCTAACTATGAAAAGGTAATTTTTGACCTCATGTAACCAATTGGGCTACATAGCAAAAAGAGGGGCATTTACCATTTGATTTACAACACCTTGGGGTTTTAATGAGTGTTGTATTTGAAAAATGGCTTATGCCACCAAATGTGTTTTTGGGGGCTTGTATGTGACAATAAATTTCTATTTAATTTTTACTTTTTCAATGGTGGGTGTTTCATTAATTTCCACTATGTTTGGTTCATGTTTAGATCTAGATCTATGGTTCATCTATCATCTAATCAAGGTATCATCCCAATTGAAAAAAAATTCAAGTTCAAAGGCCAACAAAACTTTCTTTTCCTCATTTAGGATGCCTTCCACAAAATTGTGGTTAACAATTGATTATGGTTTTTTAACATTGCCATTTGAATATTTGGAGATTGAAATAGTTTTGACCATACCATTAGTTGTGATCATGTTGATAGCCCAATCATGAATTACCTTGGTGTTTTTGAACCAAGGATGACCAAGTAGCATGGAATACATTGGATCTACCACTTTGTTATTCATGATAGTAAACATGACAATGTATGGGATACCATGGATGTGGATCCATATATTAGGTACAATTCCCAAAGGTTTAATTTATGAGAAATCAACCAACCTCGAGTTGAATGGGGTAGGATGATGTGGAGGTAATCCCAACTTCTAACTCAATTTGTCCATGATAACATTAACTACATCATCTACCACATTATTGTTCACATGTATTCAATTGTTATCATATATTGATTTACCATAATTACAACAACAATGGCGATTGGTTTGGAGTCATTGCCTTCCTCTTTAAATGGTGATTGAAGTTGTAGATTGAGGAAAATGTTCCATCTTAAGGTTAACTACAACGATTGTCGAATGGTGACAATAATTTTGTTATCCAAGATTTGTTTTCCCAATTCCTCCTTCACCTCAGATGTCACATTTGAAAGAATAATTTCTAGATGGTCCACAACATACAATAAACTTACCCATTTTATAGGCCATGATGGTTTGAAGGTGGTAGGCACCCATGTTGATTCTTCTACCTTTTGCAACTTGGTGACAATATCCACCTCATTTATGTGAAATTTTTTTCATCTTGCCACTCATGTGAACCTTTTCCCTTTGAAGGTTCATGTTCCTTGACATCTACCTCTTTAAGAGCCTCATTCCTCATGGTGATTGCCATCACTAGGTTGATGATAACATCTTTAGCCTTCTTTTCTTTCGAATTAAATTTTTTTTTGGGTCATACATGTGTTTTCTTTTACAACATTTTTTGAATCTCTGCCATATAGGGCAATTAACTACCAAATGACCTTGATGGTTACATGTGTAATAAATAAAAATAAGTGTTGTTGGTATTTCTTCCATGGGCTTCCCCTCTTCCTCCATGTACCTTGCTTTGGTTATTGGGCAAAAATTTCATTCATTGTTATTTTCAAATTTTCCTTTAATTTGTTATTCAAATTGTTGGGGTTTCAAAAAAAAATTGTTCTTTAGGTGGTTGGACTTTTTATAATATTATCATTCCTTCTACCTTTGTTTATTGCCTCAAATTATGGGTTGTTTCTTTGTCTTCTTTTTGTTTCCCTTCATAATTGGATATACATCCAATATGACTTTATTATAGTTTGCATCGAGTGGACTCTTTTGACAAATTATTAACAATTCCAAGTGTTTAATTAATGTATTTACTTCATTCTAGTACCTACTTACATGTATGATAATAGTCCAACCTTGAGAAAGTAGTTGAAAAACAATTGTTTGTATGGTGTTAGAGATAATTTGCTAAAATCCGAATGTGTTCATAATATTCCTCCAAAGATTCATTAACATTTTGTTTTATGGTCCACAAGTTCATGTAAACTTGTTCATCCATTTGAACCTTACATAACCATTTGTAAAATGCTTAGGTAGAATAATCAAAAGTGCAGTTGGGATGGATGTTGATGAAATTGTCCCCCCATGCTGAAGTTGAATCCTTGAATGTCCATTGAAAGTAAAAAACATTGGTGGATTCATTGCAAATTCCATTGACGTTGATGGCTTTTCAAAGCATCCAAACATATGCATCTAGATTAAAAATTTTGGTGTCTTAAGGTAATTCAAAAAAAAATTCCACCTTTTGTTAAAATAAAAGGTGTTGTCATTTTAGGTGGCATTGCTAGATACCATGGAAAATAAGGGTTCTACCCAAATGGTACTCCTACCCATCTTGATGTTTTGAGGGGTTGAAGTGGACCCCTCCTATCACCTCCCCATCGTTTAAATTAGATGACAAATTAGATGATCCATTAAGTAAGTCTCCTCCTCTACCACCTACTAATGAACGGCTACTATGATGTTTTTATGATGGTATTCTATGATTGGCTGCCTACAATGACTATCGTCGAGTATCTCCAAATTGCCTTCCAACCATTTGATTGAATTTTTCTTTGACCATGGTTACTATCTCCTTGTTGCCTTGTGACAATATAACCATGGGTTGAGATGGGTGTGTAATTCCTACCCTAGGCACTTGGATCCCTACGAGCCTTGGGTACATAGGTGGTCCCATCCCATACATAAGATATACCCAAACTAGGTATCCATGAATTGAAGTCACTAGCCCCCAAAGCATTGGGAAAGTTGGGGGAATTATTAATTAAGGTTCATTCCTTGGTTTAAGGGGTTTTTTGTTACCCTCCATGCTTACTAGGTCTATTTTCTTCTTGTCCTTCTAAGCTTTAGGGGGGCTTATTTCCATGTCCTCCCTTTGAATCAATTTCCATGAAGGGCTTGAGTAAACACCTTGCTATCATCTAGAATTGAAAGGTGATAATGATAGCCTACCTCTTGGTGCCCTATTTCACCACACAACTTGCACATAAATGGTAGATCTTAAGCTTCATATTGTCTTATAAGATTAAAGTAAAAAATTTGTGTAAATTTGATCTTTAGCCCATAAATCTCCCATGTTTTCTAATGGATGAAAAGGTGTAAAAGTACCTTAGGTGTTTTTATGAGGGAGACAACAAGCATATTCATGTCCATAGGTTTTAAGGAAGGTTAGTTTGCCACTTCAATGTTCTTCACCCTAGATAGTCATCTCAGATTTTCAATCTGTTTTTTAAAAAAAAATCATTCATATTTTGAATTGAGATTTATCACCTCCATTTTGAAAGTAGTTGCTAATGGGACTCCCACAATAATAACTATCATGGACATTTGAGTAACATGTAATTGCTGCATTAGGTTCTCCTTTAGGGAAACTTGTAATTATCTTCTTAAATATCTATCATCTCCCCCCATCAAATTCCCCTTCCTAAAATTTTGGATGTTTTGAGGTCTTGTGCTAATTATCATCTATGCCAATTGTCTTTAAAAATAGCCCAACAACAAATCCTCCCCAAGAAAGACACCCAATGTCTTCCTACAATTTTATTTTTCAATTTTTTTCACGACTAAGGAGACACACATTTCATTCTCCTCATCTAAGCCTCCCACCTAAGATCCATCTTCCTTCCACTTGGAATGGTACCAATAGGAAATATTTACCTCCCAATTTTCCATGGCTCCTTCCATGTTCCATGTAAACCCCCAATTTCAACAATTCATTACTTTCCTGAGGGACATAAACCATTACAACTAATAGTATAAAACTTTTTGTTGTTGTCTACCATTTGCAAAATTATTAGTTCTCAAATTGCTTTGAATAATATATAAAAACAAATATGTCATTTCAACCCAAACAACACCAAACATTCCCAACAAATTTTCTTGGAATAAGGTTTGTGACATGTTTGCCAAATATATATGTGTGAACTCGACAATTTCAAATCCACATTAATGGGAAGGTCACCAAGTATGAAAACAATTAAAGATGTAATAAAACTCTCACCTTTGGACTACTTTCCACTAGGCATCCTTACTTTCAAAAGAATAAATAACTCAATATTTCAATATTTTGACAAGAAGGTAGCTACCTTCATGCCTTAAATTTGATTTTGATGCAAGATATCCTAGGAAGGACATATTGCTTTTGCCATTTGGAGTTGAAGTTGTCTTCCATTGTACCTACCTTCCATGTTATTGTAACTATTATCCAATGGCTATTTACCAAGGAAAAAAAATGAAAAACATAAAACAGAGTGTTATAGTCTTCTACATCAAATAAGAACTAACTACATTTGCTTATAAATAGGAAAAAAAAGGCAAATAATAAATTAAAAAAAACCAAACCAATGTTCCAACTCTCTTTGGAATATTGGGCTCTTTTCTATTCCAATCACAAAAGTGCATCTTCTTTTTCACAACACTTTTTTATAGATCCAAGGAAACCACAAGAAATAATAAGGAACCAACAAGGTTCCCCACCACCCATTGGCCACAAGGGCACCTCATCTTTTCTTACAAAATAGACAACTCATTCAAATTCCTTTCATAAATCCTTAAATAATGGTTACCAATTTGCCAACCACCCTATTTTGAAGAACTAACTAACCTAGTATCTATATTCCTCAAGAGACAATAAATTTACATTTACCACTAATAACTACATAAATTATTAAAAGGTCCTCTAAATTATATAAATTAAAAAACTTACCCATTATAGGGAGGAAAGGGTTTGATTATATCTACTTAAACTACATATAGATACCTACATAATAATTATTTACTACTTACCTACCTAATTAGGTTGCCTATCCACCTATTTAAGTTATCAACCTCCTCATTCATGTAAATTGCCTACCATTTTAAGGTATTTAAATACTTAAACTTCTTGCCCATCTATAGGTTATGTACCTACCTATTCACCCACTTACGTATTGTACTTACATATATTTACCTAACTAACCTACCCATTTGCTTATACTACTAGCCTACCTACTTACTTGCTTGCCTACTAACCACCTAGTCAAACCTAGATTACCAAGGCACAACTCAAAAATCCAAATTTTCATGGTCTTTTTTAAATTTTCTAACATATATGTGGCAACAAAAATCATTTAAAATCTTTATAAAGGATACAACTTTATGGGTCATTGAAACAAAAAAAAATATATATATTGTAACCAATTGTGTCTAGTTCAACCATCATTAGCTATTGTTCTAGAACATGGTTTTAATAAAAAATAATCAAGAAAATAATGTTCCATTACCATATAAAACAATAAGAATTGAGTTTTTTGTAATGACAAAAAGGATGAAATAGTGTGAAAAATCATAGATTGAAATCTATGGGCTATTGTCAAGAATCTTTATATTCCCCCACCTTTAAGCCAACCCACCCAACAACACATGTATATATGAACAACAAAGTCCCTAGTATGTATGAATGAATGCAATAGCTCTAGTGAATAGGAATGAACAAGGGAAAATAGGCCATGTGAAAACCTATGAGGCCCTATGTATAGGTTATTTTACCTTTCAAAAAATTATTTATTTATAATATATATTTTTTAAAACCAAGAGGGGGATAACCAATGTTGGGCAGTTGTTAGAATGATGGATAGATATCATCAACCTTGGTATGTAATAGTGGTGGTTAGTTCTTAGGTTCTAGGAAGAACCATCAGTTTTGGTTTTTCTTTTTTGAAGGAACTAGAACTAGGTTTTAATTTTGGTACGGTAGTTCAAGTTTCGATTTTAGAAACTAGTTTCAAACTAGTGGTACCCGTGACCTTCGGACACCTGTGGCTACGTCACTCTAGCCACCCCGAATGCGCAGTGGTCCTGACCGACCTTGTGCGGGTATCAGAACCAGCCGTGTGTACCCTCAGGTTATCAATTCGGGTATTTACTCCCTTACCTGACGTGAGAAAACCCAAAACCCTGGTTCTGACATTTTGAACCTTGGTTCCCGAAAGTTTTGGAAATTTTCGAAAACACGTTCCTCTATATAACTGCCGGTTCTTTTGGTAG
>Ga0209611_10007187_pt1 | contig 17924 bp, 5 predicted proteins | sample S1TSphgellanicum_3_FD_187693 | JGI IMG/M metagenome (GOLD analysis project Ga0209611, IMG submission 187693) | Host-associated microbial communities from peat moss isolated from Minnesota, USA - S1T2_Fc - Sphagnum magellanicum MG (SPAdes) (version 2) | ecosystem: Host-associated > Plants > Peat...
TTCAGTGGCCAGTTGATTCTCCTTTCAATATAGGCAAAAAAAAACTTCAATTTTTTTTTAAAGAAAAGACTCCTTTTCCAAAAAAATCTTTTAATTCTTTTTTGTAAAGCAAAATTAGGCAGTCGACTGATTCTCATGTTCTTTTAGGAAAAGGAAAATTGGGTGGCCACTTAATTTTTTTGACTACTTGAGATACACAAAAGAAAAAAAACTTAAATTTTTTTTGTAAAGCAAAATTGGGTAGTCGATTGATTCCCACGTTCTTTAGAGAAGTGGAGAATTGGGTGACTATTCAATTTTATATTCTTTTGGGAAGAGGAAAATTTGGTGGTTGTTCGATTCCCCTAAGAGCTTGGGCCAAGAAAAAAACCTTGAATTTTTTTTGTAGAAGAGAATTGGGTGGCCATCTAATTATCTTGAATAGCCCAAAAAAAAAAAATGAAATTAATCTTTTTGTAAATCACATTCCTTTTCCTAAAAAAACATGACAATCTAGTGGCCACCCAATTTTTCTAAGTTCTTGGTTGAAGAAAGAAAAAAACTTAAATTTTTTTTGTGAAAGAAAATTGGACAACTACCCAATTTTCATGTGCATTTTGGAAGAGGAAAATCTTGCAATTGCTTGATTCTTCTTAATGCTCAAGCCACGAAAAAAAACTTGAAAGTTTCTTTTGTAAAAGAAAATTTGGCGACCATTTGATTCTAATGTTCTTCAAAATAATAATCAGGTGGGCACCCAATTTTCATGTTCTTTTAGGAAGAGGAAAATTGGGTGGCCATTTGGATTTCATGTTTTTTTAAAAAGAGGAGAATTGGGTAATTGTTGAATTCCCATGTTTTTTTTGGAAGAGGAGAATCGAATGATTGTCCAATTCCAATTTTATTTTAGGAAGAGGAGAATTTGGTGGCCACCCGACTCTCCTGAATGCCTAGGCTAAGAAAAAAAACTTGAAATTTGTTCTTGTAAAGAATAATCAAATCATCACTTGAATCTCAAGTTCCTTTAGGATGAGGAAAATCAGGCAACCACCCAATTCTCCTAATTGTTTAAGCAAAAAAAAACTTGAAATTTGTTTTGGCAAAGAAGAATCAAGTGGTTGTTTGATTTTCATGTTCCTTTAAATTGAGGATAATCTATAGCCACCCAATTGTTTTTGACAACTTAGGGGGGAAAAAAAAAAAAAAATCCTAGAAAGGAGATTTTTTTCCTAAAAAAAATAAGAATTAGGGGCTTGCTCAATTCTCTTAAGTGCCTAGAAAACAAATTTTGAATTTTTTTTTTTGTAAATGGGAATTGGGTACCAACTCAATTTTCATGTGCATTGGAAAAAAGGATAATTGGGTGGCCACACAATTTTAATGTTCTTTTAGGAAAAGGAAACTTGGGTGGTCACCCAATTCTCCTTAGGAAATGAAAATTAAATAATCACTTAATTTTTTTCCACGTTCAAAAGAAAACTTTGAAATTTGTTTTTCATTGCATTATTTTTGTATTTTTATTATCTTTTTTAATATATTTGAATACATGAAATGAACATTTGGTTTTGTTTGATGTTTGTTGTGTAAATTTGAAAAGAACATTGAATTATGTGAAGGATAGGAAAGGAATTTATCTCTTTCAATGCAGGTTGAACACTTGATAATTTGTTGTGTAATTGAAATAAACAAGCTTGAATAGTTTCATCAACAACCTTTGTTAATATTGTGTAATGTTGTGCTTTCAAATATTGATCTCCTTTTGATGTTATTATCACATTTTTTTATTAAAACCATAGCACATTACCCTCCATTGTATGCCTTAAAAAGTTGTTCATATTTTGTTTTGAAATTGTTACCAAGAACAGAAACATTTTGGTCAAATTCACCTTTTCCATTTACAATCAATAGTTTTTTTTCACCTTTGGGTGAAAGCATGATAAATTAGATTAAAAAAAACATCTGCCTAAAATTTTATTTTAAAATATGACGATTTTTTATAAAAATATAAAAAAATAGATTGAATTTTTTTTTCTTTCATTTTGAAAACATCTACGCCTACATTGGGTTTTTGGTAAATTGAGTATAAGTTTTGAAGAAATTTAGTATAATAAAAATAAATTACAAGTAGGTTTGAAATCAATCGATAAATATATATTTTTTCAAACCTACTTTTACCATACAAGCTAGATATATTTTTATTAAAATGTGAAAAAGATGAAAAACCACAAGTACATTTTAGGGCCCCATTAATTCAAAATTTTAAAAAATGTAATGTTTCATTTACTTATAATCTACATAAGGGCTATAAAATAGATTGTGACCTTTGCTTGAATTCCCATGAATCTACTTAAACCTATTTTAAACATGTATTTTTTATTTAAAGTTTTTAACAAAGTTAAAAAACTTTCATATTTATCTTTGAACTAAATAATATTTTAAAGTTCAATATATCAAAGCATATTTCCTAGCTACTTTTCATTTATGATGCAAGGAACATTTGCAATCTAATTTACCATGTTTTCATTCCATTGTTATCCCCTATTCCCTTTACATCAATGATGATTACAACAATGGTAACCAACCTTCAACTTTAAATATATATATTTAATTTTTTAATGGAATCCATGTGGAAAGACATGGGAATTAATTTGAGTTGGAATGCACAAATTGATGACACAATGGTTGTTGAGTCAATTGTACTGACAACATGCATGTCACCTTTTTCAAAACTTGTATTGGACTTCGATTCAATGCCAAAAAAATTTCCACCTTCATAAACATGCCTTTGTGCAAATGCTGCTTATGTGTTTTTATATGAGACAATTTCACCTTCAAAGTGATTATGGTCATAGTTACCCTATTAAACAAATCACAATGCAAATATGCATAATTAGGATTTGTAATTTGATCAAAGGCACCATACTTATTGAACACTTTTGCCTCAAATGCAACATATGTAATTCCAAAATTCAAGTCATCCACTGTAACATTAATCTAGTTTCTTTCATTGAAACAACAAACATTATGCAAAAAAAAGGAATAAAACTTACCCAAACAAATTTGACAATAAACAAATGAAATAGTACTTGGAAAAACTAATAGTTGCAAAAACACACATTTGACAAAACATACACTTGTAGAAACACACATTTGCAAAAGAAACAAAAAAAACAATCAACAAATGGAGGAAGCTTAAACCAAACACATTATTCCTGGCACAAAAAAAGAAAGACAATAAACATACAATGTTATAAAAACCTTTTTTAACTTTGTATTGAATTTTAATAATTTTGACTATGGTAGATTTCAATTTGACAATAAAAGATCATATCCATGATTTGGCGACTAAATTATGGTCTAGTAATGAACATCAATACCCTTGGCAACTTATGAATTTTAATTATGCACCTCATGCTTACATTTGAACCTTAAATTTTTCTCCATTATTTTTGTTCACACACACACATATTGTTAAACATCAACTTTTTTATCATGTACATAAAAAAATTTATCACACAAAAAAACTCGAAATTGCATTTTTTTTTTTTTGGGTTAAATTTTCAAAATTAAATCTTTGTGTTGAAAAAGTTCCATGCCCAAAAAAATGATATTGATTTGGATAAAATATTTTCTTGAAAATAAATCTTCATTAAGTCACCATATTATGAAAGAAAAAAGGAGAAAAAAAGAATATACCCACCCCCTTTCTCCAACCACCCCATCCCACACCACCAAAAAAAAATTCCTTGAAAAACAAAAAAAACTCAACCTTGTTACCTTGAGAAACAACCAAACTTCTCCCTCCCATGCCACCCAAAAAACAACCTCTTGACATAGTTCCCATCCCCAAAACAAAATCACCTCTCCCAATCCCGCCCAAAAAAACTCCTTTGAAAGTGGGTGGAATTAGTCCATCCTCCCCTCCTCACCCAAAAGAATCCCTTTTGAATTTTTTTTTTAAAACTTGTCATCCTCTTTTCTTAAAGCTCCATTTATAACTTATAATTCTTTCAATCTACTTGAATTATCCACTCCTTATACCCATTGAAACCCCAAAATAATAATAAAAACAAACCCTTGAGAAGGGAAAAAATATATATATCTTAACCCTTTTACTCTTTCTAAATTTCCTCTTATAAACCTCATGATACTCCCACCCAACTTTTTTATAAAATTACACACAAACCTATAACCTTATCTATTCAGCTAACTTTTGATTCTTCAACCCCAATACCAACTCCGAAGGTGTTCCCACAATACCTCTGTAAGTCAGAACCAATAAAGGGTCCATAAGCTATGGGCAGGACAATGAGTGATATTACATTTACCACGGTATGCCATTCTCAGAAGCTCTTCTACCACTGAATTGCCCTAGCATTTTGGACTTGATAGAGATTGAGCATTCAAAATGAGAGTATGAAGAAGAATAGAATTAATTAGAAATATTATAAAACAAAGTCATCTAAGAGATCATAAAAAAGATTGTAATCCTCTTCCAACTAATATCCTTATATAGGTTCACATTCTACTAAAATAATTACAACTAATTACCTAATAGTTAACCTGTTAGTAACTGATAAGCAACGTATTAGGTAATTGAAACGTACCAATTATGTAATAGGTACAGATTTACTTATATAAGTTGTATTACAATCGATACAACCAGCGATCAGTGATGGGTGCAAACATTCATTCATGTTAAGTGATCAATATAATCAATTAATGTTTATAAAAACATGATTGGCATGTGTATAATTGTTGTTCTATGGTGTGGTTAACATGACCCTTACTATAAACTGGTTTTCATCCTTAGAATCTGCTTATTGAGAAAATTTAAAATTTAAAAAAAAAACACGGGTCAACAACTACCATCAAGTTACATATAACAAGTTACATTTTACATGTTTATTACTAATAGACTTCACCCTATATCTCGATTTATTTTGGTCTTGTGTTGGTGATTTGATTTCATGCAACTCTAGTGCGATTTCATGTTCTTGTGACTTTTGTAAGGTTTCAAGAAAGAAATATGGTAAAGAAAAAAGAAAAGTCATACAATAAGAGACTATAATCTTCGTCAAACTAATCTCATTCTATAGGTTGGTATGCAACTAATAACTATTAATCTTTTTTGAAGCAAGTTATATTGATCACTAGTACCCAGCATAATAATTTTTTCCTCCATTGTTTGGGGGTGCTTTTCAAAAAGCAAAATGCCTTCTCCAGCCCATAATGGCCCTTGGACCTTTACCCTACCCTTCACTCAAGAAGGTGAGGTTACCCATGTAGATCCTGGTTTACCACAGCCTGTAGAAAAGAAATTTCTCAAAAGAAATTTTCTCCTTTTTTTTACCTTTCCAGAGAAGGAAACTTAAAAAAACAACATCAGGAGGAACCGACCTGTTCATCCATCCCAAACGGCTAAGTAATAAGCTATTCTGGCCAATTCACAAAAATCTCATTCGGCTACGAAAGTTTCATCCATTCTCCCCATGAGAACCGCAGAATACCGCGTAGATCTCGCTTGTTCCGCGTTCCCGAAGCTATCCCGAAGCTCGAACCAAATCCGAAGCAAGAGCCGCGGACTTAAAAACGCCTGTCGTGCAGAGAATAGTGGGTTCTCGACCATTCGCGTCCCTTCGGTCTTGTCCTTTCGCTCCTTCGCTCTACAAAGCTTCCGTCCTCGCATCGCACCGTGAAAAACTTGCTGTTCTGTCTCGAACTCTCAGCTCTCGCTTGCAATCTTTTCTCTGTCTCTGTCTCTATCTCTCTCTCTCTCTCTCTTTCGCACTCTTTCTTACAGGCGTGCAGGATGTCTGAGTGGGGATATCGCCGCGATGACCAAGACAGCTACGAGACGGCGGCTGCCGAGACTTACGGCGACTCCGGTTATGGTGATGACGTCGACGGTGGCCGCAGGCAGCAATCGTCTTACGACGGAGATGAAGCTGGAGGTTATGAGAAGCCGAGCTATGGTGATTCTGACGACTCTGGTTACGGCGGTGGGAAGACGAACTCGTACGGTGCAGAGGACGGTGTAGGAGGAGATTTCGGGTACAGTCCAGATGCAGATCAGACTACGGAAGAAAGCGATGCTCAGGAGAGGCTTGATGCTATTGAGCAGTCGAGAGATGAAGAGACGACGGACGAGCGGACGGAGGTCGGCGGTCTCCTTACTGCTGCGGCCGCTGGGGGCTACGCATTGGTGAGCTTGCTGTCCGGTTGTGATTTTTCATCCCTATTCGAGGCCTATTGACTCCTGCTGTTCCCATTGAACATGGCCAGACGTTAAAGATCGGTACGAATGTGACAGATTATGTCTAGAGTTTCCGATAGCAATGCTGTATATTACCACTGGACTTTGAACATCGTATGTAAAGTCTTATAGCGCATGCTAAGGTAAGGATATAGATTTTATGATGCATTTGAATGGATTGATACTTTAACGAGGAGATTATTTACTTTGGATGTGACAGTATGAGCATCATGAGATGGAGGAAGACCCTGAGAACGCCGCTAGGCACAAGCTGGAGATGGAAGTCGCGGCTGGTGTCGCTGTCACAGGAGCAGGAGTGGGACTTTATGGACACCACGAGAAAGAGGAGGAGGAAGAAGATCGGGAGGAGCTTGAGGAAGGCCCGGAAAAGAAGCACGGCTGGTTCGGTGGCGATGAGGAGGAGACTACCAACGAGTACTCGGAGGATCAGCCTGAGAAGAAGAGTAGCTGGTTTTAATCTAATCAACTAAGGTACTCATAATGGCCGATCAAGCTCTTTTGAGACGAGATCAGGGTAGTGTAAAATCATATGTGTGAAGTTATTCGTCTTGAGAAGCTCACCTCAAAGTATTCGCGGAAGTGGCTCTACGCAGCTTCCGGAGATCTTGTGCACTCTCTCATGTAATGTTTGTATGTGAAGTGAAACCACTATTATTATGCAAAGATTAATCGCAACCCCTGAGCTACTCTGCTGCACATTTGTGCTCATTCTCAGCTTCTTGTTCTTCTTCTTCTGCAGCCGTTAAGTCTGTTAAGGATTTGTCCACTGTCCTGGAAGGTCTGATGATGGTCCCATAATGTGTCAACAAACTCAGATGTGCCTTTCCCAAGTTTCCCTTCTCTTTGGTTTTCCCTGCAGTGTTTTCTGGAGGAGGTCAGATCTGGAGAAAAGTGTACCTTGTGCTTCTTCTCCTTCTTTTTCACACCTTGAGGCTTCTTCTGTCTACTATCCTAATCCATTCCTAATTCATCCTAAGCTTAAACCCAGCTCAATTACTGAAAGATCAACTTTTGTCTAATCTCTAATTCCAGCTCTAATTTGACACCATTTTTTTTTTCCCCTTTTATTCTTTCCACCCACCACCCATCCCCCCAAAGTTTTTTTAATGGAGCGTCATTAGAAGATTTTAAAAAAATAATTAATGGCCACTTTTATACTCATCGGCTCTTTATTTTGTATTCTCTGGGTTTGATAAATCTGCTGCAATAATGAGATATGAGATCTGGCCATTGTTTTTACAAAAACTCTCGTTTGCTTCAATCTGGATTCTGATCTGGTTCAGGCTCTAATTTGCATTTTTTGAAAGCAAAGAAAATATCAAAACCCAAACACGGGTAGTCCAAACTTTCATGTTTTGAGTCTCCCTCCCCACCCTTCCCCACATTGGCCACTACATCACAAAATTGGCCCAAAAACCAGTAGACGTTGAAGTTATGCTACATTACAAAATTCCTTTAAAAAAAGCCCACTTATCAAATCTCAATCGAGCTTTGCACTTTTAGTTTTTTACTGAAAAAGAAAGTAATTTTGTATGCTTGAATTTAATCTCCATTTGTGTTTAATTAGCATTTGGTTTTCAGAAGCTAATTGGGCACAACCAAACTTCATAAGAAAGAGAGGAGAAAAGCAAATGGGTAGGTGGTAAGTATGATTCATGCATGAACAATGAACTTTGAAGACCGAGTCTGCAGTCCATAATTAGCAGCAAGCTTGTCGCAGGTGCAAGTACAGAGTATGGTACTGAAGTACACATCTTTTGGTACACACAGAAAGCATATGCCCAATCGCATTTTCCACCAATGAAAAGTTCTGAGAAACTTGTTGGCTTGTTGTAAATAGGCTAACCAGTGGTAGGGCCCTAATGTCACTGAAATAGTGTGATGTTTTTAAACGCAATTTGACAGTTTCTTTTTTCTTTCAGAGCAGAGGGATTCAGGGATACGAGATTTGTCCTCTCTCACTTGTGGACACCCAAAGATAAGGTTGATTGCGTCTTGAAGATGGGTAAGCTACATTAGACTAGGGAAGGTGGATAGTGTGTCTTCTGCAATAGGTAGGGTGTTCTTTGCACAGGGTATAAGCCCAGGCCAAAAATGGTGATGAACTCTTTTGGGAAGAGAAATTTTGTGCAGTCAATGGGAAGCATAATTTTTGGCCCAAGCATACGCTCAAGGCGCCTTGCTTTTTTCCCTTTTAAGTTTTTTGGCGGGGGAGGGGGGAAGGATTTTTTTCTTTTTTCCCTGGTCCCAATGTGTTCTCGTCTATGTTCCTTTTAAGTTCCCAATGAGTTCTCATCAGGTTCCCAATATGTTCCCCAAGTTCCCAATGTGTTCCTCAACATGTTCTCCATAGCACCTCACTTTTATCCCCTATGCTTTGGCAAATGTTGTCCTCCTTTCACCTATATCAGTGGGCCAAAGGGGTGAAGCTCTAGGTAATGCCTACTATTGCTGCCAGTATTGTGTTTACAAAAAGCTAGTTATCTTTTTTTCCTCTGATACCCAGCAGATATCACAAGCTTTTCTTAACAAAAGAACAGGGCAACTTTTATCAGTGTTGGGTGGGTCTTTGCTTTTTCAAAGAACCACCGGTTCAGGGTAATTGACTTTCTAGATTTTACATAACCGGTTGGTTTTGGCTCATACCAGAAAAAAAAGATTTCAGAAAATTGATTGGTTTCGGTTTCTTAAAAATTAAAGATTTGTAAAAATTGATCAGTTCCAAGGGCTTAGAAGATTGGAAGGGCGATTCTCTTGATTGATTTTTTAAGAAAAAGCTTATTGGTTAGATGAAACGGTTCTCAAGCAAAGCCCTTGACTGACTACATCTATCTCATTTTTAAATTCATTGGGTGATTTTTTAATCTTGGTTTTTCAATAAACCTATTGATTATAGTCCCAGTTTTCAGGCAAAGCAGCTAATTCATTTCATTGTTTCGGTTGTCATCTAGGTTAAATTCAGTTATTTCAGTTGTTTGTGAGTCTTTGTTTTTAATATGATTTTTTTTAATGTTCACACTTACACTACATAGGCCTTTAAAATCCGCCAAGTTTGTAGTTTTGGGAAAATAAAGGAACAACACAATGTTGTCAATTCTATCTTTCAAGGAGGCATTGAAACTGGGTATTTCTCAAAAATTAGTCATGGACAACAAATAACAAGAATAGTTCAAATGAATTTTCATTCAACGAAAGCATTTTAGAAGCTTTTGAAATTAATCAAGTTTCTAATTTTTTTAAGGTAGACAAAATAACACAAATTTTTCAATTCTCATTTTCAACAAGGCGCTAAAGTTATATATTCGTCTAAAATTAACCCTGGAAAACAAATACCAAGTATAGTTCAAATGAATTTTCATTCAACCAGGCACTTATTCTAAAAATCCAAAATCCAAAAGACAAAATCGATGTGAAGAAAAGCTTTAATGATTTAAATTAAAATTAAGATATGAACAACATAAAATAGCTTCAAATTATGCCCATATTGATGGAATGAGGAACAAGGAACATCAAAATTCAGACAAAGGAACATGAAAAAGGGAAACCAAAAATCACAAAGATCTAGAAATTCTTCTTGTTCAACCTCATCCTCAAAATCAAATGTGCATGTGGCTAAAAAACATTCAGCCAATGTAGTATACACATGTTCGACCAAGGTATTGTCCACCAATGCATGAAACCATTTTTTGGTGAAAACTTTTTAGTATTTACATGGGAAGTTCACCTTTTGCTAGAGTTGGAAAGTCAAGATATGGAACCAAATTATAGGTTCAACAATCCTTGGTGACAAAAAACCTTTGATTATAAACAATACGATTTTTTCCAAAAACCTCTTTTGTGTTTCATGGTCTTTGGGAATGGATTTGAAGAGGAAAAATATTTAAAGATGGTATTTTGGGAAACATACTACCATTTAATAGTTGGTTATTGATTAAGAAGATTTTGGGGATAAACATGTACCTCCTTTACATACTTTTAAAATAAAACGACATGGTTTTGTTCCATATGTTTTTTCATGGTTGATATTTCATTAGTCTCGTGGGAAACAATGAAGTTTTTTGCGGCATCTTATGCACCAAATCTCAAGGCCAATCAATTCATTCGACAAACAATACATTTCATGATTTGATTATACCCAAATCAATAGGTTGGTTATTGTTTACTTAACAAAAGGCCCAAATGTGAGAAGCCTTCTAATGAAGCTTCCAAAGCCTTGTTTGCTTGTTCAAGTTTCCCAAAAAGTACGCCTTTTGCACTATAAGGTCATCAATGACAACGATAAATAGGGCCTTAAATGGGGCCTCATGTTTAATCTATTCACAATGTTATTATTCCACCTTACTAAATGTTTAACATTAGTTGCATAACAACCATTAAGTTTGGCTTCCATATTAATGAAAATGTTTGAAGGTAAAGACTCCATGATAGTTGTAACAAAGAGATTGAAAAGGGGGGGGGGGTTGTTGTGGGGGTGTGAGGTGAGTTATGAGAATGCATTATGAGTAGTGTGATGATTGGAAAAGGTGGACAAACAACAAATACACATAGGTGGTGCAAAGCACTTATAGTTGCATATCACACCTTGAGCTTGTTGATAGAGCTTTAGAAGAAGAAAGACATGCACCAAACAAATAAAAAACAATGAAACAATCTAGAGAAAAAACATACAACATATTTGAAGGTTTTTTTTGTTCTCGCCTTCATTTAGTGCATATAATGCACTCAAATTATCATCCTTGAATAAATTGTGAGTAGATGAATAAATCCATAGGGAAGAATAACAACTCTTACCTGTTTTGAAGTTGGATTCAAAAAGTTCAAGAAAAATTGTGGTGTTTAATGTTGAATGTTTAATGATCCCACTTTTTCCATCACAAGAAATAAGAAACCAAAAACCAAAAATTTAAAAAACTTTAACAAAAACACAAAACCAAATTAGGCACCTTTGACAAAACCTTAAAAAAAACCAAGCAATTTTCATGTTTTGCAAATGACATAATTCACTAAAAGAAAACCTTCGAAAAAGTACAAGAAATTTTCATATTTTATCATATTTCTTTGAAAAAAACTGTAAAAATGCAAGTAGTTATCATATTTTGCAAAGTTGAGTTTCTTTGGAAAAACCATTGAAAATTTCAAGGCAATTTTCAAACTTGTTGCATGTTGAATTTTTTATAAAAAACCTTATGTATTTTTTAATGTTGAAACAAAATCAAGGTCAGATTTTTAAAAAGTGAAGTTTATAGTTTATAACGAAGGTGGGTATGGGGTTTTTTTTAAGTGTCACGTTGGAGGCAAGGACTGGGGTTTAACAAAATGGGGATCATTGGATATATGTCTATATATTAGGTTTAAAAACCTACAAATAACCAATGCCAAATTAAAAAACCTCCCAACATTGGTCTATATGTTGTGTAAATGGGGATGGGCATTATGGGAATTGGGCCAACATTCAACTCTGCCTCACAAGGCCCTTATTATTTTTAAATTTGCCCCCTTGGGTTTTACCTTACATTTATTTTAGGAATCCCCCATCTTAAGGTTTTACCTTATTAATATTTTTTTAATATTTGATGTTCATGTTTTATTTACACCTAATGTTTTTCTTTCCAAAAGAAACTTCCCAAAAATGACAAATGTTTGCTAGAAAAACACATTAAATTAAACTTCAAACTAACATTTTATCTACATTTTTCTCCCCCAAAAATGTGCAAAATAGTGAAAACTTGCCACACAAAATATCTTTCCCATTTAAATGTAAAAGGCAAGGTTCAATACATATAATACACACACACAACCACATACATATATGGTATTTGATGTTGTATATGTTCAATGATAAGCAATATACAACATCGTTGAAAGTTAGAAATGATACGTATATTCAATGCATTTAGGAAACTTATACATATTACTTTTTTTTATTCAACATGATCTTATTTCAAATCCATTGAATATTGCATCATATTGCACAAAAATGTTTAAATCATAAGTTTTAGAAGTTTAAAATTACATAATTCTCATGCCTTTTGTTTGGAAAGAAATTACAATATTAATTTGCACAATCTTTTATACACATCTTAGATGAGATAATTTGAAAAAAAACATTCATCTTAAACATGTGTGCAAGCAAGAATTTAGCACTTTGGACGTACTCATATGAAAAGGTTTGATGTTGCATTTGAAGTTGTTTCCACAGACCAACTACCTTCATTATTAAGAAACATAATTTCTTGCAACCATCATTCACCACAACAAGTCCTTGCCCCTCACCTCACAATCACTCACCTCAAGATCAAAGGGTTATTACATTGTCATCAACCAAGTGCAAGCCATCAATTTGCCAAGTGAAAGTTCCACACATGTCTATTATTGGATCTAGGTTAAGATTCAAATATACTCCTATATTTTGTTTTGAATGACAAATTGTTCAATGATGATGCACTTGATCACAAGGAAATTTGCAGTCTATTTCTATCAATGTTCAACTTGGCTTCACATTGCCTTCGACATTCTTCCAATTCCTTTGTAGAATTTCTTTCCTTCCACTCTCAAAATTGCATCACATGATGGCATTGGCATCTTGTGGAACATTCCCATGGAGCCTTGCACAACATCAAAATTGACTATAATGACTTTTGGTAAATAAGATGTCATTCCTTCCCACCAAATGTCACTATGGGGCAATGGAGTGGATTCTATTCTTATATAAGTGCATTGAAAGGCAAGGGTCAAAGTCAAAACTAATCAAACACAACGTGGGCAAATTCTAGCATTTTGAATCATTTGAAATAATATGATGGAAATGTTATTTTTGAAATTCCTCTATTGAAAATTGATGCATGCAATACCTCAAGACTCAAGAGGTGCCTTTGAAGGCATGGGTAGTGATTAAGATCATTAGTTTTGTACAAAGTTGAATTCTTGCACCATTAAAAAGGAATCAAATGTCGAAGGAGTTGTCAAGATTTGTAGTAAACAATGCATGTGAAAAGTTTGGCTTGTTTTTGGATTTTGAGCAATGTAGCATTTGTGGCAATAAATGTTTCGACATGGATGGTTTTATGGTTATTGAATGTGAAAAGTTTTCAATTTTGCTTACTTTGTTTCATAACCACATTACACAACAAAATGCACTTAAACCATTATACAAAATCTACATCCTTGGTTTCTATTTTTGTTTAAAACCATATTTGTACACTTAAGATTCATCAAACCAAGTTTCTACTTGTGAAAGACTAAAAGAGGACTAGCATAATCCTCCAACCAAAAGAAAACAAACCACACATTTACCCAAAATAATCAAAGTTCTAATATACCAAGAAAAAAGGACCACTAAAAAGGGGAGTGGCTCTCAATTTTCCATTGTTTACGAAACATACACAAGTGCATGAGAATTGCAGGGAAAATAAGGGGAAAAAAACACAAGAATGCTAATAGACGTGAAATTTAATTCCTACAAAAGTATTCCACATTATTATAATAACAAGTCTGCACTTCACATGCATACATCCACTATTTTTTCATTAATTTTTAACACACTTAACCTTGTCATTCATGAAAACACCATATTCATGGTTATTTCATATAACCAAAATCTACACTTTTAAAATACATTGAAAAAAATTGCAGAAACAATATTATAATTCATTTCATCATATTATGATACTACAAAAAATTCACACAACAATATGGACATAAAATTCACTTCAAAAGTCTGTAGTTATTTATATTATTATAAACATGAATTAAAAATATAATAAAATCCCATGTTCTATTGAAATGAAAATCAAAACAACAAATAAAATATGTGCTATATCCAAAATAAAATTATGGTTTTTTATTACAAGTACCTATAGCTCCCCTTATTCTTCTCTCAAAACGGTTTATCTCAAAATCCTTATGTTTTCCAGAACTCTCTCATTTGAACTATCCCAAATCACATCACCATGATTCAAAACCAACAAGATTTCAAAATTGAAACCAATAAAGTTCCATGTCGGTCGTTATCCTAAATGCCTTGTTCATCCAAAATCATGTACTCATTCCACCCCCTTAACAAATGCATGTTGTTCTTGAACAATGGGGATGTTAAAAAAACTACCCTTTTCTTATATTATATCCTTAGTAATATAAAGTAGATTTTTGCAAATGGAAGAAGTTGAAAACCTATACAAACAATTTAAATGGTAAACAATGTATGGTTGTAATATTTGCAAGTGATGACATACAAACTTCACAAGCCAAATTTCACAAAGACATGCTTTAATGAGTTCATAAAAAGGACATGCAAGAATTTTCACACAAACCTTTAACTCCTTTCCATTTCGAGATGCAATATTCACAAAAATAGATGTAATAAAACTTTGGATCACATTGGATGATAAAATGAGTTTTATTACATTTGGACAATTGAAGTTTACATTACTACAAGAAGGATTAATGGTTGTAAAAGATTGAAAAAAGGGCACTTAAAGGTCATCAAAACCTAAAAAAGGAACCATAATTGAAAAATGAAACCTTATAATGAATCAAGTATGCATAGTAGACATAAACATTGGGGTATGCATGACAAACACAAACATTTAGGTCTTAGCTTCACACACTTATTGACACTTCACACAAGACTCAAGTCATGAAACACCTAGGATTCACACAACACTTAGAAGATTTAGGTTTTGAAAAACATGTAAAATATTCACAACATTCGGGATTCATAAATAAATGGGATTAAACTTAGAAAAAAAACTTGGATATATGAGCATTGAAATTAATGAAAAATTTGGATGATGAATGTGATGTCAAATTGCATTTCAAAACTTCATACTGTTGTAACTTGCAACATTCCAATATTTGATGTATTGACATTCAAGAACCCATTAACATATTCCTTAGCCATCAATTATAATTAGAGAGAAATCCCAATTCATGCCTACTTTCAAAAATATAAATATGTTGGTATCTTGATGTTGTGTGATTCGAAGCATTGAAAAAACCATGAACAACAAAGATTTGATTTTGAATGTAACATCACAAAATGATGTGATCAAAGTAGGAACATGAAGATTTGAAAAAAATGCTCTTGAGTTTTGGATGCTTACTTTCAAAAATGAAACTAAAATTTTTCCCTTGCAACATTTCTTTTTTGCACCTTTTGCCATTGTAATTCTTCCATTACAACTTGCTCAATTTGAACATTCAAGACTAAATCTATCAAGGCAAAAAAACTAAATCTCATCCTATTATAATACTAAAGTTCCTTCAAAATCCTAGATGGATATCAATGGTGAACTTTGTTCCTAAGCTTTCATTAGTGCTAGCTATGAGAGCCACATTCGAAGAAGTAAAGTGACAATAGCAATTCGTTGCAAAGTATATTTTTAGCATCCAATGAAGGAGGTTGGTCTATGTGGGTGGTGTGTGCATTTAGATCGTCAATTGATAAGATGGGTTATCTACCCATCTGTGTCATCACATCATGGTGATTTTTTCAGATCTTGTAGTTCAAAATCCTTAAGACCATTTAACCAAGCAATTTCTTTTGTTACCATGTGGTGAAAAATTGCCACCAAAAATAAAATAAAATAGGTAGTTAAGATTAAGAAAACTAGAAGGTGGAATATATATATATATATATAAGTCAAAGAAAAAATGCTAATAAAACATGGTTCACTTTCATATATTTATTTGTTGTAATAATTTTTTTGGGATAATATTATAGAATGTGGAAATCCAATTTCATATTTATTTACCCCATTTTGTGTAGACCTAAATGAAAAGAATTGTGTAGAATATGTGTATGATTGTTGGTTTCAAATTAATCAATTTGTAGATTTATATCATGTTATCCTACAAAAGTATACAACTCACAAATGATTTTATAAATTATTTTTGTAATCATCATTTTATATATTGGCATGTAATCAATTAAATCCAATTTATATTTTTGATGAAGTAATTAGTAATATCCTATAGTTGTTGAAAATTAAATTTGGTTAAATTTCAAACAAATTATGCAGTGAAATGTCTATTTGATAATTTCTCACAATCAAAAGCTTGTCTATTTGTCATAGTACCATTATAGGTTGAGACAAAAGGAACATTTAAAATCCTATTGATTGTAACCAATGTTGTGTGGGTATATCATTTACCCAAATATACTAGATGGGTACAAGTAAGGTATATCTAAAACCAACAACAATAGCCATGGATGCATTGCCTTCTAGAAATGCAAACAACCAAAAGGTGTGTGTGTAGTTGTGAAACATTTGTAAGGGTTCAATCTCTTGATGACTTTGGCAATGTTGAAACAAAATTCTAAAAATTGAAGATCAATTAAATCATTTTATTAAGCTTGTCAATATGGGATATTTTGATTTTTAAATTTTGATTTATTTTTAATAGGGCACTTGTGGCATGTTGTCTAATTTGATTTTAATGGCCTTTCATTTTATGTATGTTTAGGAATAAAAAATTGAAATATTTTTATGTAATCTCATTATTGTAATTTGACATCACATGTGTGCATTGTCCCACTAGATTTAAGCATATGAAAGTTGTTTACATACATTTCAAAATGTGAAAAAAAAATTCCCACTTTTTGTTAAATAAAATAATTTACCCTTTCATTACCTTTTTTTAACCTTAACTAGGGGGATATGATAAAAGGCACCCAAACCTTACCCATCTACCCAATATTATAAATGATTTTAGTTAGACCTTACCCTAATGGAAAAAAATCATAATTTACCCTTACACATTGGATAAATAAAATTAAAAAAAATTATGTACCCTTATTTTAAGATATATCAAAAATAATATACTCACACAACACTGATTATAAGCCTACAAAGGCTTGTTCTTGGAAAATTGTTGAAAATTTTCAACAGAAAAAAGCATAGTGTTGGGATTGGGGGTTCATTAGATTTAGAGGGCTTCTCCTGTAGGTGACCAAACAGCAGCAGGATTCCAAACTTTTTAAAACTATCCTACCTATCCTATAGCCAAATTCGGCTATATCCTTCTATAGATGGTTGTTAGTGTGGCTACACCACAAAAGTGAAAAAAAAAACCCTAATGATTACAGGTTCATAAATTCATAAGTTCATTCATAGTTTTGACCCTGGAAAAAATGCCCAAATCTATTTACAATGTTATATAATATGTGCATGGATTGAAAACATGAAGTTGATGACATATCATAGTCTACACCTTCAAGTTAAAGCTTCCAAAGTTTGAAGAAGTGGTTGTTTGGGGTACTAATTACCTTGTTGAACACACTTGTTTATGTAAAGGTAGGTATCTATAATATATCATGTCATATCCCTATATATTTGTATCTGTATCTTTATATTTTGAAAAGTAATTATATTACTTCATACCAATTGGGATGCCCACATTTTCCATGGGTGTTATAATCAATCAAAGTGTTGTTCTACCGTGGCGACAAGTTTGTTGACAAAGGTTAAAAATGGGGGAATAATCGATAAAATATAAGTCGATTCAATTGATCATCTAAAAGCTTATCAACCTTAATCAAATCAAATTTCTATTCGAAAATAGATTCATGGATAATAATGAAAAACAAAAAAAAAATCAAATATTCATGTTTTCAAACTAATGTAATTTTTAAAAAAAATGTAGTATTATTTATGCGTTAAAATTTGAT
>Ga0209611_10007189_pt1 | contig 17923 bp, 7 predicted proteins | sample S1TSphgellanicum_3_FD_187693 | JGI IMG/M metagenome (GOLD analysis project Ga0209611, IMG submission 187693) | Host-associated microbial communities from peat moss isolated from Minnesota, USA - S1T2_Fc - Sphagnum magellanicum MG (SPAdes) (version 2) | ecosystem: Host-associated > Plants > Peat...
AATAATAAAATAATTCTGATTTTATTTTTTAATTTCGAAAATCGACCTCTGGGAACCATCATTGAAAACTAGCTGAGGGTTGTAAATTTTTATGAGAACTGGCAGGACTGAAAACCATTGAGATTTATTTTTTTTTCTAAAAATTTGAAACCCTTAAAAAAATTATCTAAATCTTTTTTTCTTCCTTTTCATAATGAGAACCACCCAACACTGATTTATAAACTCGTACATATGCACATGATACAATGCTCTCCAAAAAAGCATTTTTTTTGAGAAATATGATTGCCTTTGATTCGCTGATCATAATGATTGGTCCAAGTGATGATGGCATTTAATTTATATTCAGTGTATTATGCTGTCTAAGATTTCATTTTCATGATTGGGGATGGGGAAATAACTTGCACAATTTATTTTTTAGGATGTGATAAAACATTTGTAGAGGAACACATACTGGGTGTGGTTGGATCTGCTTTAAGATTGCCAAACATGAGCCTAAACTCTACTAGGTATTGCAAAAATTTCACCCAACAAAAATCAACAATTTTTTGCAATACTTTCCTTGGCGAGTCAAATTGGAAGGCACCTCCATAGGGAAGAAGGGGCTGAAGCCAGAATGTAGAACTAAATTGTTGAAGGTCCAACCAATGGTGGCTCCAAAAGGGCATCCTGAATATATTAATAATTATTTGATAATTCTTTGTCAAACTTGATCAGGGACCATGATAATTCCACATGTTTGATAGAGAATTTTTTTTAATACTAACATTAGAGATATCTACAAAGCAAAGGAAACATAACATTATTACCCAAAATTTGGTCATAAAGGCGATGAGTTTTTTTTTTAAACAATAAAAAAATACATTAATATTAATCAAGAAACGAGTCTCATATTATCACCAAATTTAGTGGTAATCTGAATTTCACCCCTTCTTCTTCTCCATCTTCACTACTGTTGCATGTACTATTGTTACAATTACTCTTGAATTTTGTGGATTATGTATTGTGATATTGAGTTTTAGCATTTTACACTCAAATTCAATACACTATTTTCTCACTCACTCACTCTGCAGGTAACAATATTTGAGATTGAAACAGGAGCTTTGGCAGTGAAAGGAAGGCTCAAATGCAAGGTTATTTTGCGGATATCTCTATTGCAATTGAAAAAATGAAATGGGTGCTCATGAATCAGGAATGAGAAAGTCGTTAAATGTAAGGAAATCACATGGAATCCAGAGTTCACAAATTGTCATGCTCTTTTTGTTGGGGGGAGGGGGGACCCCAAGCCATAAGGGTTGAAACATGAGTGCAGAGACAAGAGAAAAACCAGTTACTCCTCATGTACACAGAGGGTGGTTGTCTAGTCAAGTGCATGCATATATTTTTCTTGTTACCATGTTCATGAAAGATGGAGATGGATAGTTCTACTTTCAACAGCACTCTGAACAATTCTCTGCATTAAGGGGTCAAGGAAGCCCACTCTACTCTACCCACCCATGCATTATAGAACTGCAGAGTATATGCCATGGGTGTTTTGGCTTGAAATCAAATATCCCGTGCATTGCTCATTACATTGCCAGTTGTTTGTGTAAAAATCTGGGCATTGATGATGCCTAGATGCTTCCATGCCATGCTTGCTGTCATTTGTCACCTTTGGTTTTGACACACATGAAAGTCATATCAAGTTCTATTATTGAGCAAGAAAAAGAGGTCATAAATTGGGTTTCACTTTCATTCAGGCTGTCAATCTTATAAGTGACAACTTTTACATTATGTCACAACCAAGGGGTTTTTTTTTCACCCTCAATTCTGTGATGTATGTAACCACAGTGGTGGTGATCATCAGCAAGAGGAATTAGCCCGATTTGGCTACAGGTTGATAAGAAAAACCTAAGAATCATACATATTTTTTGGTGACCCATTGGAACCTATTGTCTAAATATGACAATTTCAGGAATTTTTTTCTCAAAATTTGGCACATTGTGAAAACAATGTGCTCTTTGTAAGAGTCAAACTGGATTTTCCAAAAGTCAAGTGAAAAAAATTCACACTAAAAGAAACACTGCTTAAACCCAAGCATTTCATGAATCTATTGTACATCTACCAAGCAAGCAAACATTGGCACTGTAAGATCCTGAAGTCGTCCTCCACTTGGCAAAAAAAAAATCTATTATAAAGCAAACACAATAACATGCTTGTTGTCATCATGGAGCCCAACATTATGAAGAAGTCGACAGAAGGTTTGATTGAAAAGGCTTTGTTGTTTTCACAGATTGAACATTATGAGGACGTTGACAGAACATTTCCTTCTCACACCCATCCCTTTCTTTCAACAAACAAGAAAATCTCCCCCAACATGAAGAATGCAGACCACCAGGAAATTAAGTGTTGTTAACTTAACATTAACTTAATCTCTAGACATCCAGACAATGTGAATTTAATTGAAAAGCAGCTTCATATTGGGCCTGTTCAACTTTTAGGGATTACAGCTCCGTTCTATGGGCTTTTATGAAACATTATGTTTTATTTTTAGATCTATGATTTTTAAAGATTTGATGCAGCTAATATTCCGTTAACATCAATTAACACTCTCACTTAACATTGTGTGCCATTTAAAACTCCACCCAAAGTTTGATGATGTTAATTCACATTCTCTATGCAAATAGAACCAAAAAAAAACCTTGTCTCTCTTACCATCAACTTGGCATGAAGTGTAACTGTAGCTTTAGGTACCCATTGTACCCCCAATAATACAATTCCTCGGCAATGTCAAGTACAACTTAGCAAAGTTAGCACCAAACTTAGTCCCTCTTTTTGCAAGGTGAATGATTTTGTAACATTTTCTCTTCATGTACTATAGACAAGGATGTTGCAAAATGAAAAGGGCAAACCCTTTTTGCAGTGTAGCTACCTTTCTCTAACATGTGAACAGGGTATATTGCAAAATCATCAACCCTCTGGTTGGGTTGGGACTCAATTATGATCTTATGTACATCAACATTGTGTTGACATCCGTGAGGGCAACATCAAAGAACCACGGATGTCAACATCGAAGAAGACAGGGAAGGTAAGGTGTCAACTGAGAGCGATTTGGTGCCATGGCATCTTTGGGTTGGCGAGAGTGAACCAGCACCCACCAGTGCACCATGCAGGATGGATGGATGGATGGATGGATGATGGATGGATAGATGTATGGATGATGAAAACAATTTTTTTTGGGGGTTGTATCCATGTCTCATATCCAACTACGGTGGTTAACTATGTACTAAACATTCATTCACATGCATGAACCTACCTAGTCACAAGCAAGACTTACCTACCTACATAGTAAACACTTGCATTCCCTACCTACTTACCTACCATACTTACCCACTTACATAGGTAGTGTGTGAGGGAAATACAAGCATATACATGATAGGTTACCGAGGTGGGACCTTGGTAACTCAGTTGCCATTCATTCTGCCATTGAGTCATAAAGGGTTTCGAATTGATGGTGCATGGTGGGTGATGAGTCACATAAAATCCTTGAGGGTATATCAAAGTTATAGACATATATATCCTCCATTCAATCAAGTACCAAAAAGTAAGTCAGGTCATAAGGAGGCCATGTTTTCTTGATTTTATGATGTGGCTGAAGTGGTGATCATTCAATAAGAAGATTTGGCTACAAATGAGATATGATTTATTTTTTTAATTAAATGCATCCTTCTACATTGTGGGCTACCTCCCGGAACCTATCATAGAAATCTGGCAAAAACATATATTGTTAAAATTAAAAATCTTGCATATTTGTGCAATTTTTTCCTTTTTAAAATCCATTGTATGGGTCAAAGCAGATTTTCCAGGTCAAAAATTTGTGAAAATTCCACCTAAAAAGATCCCTTGAAGGATGATCATTACATGAATTGGATGAATTTAATTATTACCTTGTGAATAATGCATCCAAAGAGGTCCATTCATTTTGTAATGAGTCAAAATCTGATTGGTCAGTCACAACAAATTGTCTTGGAGTCTCGGAAAATTGCAAGAGATATTAATATCATCTAAAGTTCCACATACCTTATATGTACATTGTATAATGCAATACAATTCTTAACGATTAGAGTGGATGTTATGAGGGTTTAGGGTTTAGGGTTTCAACCCTAAACCCTACACCCATCATAAGATACCCATGGGAAGATCATGGCAATGTATGAACTGCGAATATTGATGAATTTGGTGAACATGAACATCGAACTTTGAAAAGCTTTAGAAAATTTGAACAAGGGCAAATAGTACATTACTACAACAATACTTCTTGTCAAGGTGACTCTTATCCACTCTAAACTCTAAAAGTGGAAAACACAAACCAATGTGTATTGTCATGTTTAATTTCAATAACTTTCCCTTATGACATTAAAATACAGATATATAATAAATAGTCTAGGATATGATTTTTACAGATCTTAGGTCTTATGGACAAAAAGTCCTACAATCCCACAAAGCAAGTAGATGTTCAAGTGGTAGGTAAAGCCGCAGACCACGGGTGGCTTTATTGGAATAAGGACTTGTGCAATGTAGAGCTGAGCCAAGCATGGACCCAATTCTAGTAAAGCCCAACTAAGGGCTTTATAGTGCCTAAAAATATAGGCATATTTTGAATTCATATGAACCAGTGGGAAGTTGTTGTATCATGTTTTTTGTTGGCATGAATTTTTGCACTAGAATTTTTTGGAATTTCTCTTTTTTTCTTCATGTAAATACAAAAAAAGTTGCTAAAGGAATTTTTTTTTTTGCTAAACTTTCAACGCCACAATATTGAATAAAATTTAATTTAATTTTTTTTTTAACCTGGTGAGAGTTGCAAAGTAACTATGGGTGGGGAGGTGGACTAATAATTGTGAAATATCATAAAGTCCATTGATGTCACGCAAATGGTTTTAAACATCTTAACACTAAGAAAAATGTGCCAGGTTTTTACATTGTCATTTTTAACACATGTGATTATCGATGGACTATTTTCATTTGGAGAAAAAAAAATCTTTGCAAGCAGAAATACTATCTAGTGGTGTCAATTACAAACAGGGCTGGATCCATTCAATGAGGTATCTACAAATAATTTGTTTTTGTATGGAGTAGTATGACACATCATTAAGAGTTGTTTTTTCCTCCTTTTTCCAATTTTGTGATGTAGCTGGAAGGGTGATCATCTACTAGGCAACTTAGCCATATTTGGCTATAAACAAAATCTGAAAGTAAAAACATTCAACCTTCCTTCTATATCGTTGGCTACCCTATTGGAACTTCATGTAAAACTTGGTGATTTTGTGAGATGAAATGATGTTTTCTTTCCAAATTTGTAGAAACTCCCAAAAAATTTCATTTTTCTATTTCGAATAAACGAATTTGCCAAAGAAGAAAAACCATTTCTCACTAAGCTTAAATGCATTTGTATAGAAACAAAAATATCTATTCCAAATTCTCCAACAAACCACTGTAGTAAAAGTATCCTTGGTGTAAATGTTAGAAATTATCAAATGATAACATGATCTTCTTACTAACACCTACATAATAACTAACTGAGGTATCAACCAATGTTGTGCGGGTACAAGGATTCAAGTGTGAGACTTGAAGGTTTTGAATTCAAGTATCAAGAATTTGACCTAACTGGATCCAAGTATTAAGAACCCAACAAAATATCTTTATTTGTGAACCACTTGTCACAATAGATTTGTGGTAAAATCAAAATATTTTATCCACTAGTTTTTGTTAGAGGAAACTCCTTGAAACCTCTTTAAGTTTCAATGTTTTAAATGGGTATGAATATTAAGTTTTAGGGTTTTTTAAGTATTAAGGTTTAAGGTTTTTAGTTTTGTGTCACCTTTTTATCACTTTCCTCTCAAGAGCTTCCATCTTTTTGCAACTTTGAATTTGCCCTTTTCAACAACCTTTTCATTCTCAAGTTTTTACATTTGTGTTTTGCAATAACCTTTTTGCATTTGTGCTTTGTGATAACACTTTCACTTTGAAACTCATGATTAAATTTTGAAATCAACATTTGGTTATCATGCTCATCATTACTAATTTCGTCATGTTTTTATTTGTAAGTTTTTATTTTATTCTTACAAGAACGTCAACAATTTGGTTATCATCATGTTTGCATTCATTGTGGTTATGGTTACATTACACTTGCACTTCACAACTTTGTCAAGCTAAGGTTTTTTTATTGAATGTTTCTGGCTTTTGTATTTCATTTTTGTTCTTTTGTAGGTTTTTTTTCTTCCTTGTAGGAATTAATAATTTGGCTACAAGTTGTTTTTTCATTTCATCAAGCTTATGTTGTGCTTGCATTTTGTCATGTTGATGTTGAGTTTACATTATGGTGTGCTCATGTTATGTTTGCATTTCATAGCTTGGTAAAACACATAACTTATACTTTAAAAACCTCACACTAAACCCATGTTCACTAGGTTTTGTGTTCAACGAACCTCATATTTTCATGTCTTTTCTAATGTTTTATGTATTAACTAAAAGGATGCCATCAACAAGTGCAACATTTGTTATAAAAGAGATGTTATTTTGTTGTTAATGAAATTATTGTAATAAATTCTTGCAATCCCAAATGTTACAATGTGTTCTATGACACCTTTCTATAATGCAAATTGATGCTAGGAATCGTTCCCAAGGGAAGAATAAAAGGCTTTTAAGCTATAACAATGACCATGGCATAAGTTCTCTAAAACAACATATTTGTAATGAACATTAGGTAATGTGTATAGGAGGAGGGTTTGTTTTTGCTACAAATAATGGTGGAAACTATCAATGAAAGACAAGTTACAAATAAGAGAGTAAATGTACCTCCTTCTCAAATTACAAAATTTTGGCAAACACAAACCTTTTATTGAATCTAACCTAGCACAACAACAAAATTTGACAAATTTAATGTTGTACATTACAAAAGGATGCCATCCTTTATCATTCGTTGAAAATCCATGGCTAAAGCATTTAGTTTTCCATCAATGTGGGTAGGTACAATTTCCATCTTGACAATAGTAGATGAATTAAGTCCTTCCATATATTGTGACAAAAATCAAGGAGAATCATGTCCTCCCAACTCTTGTTTCTTGTGTTACATGCATAGTTTTTATTATTATGGATGACATCATGTTTTACACTTGTTTTCTAGAATGCTAGTGGGACAAACTTGGGTGGCTCAAGCAATTTACAATACAATTCTTCTTATTATCAAACAATGTGTTTAAAATCAAACTTAAATGTATTGGTTGTTATTAAATACTCTAATTTTTGTTTTCACTTTGTGCATTGCTATGAAAGTTGTTGTGGCCAACATTGAAGCTATGAATCAACCTTTAATCTATGGCGAATTTGATTTAGAATTGTAAGAATTTAAAAAAAAGGATGATGATGCAAGTTGTGGGGATATTAATGTCATTTTCTCTTTTTCAATAGCTTATAATCATTTTAAAGCCCACAACATGTTGGCAATCGTGTTTGAACCTCATTAAAAAGCCGTGAAATATATTCAAAACTCTATGGGCAATTGAATTGTTGTTAAAATTGTTGTAAATTACGATGTTAATATTGTGTGTCATTTTTTATTGCAAGTGTATACTCATTTAAACCTCATTAAGGAACCAACATAACTAATAATAGTTGAAGAGGGTAATCTCTTTGTTAGGGCAACAAATCTTTTAGTTTAATTATTGTAAACTAATCATTATTGGTTATTAATGATAGGTTCACATTTATTATCTCCATTTTACTTGGAGGTAACACCACTTAGGTAGTTAACCTTTGATGATCATAGGATGGTTGGCAATTAATTTACCATTAACTAAGGGTTTGTGAAGGAGATTTAAATAAGGGCCTAGATTGAAAAAGGGGACAAGATGACATTTGGAACTTATAAGGTGTGGGAATTTTGTTGGTTTCTCATTTCTGATTCCTTCTTTCATTGTGATTCCATTTTATTATCTTCTAGAAGATTATCATTCTCATTTTAATGTGTGTAATCTTGTAAGGATTTTAGGAGGAAAGATGAAAAGAAGTACTTTTGTAATGTTATAATACAAGGATATGATATTCTAAGGACAAGGAAGGTTGTGTGCCTATTGGATCTTTGGATTTCTTGGGTATTTTTATTTTTTTCTTTTGCAAGTAATTTAATTTAGTTTATTTGATGTAAAATATTGTAGTTCACAATGTTTGTTTTTTGTTTTTTTCTATTGTTTAATTAAAACATTAAGGTCATTCGACAATAGTTGTTGCAAAACCAAGGAAGGTAATAATCATGGAGGGTAGTAATGACATTAGCATGAAAGTTATTAGTCATTGGGACTAATTTGTTATAAAGGTACAAATAGTATGCTAGAAGGTAACCTTTATTGTGAATTGTTGGAAATTATAGTTTGTTTTTTTAGAACTCATTTCGTAGTTATTTCATGGAAGGCTCTTGACTACCTTCCCTTTAACAACCCTTAGGACTATGAATTTTTCATTGTTTTACTTGACAATTTTCACTTTAGGTTTGTCGAATCGGGCAAGTTGTGTCAATTGACAATGTAATTATTTCAACTTTGAATAATGGTTATTTATTCAATCAACAAATCATGATAACCCCCTAGTTTGGTGGGCACAACATGTGCAATAACTTCTACACGTTTCCTTTTTGGTTCATTAAGTACTTGGTGTTAAGGTCATAGATTGAAATAGACCTACTCTTTAATGTCAATGATGTCATCACAAACCTTCGATGGTCACAATTGGGATTGAAATTTTGGATTTGCTTCATTTTGGTGATAAGAAATTAGGCTAATGATGTTCATGTTCATCATGATGGGGCATGCAAGCCTAAGAATATGACTAATTTTTTTACCTTGAAATCTAGTATAATTGAAATAATAGTAATAAGCCCATTGAAGTGTGAAGCTTTTTTGAAAAAGATCATGATTTAGACTTCCAATTTTCTACAAATATTTGTATTCATTCTAGTTTCTTTGTTTTTTTATTTCATGTGCATTTGTTTTTATAAAAATATTTTGATGTTGGATTTTGTTTATGATTAAGATATAAATGCATATGAGTTGTTAGCGGTGCAAATTCAACATTTAACCCCAAGTTACTTGCATTAGAAAACATTTCTTTTGTTTTTTGCAATAATCCAATAATGAAATGGGCATGATTATGAAAACCCTCGATGGTCTTCAAATTTCAAACATGGTTGGGAAATGTAGAGTCAATTAATTTGTTGTGTTTTTATTTTTTGTCATATGCTTTTTGTTGAGATCAATTGAATTGTGTTGTCCATGTCTTGTCATTTTCAAATTATTTGTTAGATTTTTTGTTTTTAATTTCATGATGTGCAAGTCATTTGATGGCAATTATGTGTGTGAACTGGTTGGTATTTTGTTTTGTGCATTGGTCAAGGTAAGTTTGTGTGATGTTTGGGGTCAAGGATTATATTATGTGCACATTTACAATAAGTATAATTTTTTAGATTTCGCCACTTTTGGCAAGTTTTCTTTTCTTTTTTAAAAATTCTTTTCTAATTAGTTAGTTCATGTTTTTTTTATTTGCCATATCATGCAAGTTTGAGATTTTTTTTGTCTACAATAGGTCAATTAACAATTTTGTTTATTTTGTCCACTACAAGCCCACATAAAAATTCAATCTTTATTTTGGGTCTTTGTGGTTTTTTTAATCTTGAGTTCGTGTTTTGGTGTTTGTTGTTTTGTGTCTAGATTGTTTTTGGTTATTTATGTAAATACATTGTTTCAAGAATGTTTTATATGTCCATGGTCCATTGTGCCCAAAAACTTTTTCTAAGAAAACATTTTGCAACTTGATGAAGATGGATTTAATTCACTAGAAAAATTCATGTCCTATGCAACCATTTTTTAAACAACTAATTTGATCCTCAACAACTAGAAGAACAATTGTGACCATGTTTGTAACTATTTAAGTTATGTGGCAAATGTGCAATTGCAATTTAATGGCTCTTACAACTAATCAATTGGTGTCTTATGCAACAAACTACTAAACATGTTGAAAAATTATTTAAAATATGATGTGAAAAATAATGTCCATCATTTTACATTTAATATGTTTATTGTGACACAAGGTTTACATATGCAATGAAATTAACATTATTGTAGTCATAACCAAGTTGTATATTATGAGTTGTATTGAAATGTAGATAATAATTGGCATCCTACACCATGAAGTTCAATCACATCCATTCATATAGTTTTCAATAGGTCATTTTGTAATGGTCACATACTTTACCTTAAGGTCAATTTCATCATTAAATAATCCTCGAAATATAGAAATAAAATTTTGTGAAAAATATGAAGTTGACATGTTGAAAATCATCACAATTATCATAGGTTAAACTCTGAATTATTTCACTACTCATATCACAATATTATAATAGATGATGGAAAAATATTTATTTGAAAATTTAAAAACGAATTCATTTATTGACAAAAATAATTATTCATTTTGTCAAGGTGGAAACTAACCCTAAGCTACAATATGCATTATACAGGAACACATGTGTATGTGAAGTTAAGGTGGAATCATGATTTAGGGGTTTATATAGATGTTGTATTTTAGTTTGTTATTTTTACAAATGGTATGCATACATGTATGAAGGTTTAATCAATGACAATTAAATGTGATTTAAAATTTAAATCATGTGATATTTATGTGTATGTTTACAATTAAAAAATTTACAATGAAATTTTGAAATAAATATTTTAAATTGATGTAAGTTATTTACATTTGAAATTTTTCATTTTTCATTTTCATGAAATCATGATTAGATATTCAGTATATAACCTGAAATATATATTTAAAATTATATCAACTTAATTATATAAAAATATGAACCTGAATTTTAAAAATTAATTTAAAATTGATTTATTTTAAATTTAAATTTAATAATCTCTAAATTACATCAATTGAAAAATATGGTTTGAATTATAATTTATATCTTGTAAATTATAATTCAATAAATTATTAAAAATATAGATTGAATTATAAATTATATATATTTAATTTATAGCCAAAATCAGAATTTTAAAACATTAAATTTGTATACTAAATTAATTATGTACTTGAAATATGAAATTAATTTCATTGTGAACCTACATAATTAAATAATTATATGATAATGCATAAGATTTAAAATATACATGTTTATATTTATGCCATAGTTGTTTTGGACATGACATGACACCATGTCATGATGAGTTATTTAAACAAGCCATTTGGCACAACTCTAGTGACCATGGTCATTTTTTTTCCAAAATCCTACTAGTGATTGCAACTTTGAACAAAAAGTCATTTCCAAGGATGATTATAAAATGCTAAAACTTTCAACTATAAATCAAATCTTTTATATCATTTTTGGTCACAAACATATTGTGCACCTTTGTACTTTAATATGTTTTGTAAGTTTAGTGACAATGTGTGATGCAAAGAAAAGCTAGATGATGCAATCTATGTCAATTTGAATTAAATGAACACTTTTGGAATCATAACCCTAAATCCTAATTATACCTAGAATCACATCCACTTACACAACCCTAAACCCTATACTCAATAACCACCAAGAATTGGGGAGAGTAAATTGAATCATACCTAGAAGTTCTAAAACATATATATTTAATTCAAAACCTTACCTATAAAGATAATCAAAGTTATAAATATATAATACTCATGACCACATATTCTCTTCAAAACAAATAACTACACAACACCAATACCCACTAACAATTACATAAAAAACCAACATTAAAAGACATAGAATCCCCACTCCAAAAGGGATTTACACCTCATGTTGGCTTGTTTTTAAAAAATTTGTTACTTGAGGGGATAAGTTCTTTGTTAAAAAAAACTCTATGTCATATAAGGATCAATTACCTAGATTCCTACATTTTAAAAAGTTAGTGGAACCACATGGTACTAATTTTCATTTCTAAACAATACACAAACTATTAATTTATTCAAACTATGCATAATAAATGGGTATATGCATAATACCCATTTATTATGCATAAGGGTTGACCTTTGGAATATTTGATTTTTTCCCAAGAACCATGTAACAACCAATCATTTATGCAGAAAGGTCAGTTTTTTTAAATACTCAACCTAAGAACCACATAATATGATGTTAAAATAAGTTTTAAGGTTTAAATATATTTTTTAGACCATGGCTCCTTGTTGGATGTTTTTGTTCCTCACAATGTGTCCATAAGTTTATTTCAAACAATGGTAAATTGGAGATTGTTTATGGGTTCACTAGAAAAGCTCAAGTGTGCATGGAAAAAAGGTTTAGGGTTTGGAGATAACCCACATGGATGAAATTTACCATCACACAAGAAAGTATGGATAGATAATTAATTGATACAAAATCAAATGGATCTCAACTTGTGTTGTCTAGGTTTTCCCTTTTGAAAAAACCTTTCATCCTAGTTTTGACACTTCAAAATGTTTTGGTTGGTTATTTGAATTTGAGTCCAATTCTTCAACTTTTTGAAGCTATGGTTTTGGTTTTTTTTTTAAAAATTCAAACACCATTCAATTTAGTTTGAAAATGATATTTGATTCCATGTACACACTACACATTTTTCATATGTAAAACTTTTTCAACATATGAAAGGTTGAAAATTTTATACATACAAACCTTTATAAGAAGTTAAAATCAAAATTTATAATGATATTGAGTTTTGCAAGGATTTAAAATTGATGATTTACAACAAAAGTTTGACCTACTTGTTGACTTTTCCAAAATCAATGTGCTTACCTTAAGAATGTGAACAACTTTCAAGTGTTTACTTTCAAGGTTCTAGTTTAAATTCCAATTCTAGCAAAAGGCAAATTCCATGATCTGATCATTTTTCCAATTAAACCAAAAAAATGTTGGGTTAGGTGGGGACCACAAGAACCTAAAACCCCATGTTTAACACTCCAAATTGGAAAACCTATTTGATGAATCCTTACAACATTAATACCAAGGGAGGTGGGACCTCTACCCATTTGATGAAATCTTGTTAAAAGTGTTAAATAATAATTGGGTTCTCAATACCTTGCCCTAGAACTAACTAAATACCCTAGCCCTTTTCAATATCCAACCAACCAACGTTGTGTGATTTTTTTTTTTTCATAACACTTATTTTAGTTTTTAGTATTTTTTAATTAATTTTTTTGAGACGATTTTCACATTTAAAAAAAATACCATGTCCAATTCCTTATTTTTATTTTTCCTTATAAGCCCAAGCAATACATAATTCATTTAAATTATTGAATTATATTAAATCAATTCTTTAACTTCATTTTAAGATTTTTGGATTAAGATTTTAAAATATCTTTTCAAATTTTTACAAGTCAAGAACACTTTGCAAGGTTCATTACAAACCTCTAATCCCTACTCCTAGACCCCTAAAAATCAAACCCATACTTTTAGACTCCATATTCCTAAACCCTTAAAAAATGAACTTGGACATGGTTATTCATATAATTTACCTAGGTATCAAAAAAAACTAATTAGAAAAAATACGTGATTGTCAATAAACTAGGTATCTCAAATTTGATATATAAAAATCCAACTATTAACTTGAGTATCATGGTATCACTCAATTCTTTTGTTGAAAATCAATTGAGAATCAAGTTGGTTCTAAACCATTATTTGATACCCACCAAACATCGGTTTACACTTTAAAGGAATCTTGGACTCCCTTAGAAAAGAGGTCACTTGAAATGTATGAAGAACACAGTATTGAACTTTTGAATTACTAAGTAGAATGGAAATATTTGGCCATGACCACTCGTGTTCCTTGATGCAACCTTCAAGAATTTTCATATCTCGTTTTAAGGTTTTGTTGGTGAGTTTTCATAATTTTTAATTTTAAAAAGCTAATCATGTTTACCTTGAATTCCACATTTTTTAAACTTCCTTTTAGTAGACCAATTATTTTTTTAGTATATGTCTTGTTGTTTGGGGCATAAACATGCCAATTGGTGATCCTTGCTCAAAAAGTAAAAGTAGGTGAAAAATAAAGTTTGCATTTTTGAATTTTAAGGCTTTTAATAATGTTACAAATTTTTAAATGTACTTGCTACACTAAATAACCATATATGGTCATATTTCATGTAGTATATTACTTTCATATTTTATTTATTTATTGCAAATTAATGTCTGATATTTTTTTTAAATCATACTATTCAGATGTTGTGATATTGATGTTTGAGTTATCATGCATATTGATAGATTCATTTTGAAATTTGAATATTTCAATTATGATAATGTGAAACTTTTAAAAAACAGGTTTCCAAATTAATGGAATTATGCATTTAAAACATGATTTTCTATACAAACCCAAACACTAATACTTGCATATAATATGTCAAAACAATCCTTTAACAATCTAAAAGTAGGACATATGAATTTTTGGGTAAAATGATAATTAATTAATATGCTTTTACATTACTTTGTGCAATATGGGACTATAACATAAATTTGGAAAGTAGAGTGAAAGTAGGTTGAAAAAAAAGGAAATACAAAATCTTATGCTTCAAAAAACATATCGATACCATCCTACATATATACACTCATGTAGTTTTTTTGGTATGTTTAAAGAGTAGGTTTTACTTTCTAAGATTAAAAGTGACGATTTTGTGTTTTCTACCTACAACATATACATTTTTGGCCTATTTTTGTATGCTTGCACCCTTTGACTAATCTATATTTTGAACTACACATAAATTTTTTTATATATATAAACATTTTATAAAGGTCAATATATTAGGACATACTTGAAATATTTTTATTCGATTTACCTAAGGTATGTTGCAGTAAATGTTAAGGTTGCTAGATCTAGAAAACCTAATGTGAAAATAAACTTTGGTTTCATCCATCACTTGAGTGCCAACAAAACCACAACCATACATGGGCTTAAATTTGGGTGTCATCCTTTCTAATAGTTACTTGGCACCTTCATTGGGTGTTTTTATTTTGGGTTTGATTATTTGTTGGTGGCAAGTTGCCAATGTCGCTCTTTAGCAAAACATCCATGGTCCCAAAACCTACAAGATGTTTCAAAAACTATTGTTTTAGTAAAAATTCCAAATCAAAATGGGATTGGACTGAAACATTATAATTTAGAAGATGTCCTAATTTGGCTATCATAAGAATGGGAAAATTTTGAAATGAAGGGATTGGCAACAAATGGTGAGAAGGGCAATGAAGAACCACATGGACAGTGTTCAAACAAAATGAACAATGATGGAAACAATGATGATGGTAATAGGATGACATGAATAGGCAAATGGAATGACGTGAATGGCAAGAAGACAACATGTATGGTGACAAGACAATGGAGACACGATGAGAATGATGATGGGATACCAAAAATGAAACACTAGGATGGGGAACAATATGGATGGCAATAGGATGAAACAATTAACAAAAAAAATGACACTAACGACAACATAGAATAACATGTAACAATGGGGGTGTTGATAAGGATGTTAAAGGTTTGCTAGGTTACAAGGAGGGTATTGTGAAACATCTTATGAAAGGTTAAGGGCACTAAGGGGTTGTTTACACCAGAAGGTTTGTGCCATGGCGTATAAAACCTCATGGTACCCCACTTTTTGGATGAGACCATGGGAAAACCCAATTCATAGTGTAAACCCAATTCAAACCCAAAAAATGGACCACATGCATTCTTTTAACGAAAAAAAAATTGTTAAATTTTTTTTTGAAATGTGGCTACATTAACTTTTTATTCATCTTTTATTTCTTCTTTTTTTCTCTTTTATTCTAGGTTTCCTCTTTGGTTTTCTTCTTTTTCATTCTATCTTTTTTGTTTTTTTTTCTCCTCTTTTGCACTTTTCATAAATGATCGCACATCATGGATGAAAGAAAGAAATGAATATTTGTTGTGATGGTTATGTATTTGTGTTTGCATATGTTGATTCAACAAGTGTTGAACATTCAAGCCTTAGTTTTAGGGTATCAAATGGAGAAATATACAATGTTTGTAGTCATGCATGAATTCATGTGAAAGGAAAAAGGAATTGTTTAGAATTTTGCAAGACAACATGGATTCACATATTAGTTTTTGTTTGGTTCTTACACCAAAAACACGTTCAAGTAAAGGACTAGGGTTTAAGACAATACATTTTGATACCTTTGTGAGAAATTGGGTCCACATTTGAGAAAACAACATACACCTATGAGAAATTTACTTTTGGTGGAAGATCGTGTTACCATGTTTTTGATATAGTTAAGAGTGGGAATGGTTTACAACTAGTGGGCAATATGTTTGGGGTAGCCAACTTGGTACTACTTTTTTTTATACAACTTCCAAAACTCCCCCCCAATTTTATTTTTGAAAAACAATGAGAAGAAGAAAATGTTTTTTTTAATGATTGCGTTTAGGTTTTAAGGGAACAATTTTGTTGGGAGGGGGTAGGGGGCACTAGAAAGTCCATCCCATTTTACTTTTTAAAAAATAAGAAATAAAAAATGATCCCACTTAATTTTTGTTTTAGACTTCAAAGGGCAACAATTTTGTGGGGGTGCCATTAAAAATTCCCTCCAACTTTATTTTTAGTAGAAAAGAAAAAAATGATTATTAAATTATTTAGTTTAGGCCTTAAAGGGAAATAATTTTATGAGGAGCCACCAAAAATTCCTTCCAATTTTATCTAACAAAACATTATAATCATAATCCACAACATAATCCACAACTATCAATGTAGGATTTTAACAAGTTTTTTTTATCTAACGTCATTTACTCTTGGGCCTTAAACCCTAATGTAAACCCAAACTAACCACCCTTCATAGCTTGGGCCAATGAGGGATTTTAGATTGTGTCATCGGAAGCCCAAGCTCTCTAGTGTAACCGCCCCCCTTAAAAAGGACACCAAATGATGTTGTGCAAGTAAAAACATTTTTGGGCCAACATGATGCTTCATGTCAAACATGTTTGGGCAAACACAGTGTGCCAAGAAGCACATCGGGGCAAAGCCCCTAAGAAGAATGTTAAGGAACACTAAGACCATTATAAAGATATTAAGATCCTAAGGTAAGGTAATTCCAAAGCGCTGCCCATGTATGAAAAAAGTAAATTTAGCGAATTTTTAAAAAATAAAAAATACCCATGGTAAGGAAATTAAGGGTCGTCTTTGTGACATCCATTTTAACAACATTGGTCAATGGACAAACACTAAACAAGAGCAACAAATTAAAGCAAGGAAGACGGTCCAATGTTTTCCCCTAATCTCATGAAAAGGAAATACCTAACATGATTTGCAATGTGTAAGTAAGCTACATGTTGTGACTTGTCCATGAATTTGATGTTAGGGGATAATACGGTAACCATAAAAGCAAGGGTTAGGCAATGGGAAATGTTGGGTGGGTAAATACATTTGTTAATTACATATAGTGAGTGGAATTGACATAACCGGTTGATTGTACACAAGTTCCAAGTAAATTGAGTTTTAGGCCTCCAAATGGGTATGATCATATTTAGACATTTTTTCTTAAACATCATTTGCTAGAGGATTATTTTTTCCGTGTATGATACTGAGTTCATATACCTTGCATTGAAGATGCAAATATAAAAATAAAGTATTGAAAAAAATCAAAAATTTCAACATGTAAAGAACTCCTTATCAAATCATATAAACGTGCATAGAATTTTTGAATGAATTTTTTGTATTGCCTCATTTCCCATGCAACATAGACATTAGAAAAATCAAAACTACAATTGGAAGTGAGAACTATTTTTCCACAATATTTTGTTGGTTTCAAAATATTATATATAAGGTGCAACAATTTATTTACCCATAGGTCATGCACAAGACCAATTCTCAAAAATGAATATGTTTCAATGCATATCCAAATTGATACCCT
>Ga0209611_10007192_pt1 | contig 17914 bp, 16 predicted proteins | sample S1TSphgellanicum_3_FD_187693 | JGI IMG/M metagenome (GOLD analysis project Ga0209611, IMG submission 187693) | Host-associated microbial communities from peat moss isolated from Minnesota, USA - S1T2_Fc - Sphagnum magellanicum MG (SPAdes) (version 2) | ecosystem: Host-associated > Plants > Peat...
CGCCGACGCCGTCACCAACGCCGACGGCAACGCCGACGCACTCACCGACGCCGACACCGTCGCCAACCCCGACCGCATCGCCAACGCCGACGGCAACGCCGACGCACTCGCCGACGCCGACACCGTCGCCGACGCCGACGCACTCGCCGACGCCGTCCCCGACACCGACGGCATCGCCGACACCAACGGCATCGCCAACGCCAGGCCCGTCACCGCCGCCCGGAGGCGGATTCTAGGCCCGTGAATTACGGAACCATCCTCATCGCCGCCGCCGCCTACGCTCTCGCGTCGGCGGCGGCGACCGTCTCTCTTGCCGAATTCGTTCCCCGCCCCGACGGCGCAAAGCCACGCGGCGGATATTCGGCGCACGTCGTCTGCGCGTTCGGCGCGGCGATCGCCGGCGCCGCGCTCGCGGCGCGCGGCATGCCCGGCGAGACGCTCTTCGTCACGTGCCTCGCGGTCGTCGCGCTCGCGGCGGTCGCCTATGCGGGTTTCTTCTGCGACGGGGCTCCGGTCGACGTCCCGCTCGGAGCGCTCGCGATCGTCTCCATCGCATCGGTGATCCACGGCCTCTGGTCGCCGCTCGTCGCAGCGCTCGTGACGGGCACACCGTTTCTCGTCACGGCCATCGTCGCGCCCGACAAACGGTCGAGCCTTCGCGACGGTGCGGTCGCCGCAATCGGCGGCTCGATCCTGGGTCTCAAATTCGGCGTCGGCGCGACGCTCCTCGGCTCGGTCGCGGGCGCGATTTCGTTCAGCACCGCGGCGACGCGCCTGAAGACACAATCGTACGCGCCCTACCTCGCGTGTGCGTTCGGCATCGGCATCGTCGCGTTCGCCTTCTTCGCAACGTAGCTCGAGCCGGTCTCCGCACGAAAGGACGTGCGAGCTAGCGCCTCGCAGCCGATTGACGCCAAGCGCCATGCGCCATCATGCGCGCAGTCGCCGACCGGGAGCGGCGGTAGGAGGCCGCTTCGACGGGTCACCTACTGCGCTGCGTAACCTGCACGTGTCGAGGATCGCCGATTACGGAGTCGGCGGCGGATCGCTCGATGGGAACGAATCCGCAAGCGTTTTATCGTACTCCGTCAGACTCGGGTCTTCCGGATCGGGCTTCCGGTCAGGCTCCGTCTCGGCGTCGCCATCGTCCTCATGTAAGTCATGCATGCGTCTCACCTACCCATGAAAAGCCGCGCCGGATCACGACGGGCTACGGCTGACCCATACCACCGCCCGCGCCGTAAATGTTGCCGGTCGTGTAAGACGCGTCTTCCGCCGCGAGTTGGACGTAGATCGACGCGAGTTCGGCCGGTTGGCCTGCGCGGCCGAGCGGATACGTTCCGCCGAAGTTCTCGAACTTTTCTTTGCTAGCGCCGCCGGAAATCTGCAGCGGTGTATAGATCGGTCCGGGCGCTACGCCGTTCACACGAATCCCCTTCGGCCCGAGCTCCTTTGCTAACGACTTCACGAAGTTCATCGTCGCTGCTTTTGTTTGAGCGTAAGCGTACAGCTCCGGTGTCGGGTCATACGCCTGCTCCGAAGTCGTAGCGATGATCGTCGAACCGGGCCGAAGGTGTGGAATCGCTGCCTTGAGGATGTAGAAGGGCGCGTAGATATTCGTCTTCATTATCCAGTCAAATTCTTCGTCGGGCACGTCCGTGATCTGGGGAAAAGCTTGCTGCCGTCCCGCGTTGCTTACGATGATGTCGAGTCCACCTAAGTCCTCAAGTGCTTTCGCGACTAGCTGTCGACAGAAGGTCGCTTCGCGCAAATCACCGGGGATCGCCACCGCCCTGCGGCCGGCGGCCCGGATAAGTGCGACGACTTCTTTCGCATCGGGTTCTTCGGTCGGATAGTAGTTAATCGCGACGTCAGCTCCCTCGCGTGCATAAGCGATCGCCGCGGCACGACCCATCCCCGAATCACCACCGGTGATCAGAGCTTTGCGCCCGAGTAAGCGGCCCGAACCTTTATAGCTTTTCTCACCATGATCCGGCGGCGGTTGCATCTTGCTTGCTAAGCCAGGCCACGGCTGCTTCACGAACACGTACGGCGGCGCCGGATACTTCGTCGTTGGGTCGGCAACGGGTTGCGCCGTGCTCGAATACGACGTCCCGTTTCCTTCCGCGCTCGTATTTTGTCCGTATGCCGGCGCGGCGGCCGCGACCGCTAAACCCGATCCTAACGATCCAATCAACTGTAGACGCGACACTGCCTTCTTGGGCGTACTGTTATCCTCGTTCATGGGCCTCATCAAAGAAACGTGCGATGTTCGACTCCGATGCGCTCTCGAGTACCCACGCCAGGAGCTCTTCACACAAAGCAACACGATCGATAAGTTATTTGCCGGAGTGAATTTGCGAAGGACGTCGCTCCCTCTGCAGTGACCGATTAGTCAGAAGGGATACGCCAGGTAGCAAGCTGCACGCCCTAGCGCGTAAGTTTCGGACGAATCGCGGGAATCGAACAAAATGTTCCCGAGGCGCGCGTTCGTCGATTTTAGTTCCCTCGATCTGGAAATCGTCGACTATGCGCTATCGGTGGTGCTGGAGTCGGTCGCGCGAGTCGACAACGATGAGGAAAGCGCGGTCGAGCGATCCGCTATCCGTCGACTCAAGCATCGGCTCAACATCGTCTACGAGAAGCTTCTGCCATAATCGTACGGGTGTGAAAATTCACGCCGCTCGTGACGAGATTACGGCGCCCAAAGCTTCCTCAAGCGAATCGTAGACGAATGCCTCGCTTGCCATGCCGGTCACCTCGAAAATGCGCCGCGCCTTCGTTCCTAAGGGTCCGAATCATCACGCTATCAAGAATCGAAGGCTCCGTCGGTACGTCTGCAGACAACCAACACCGAAACGAACGGTACGGGCGGATTCACCGGCTCATTCGCGGGTACGCTCAGGCATATGAAGCGCACGAACGGTTCTCATTCCAGCAACAACGGAACGTCGGGAGGCGAAACGCATCAACGCGAGACGCGCGCCGGCGGTAAACTCACGACCGCCCAGGGAATTCCCGTAACCGACGATCAGAATTCGTTACGTGCCGGCTCGCGAGGTCCCACCCTACTCGAAGATTTTCATCTTCGCGAGAAGATCTTCCATTTCGATCACGAGCGGATTCCCGAGCGCGTCGTGCACGCGCGAGGATATGGAGCGCACGGTTTCTTCGAAACGTACGAATCGCTTTCGGATATTACGCGCGCCGATCTTTTCGCGCGTCCCGGACAGCGAACGGAAGCCTTTGTCCGATTCTCGACCGTCGGTGGCAGCCAAGGTTCGGCTGACCTCGCTCGCGACGTACGCGGTTTCTCCGTCAAGCTTTACACGAATCAAGGCAACTGGGATATCGTCGGCAACAACATCCCGGTCTTTTTCATTCAAGACGCGATCAAATTTCCCGATCTGATTCACGCGGTGAAGCCGGAGCCGGATCGCGGTTTCCCCCAGGCGCAGACCGCGCATGACAATTTTTGGGATTTCATCTCGCTGATGCCCGAGAGCATTCACATGGCGCTATGGATCATGTCGGACCGCACGATTCCGCGCTCGTTTCGTTTCATGGAAGGTTTCGGCGTTCACACGTTCCGTTTCGTCAATGAAGCGGGCAAATCGACGTACGTGAAATTTCACTGGAAGCCCAAGCTCGGGTTGCAGTCGGTGACGTGGAACGAGGCGGTAAAGATCAACGGAGCGGATCCCGATTTTCACCGCCGCGATCTCTGGAACTCAATCGAGATGGGGGCCTTCCCGGAATGGGAGCTCGGCCTACAGCTGTTCGATGATACCTTCGCGGACACGTTCGACTTCGATATCCTCGATTCGACGAAACTTATCCCCGAAGAACTCGTCCCGGTTCGTCGCGTCGGTCGATTGGTGCTGGATCGCCTCGTCGACAATTTCTTCGCCGAGACGGAACAGGTCGCGTTCTGCACGGGCAACGTGGTGCCGGGCATCGATTTCACGAACGATCCACTTCTTCAGGGGCGCAACTTTTCGTATCTCGACACACAACTCAAGCGCCTGGGCTCGCCGAATTTCACGTTCCTCCCGGTGAACGCGCCACGGTGTCCCTTCAGCACGTTCCAACAAGACGGTCACATGGCGATTGGGAACCGGCGCGGTCGGGTGAACTACGAACCGAATTCCTATGAAGGCGCCGATCGCGGTCCCGGTGAGGCGCGTGGCGGGTACGCTTCGTTTCCGGAGCAGCTCACGGGCGAAAAGCAGCGCGTGCGCTCCGCGACGTTCGCGGATCATTACAGTCAAGCGCGGCAGTTTTACGTCAGTCAAACCGAGGTCGAACAGCGCCACATCGCGGCAGCATTCACGTTCGAGTTAAGTAAGGTTGAAGATCCGGCGGTGCGCGAGCGTATCGTCGGGCATCTGTTGCACGTCGATGGACAGCTCGCGTCCAAGGTCGCCGCCGGACTTGGCATGCGCGTCATGCCCGCACCTCCGACGCCGGCACTGGAACCGAAGACCGATCTCCCGCCCTCTCCTGCACTGAGCATCGCGCTCAACGGGCCAACGTCGTTCGAAGGCCGTAAGCTCGGCATTCTCGTGAGCGATGGCGTATCGGCGAAGCTGATTTCCGGGCTTACTCGCGCGATGAAGGCGGCCGGCGCGACCCTCGAAATGATCGCTCCCGCGATCTTCGGCGTCGAAGCAGACGACGGAACCCTTATCGAGGCGCAGCAGCAACTTGCGGGCGGTCCGTCGGTCCTCTACGATGCCGTCGTACTCGCATTCGGACCGACAGGGGCGCAGTCGTTCGCGGCGATGCCCGCCGCGCGGGACTTCGTGGCGGATGCATACGCACATTGCAAGTACATCGGTTACACCGAAGGTGCTGCGGATCTCCTGAAAGCGGCGCTCGGTGACCAGCCGCTTGATGAGGGCGTAATGCCGCTCGACGGCAAGCCCAGCATCGACGCGTTTGGCAAGGAACTCGTGAACCTTCGCGTGTGGGCGCGTGAGAAACCGAACGACACGACGGCCCTTGCGCCAACCAACGGTAAGCCGAAAGCACGGGCGACGACCAAAGCATCTCCGGCGAAGGTGCCCGCAAAGCGGTGATGCCCTTAGCGGTATCGCAGACGGTCCAAGACATTACTTCTCGAGCGTCGCGTCGCGCCGTGCTCTTCGACGTGGATGGGACACTCGTCGACAGCAACGGCGCGCACGCGAAGTCATGGCAAGCCGCTTGCGCGGCATTCGGATACGAGCGCGAAACCGCGTTCTTTCGGCCCCTCATCGGCATGGGCGCCGATCACATCTTACCGCTCGTGGACCCGGCATTAAGCGATGCGGATTCTCCCGGTCGAGATATCGCGGCGAAGCGTGGCGAGGTGTTTCGCGAGCGGCATCTCGCCTCCGTGCGTGCGACGCGTGGCGCACGCGATCTCGTGGAAGCCCTTCATCGCGGTGGCTGGCTTTGCGTCATCGCAACATCTGCCCAACCAAACGAACTCGAGTCGCTCCTTCGCATCGCAGACATCGATGGCTTTATTGAAACGCGGGCGACGAGCGAAGATGCCGACAACAGTAAACCCGCGCCTGACGTTGTCGAAGCGGCGCTGCGGAAAGCGCGAATAGAGCCACGTGACGCATTCCTACTTGGCGATACGCGCTTTGATATCGATTCAGCAACCGCCGCGGGCGTGCCGACGATCGCGCTCCGGTCTGGTGGTAGCTCGGATGCCGATCTCGTCGGCGCACGCGAGATCTACGACGATCCGGCCGATTTTCTCGAGCGCCTCGGGACGAACAGCGTTCAGTCTTAAGCCTGTCTGGAGACGGTGACGGGGAGCTTCGATTGGCGTCGAAGATGCGCAGCGTGAGCGCGACTCCCCGAGAGCAACCGTCTGCCGCCACCGGGTCCGGCGCGATTCCAAGCGGCACGGTTACCTTCGTCTTCACGGATATCGAAGGGAGCACGAAGCGCTGGGAGCGGGATCGTGCGGCCATGCAGTCCGCGGTCCGTCGGCACGACGAGCTCGTCCGCTCGGCAATCGTCGAACACGACGGCCACGTCTTTAAGACGATCGGCGATGCATTCTGTGCGGCGTTCTGGCGGCCGGAAGACGCGAGTTCTGCGATGCTCGACGTACAGCGTCGGCTCGCTGACGAAGACTTTTCCGCGGTCGACGGGCTGCGCGTTCGGGGTGCCATCCATACCGGGACGGCCGACGAACGCGGCGGCGACTATTTCGGGCCCGCGGTCAATCGCGTTGCGCGCCTGCTTGCGATCGGTCATGGCGGCCAGGTGCTCGTCTCCGGAGTGAGCGCAGATCTGCTGCAAGGCACGCTCCCGGCGCAGGCAACGCTACGCGATCTCGGGGAGCATCAACTCAAGGATCTCGCACGACCGGAATATGTCTATCAATTGCTCGCGCCGGGACTGCAATCCGAATTTCCGCCGCTCCGTTCGCTCGACGCGCTTCCGAACAATCTTCCGCGACAGTTGACGTCGTTCATCGGGCGCGATGCGGAGGTTGCCGAGATAACGGCGTTGATCGAAGCGCATCCATTGGTTACGCTTGTCGGATCGGGCGGGATCGGCAAGACGCGTACGTCTTTACAGGTCGCGGCAAATCTGCTCGACGGCTCCGGCGACGGCGTGTGGTTCATCGAACTCGCCCCACTATCGAGCGGCGACTTCATACCCGCCACCGTGGCACAGATCTTCAATCTGACGTTACCGAGCGAGGGTGACGCCGTCGAAAACCTCGCTTCGGCGCTCAAGGCGACGCGCGCCCTTTTGGTGTTCGATAATTGCGAGCATCTCGTCGACGCGGCAGCGCGTGTCGTGGCGGCGCTCGTAAAGGGTTGCCCGAAGCTCAAGATCCTCGCGTCGAGTCGTCAGGGCTTGGGGATTCGCGGGGAGCAGACGTTCCGGCTGTCGTCACTCGACGTCGTCGCGGAAAATCGCGCGAGGCCGCTGACCGCGAGTGAGGGCGTGCGGTTTGCCGCGATCGCACTCTTTACGGAACGCGCGAGTGCTATCGACAGGCACTTCATACTGACGGACGAGAACGCTCCAATCGTTGCGGACATCTGTCGTCGACTCGACGGGATTCCGATGGCAATCGAGCTCGCTGCGGCTCGTGTCAAGATTTTGAGTCCGCGTCAGCTACGGGATCGACTCGACGAACGCTTCCGGGTGCTTACCGGCGGTAGCCGTGACGCCTTGCCGCGCCAACAAACGCTACGGGCACTCATCGATTGGAGTCACGATCTCCTCGACGATCGCGAACGCATGCTGTTCCGGCGGCTCGGGATCTTCGTGGACGGATTTACGCTCGAGGGCGCCTCGGCAGTAGCAGCCGGCGAGGATCTCGACGACTTGGACGTATTGGATCTGGTGACATCGCTCGTCGACAAGTCTCTCGTGCTCGCGGCACCGAGCGGAGATGCGTTACGGTATCGCTTGCTGGAGTCGACGCGTGCGTATGCTTCTGAGAAGTTGCGAGAAGCGGGAGAGCGCGATCTGCTTGCCGGGCGGCATTTACGTTACCTTCGCGATCTGTTTGCGGACGTCCAAACACGACGAGAAGCGACGGGGCGCAATGCAGAAATGTTCGCCACCGTTTCGACGGAATTGGAGGACGTGCGGATCGCTCTTGACGGTGCTTGCATGCGTCCGGACATCGTCGCGGGCGCGCACTTGCTCGCGGCGGTCGGGCGGGCATGGATGCCGCTCGGACTCATAAGCGAAGGTATCGTTCGAAACGAGGCGTTCATCACGGCTCTCCCGCCCAACGAGGTGTTGCTACGAGCGAAGCTCTCGGCTACGCTTGCAAGTCTTCACCTGGACCATGGCAACGTTAGTCGTGCTTTGGTTGTTGCGAGGGAGGCATGTGCGTTTGCGCGCACGAGCGGTGACGCCCCGACGCTCGCCGTCGCTTTAACGTGGTATGCGCGTGTGAGCATTTATCAGCGAGATTTCGCGGATGCCGAGCGCGCCCTGATCGAAGCGGCCGCTATTCCTTCTCCGTCGGCGGTCCTGCGCGGTAATCTCATGGAGTGCCGCGCGCGTCTGAGTCTGTGGACCGGCGACGTCGATACCGCGGCCCGCGCGTACGAAGAGCGGATTGCGGATTGTCGTGCCCTTGGCAACCTCCGCGACGCTCACGTCAACAGCGGGAATCTCGCGTTCGTCGAACATATGCGCGGCAACTTTGCCCGCGCGATCGCTCTTTTGCGCGAGTTGCTTACCGCATTGAACGGCGGAGACGATCCTGAATTACGTGCGCAGGTTCTCGCCAACTTAAGTGGCGGTCTTATTGAAATCGACGATCTCCCCGGTGCGAAGGAAGCCGCTCGAGAGGCGCTCCTCTTGCTCGCGCGCAAGCCGGATCAGATGCTCGTCGCAGGGCTGCTCGCCGACGTCGCCTTCATCGATGGCTACGAGGGAAGATTTGCGCGAGCCGCACGCCTAGCCGGCTATGCCGATTCGGCCTTCGTGAAGGCGGCCTATCCGCGCACAGATCGGGATCAAAAACAGAGCGAGGAGCTCATGGCGAGTTTGAAGGCAAGCCTCGGCCTGCAAGACTACGCTCGCCTCGTCGCCGAAGGAAGCGCGCTCGCGCCCGAAGCCGCCGTCGCGCTCGCTCTTCAGCCGCTGTGAACGCGGTGCGTGCGCAATCGGCGATCCATCGTGAGGCAGAGCGCGGCGATGAGGATTCCCGAAACCGGGAGTAGCCACGTCACGAGATAGGGCTCGAGCGGCGACGCACCATGGACTTTGGGGAGCGATGCGGGCGCCTCCGACAAGCCGCCCTGGCTCGCGCGATCGGCGGCCGGAGCTGTCGGAAGCGCTTGCGTCTGCGCGATCGCCGACATCGGTACGGAAGCAGCTCCGACGACCAACAACGCCGACAAAATCGCTACCAGTGGCCTTCTCATTGCGCCTTCGTTCGGCCGTTGCCCATCGTGTTCGCTTCCACTTTGGCGCTATCGGACTTCGCGAGTGAGAGATGCTCTTCGACGACCGGCAGCGCCGTCTTCGCAAATGCAACGAGGTCGGGATTTTTTCCGGCTGCGATCTCTTTTCGAAAGACCTGCTCCATCTTCTCGTGCCCTTTTTCCTGACCCGCAAGGTAAGCGGATTCGAACGACTTTCCGTCCAGCTGGGACAACGAGGCCTTCTGCTGCTCGTTTTCGGCGCCGACCGTCATCGGAAGCGTGAAGCCGTCCTTCCTCGCGATCGCCGTCAATCGGTCGTTAGCTTTCGTATGGTCACCGACCATCTTTTCGGCAAACGCTCTTACGGTTGGATCGTTCGTCTTCGAAGCGGCAAGTTTGCCCTCAGCAACTTCGGCCATGCCGCCCTGTGCGGCTGCCGTAACGAACGCTTTATCGCTGGCGTTTGCTGCCGTCGATTCCGCGAACGCGGGTCCGGAGAAAAGCACTGTCGCCGCAGAAAGGGTAAGCACGGTGAAAGCTCGCCGGGGCGACGTCGACGAGAACGCGTGGGACGGTGATTCGAAGCGATTAGAAGACATGCGATCTTCTTACCATGCCGCCGGGTAGATCATTGACGCTTGCTCAGGTCTCGAACTGAAGAAGCAATACGTCGGGGACGTCACTCGATTAAGGAAAGGCGATCGTCCCCCGGCCCCTCGTCTTCGGAGAGTTCGGCGTCTCCGCCGATGTAGGCGTTCTCCCCCTCGGTATCTTCGATTTCAAAGTCGTCGAGCTCGGGAGTTTCGGGCGCGCGAACCGTGTCATCATTCATGCTGACGCTATACCCGCCGAGATCGAAAGCTCCGATGGCTAAGAGCCACGAATTCCAAAACGGACCAATAACAACGTAATCGCATCCTCGGCGGCGGCTGTTGGAAAGCCAGGAAATTTCCGCCTTTCCGTTAGCTCCATGCGCAAGGCATAGCCACCGTAGGACGCAGCGATTGCCGCGAGCGATCCGGCGACAATGCCGATGCTGCGAACGCCGTTCCCACGCTTGGCGACCTCGCCGCCACAAATCCCGCCCATCAACGTCCGCCAGATGAACACCGGTACCAATAGGCGTGAGGGCGCCTGAGGAAATTTGTCGCCAATCATCTCACCGGCGGCAAGAAGAGGAAGCATCACACGCCAGCGACGACTCGAACGAAAGAGTGCGACCGGTGGCGATAGAGAGCGCAAACCCGCGGCTGCCCCGATCGACGCGGCTCGAACGTAGGGGTCGAGCGAGTTGCCCGGCGGCTTATCATTCACCCATAGATTATGCGCCGGGGATCCTGTGCTCAAACGATCGACGAGCCCCGGCCGCCGTCTGCAGCGTTCGCTCGATCTCGTCATCCACGATTGCATCGTCGACCGCGATCGCGGTACGCGCGCCATCGGCGGCAGCGACGATCACCTGATGAATCGGCGTGCACATATCTCCGCAGGCGTAGACCCCGGCGACCGACGTGCGGTGCTCTTCATCGACGATGACGTGGCCGTCAGTCGTCAGCTCGCATCCGAGCGCGCGAGGCAATTCCGAGCGCTGGACGAGCGCCGCACAGAGAAACAGAACGTCGCACGGCACGCGGTGCCCATCCGCGAGTACGACCGTTTCGAGCGTTCCATCGTCGCCGACGAGCGCAACGGGTGCAGATGGATGGCAGGTAACGCCCGCAGCGCGAATCCACGCGGCGCGATTACCGTCGAGCGTCTCTGGATCGAGGCCGAAGGCTACGAGCTGGGGACTCCATCGGCGCAATTCTTGCGCGAGGCCAACGCTGTCCTCGGGAGTACCGAAGACGCCGATGCGCCGATCTCGAAACTCCCATCCGTCACAATGCGGACAGACGAACACGCTGCGACCCCAGCGCTCGCCGATGCCGGCGATCGACGGAAGCTCGTCGCGCATACCTGTTGCGAGCACGATGCGCCGCGCCCGAACGACGCGACCGCTCGCAAGCGACGCAGCGAATACATCTTCGCGAGCGAGCTGCGTGACGCGGTCTTCTACGATCTCGACCGTATCGTACGCGGCGAGATCGTCGCGCGCCGATGACTTTAGCGCACGCGGCGAATACCCGTCACGCGTGATGAAGCCGTGCATTTCCGTCGCCGCAGCATTCCGCGGCTTGCCATCATCACATACCACGACCCGTCGACGTCCCCGCCCGAGTACGAGCGCGGCGTTCATGCCCGCCGGGCCGCCGCCGACGATGAGCACGTCGATTATCTCGGCAACTTCACCAACCATGCCAAGCATATCCCCAACCTTTCAACGCCGGCGCTATATTGGCAACTGAAAGTGGCGCGATCGAGCGATCGCGCCACCTCAGTCGGACCCGCGTGGTCCGCGCACTTGCCCCACCTCTCGCCGATACCTCGGCCTTGCCACCGCTCCTGCGCGGAAAGTGCGAAAACGCGGGATGGGCTGGCTCGGTTGGGATACGGCATTTGTACCGACAAACGAACGACCCAATCACGCTTACTGGCTGACGAGCCAAAAATGTTTAATCGCGCTTCGGCCGCGTGTCTCGCGACGAAATCGATGTAGCAAGGATGCCGATACTCGTCAACGTATTGACGCTCATGAATTCTGAAGCACGAGCGGATTTGGATCGCATCGCTAGATCTATGACCGAGGCATGGAATGCCGAGGACGGCGCGGCATTCGCTCGTTGCTTTACGACTGATGCCGATTTCGTCAACATCTTTGCGCTGCACGTCGTCGGACGCGAGGCCGTCGCCAAGCAGCATCAGCTCATTTTCGAATCTATCTACCGCGGCAGCCGCAACGCCTTCTCCATCCTCGACGCGCGGGAGCTGTCCGCTAGTATCGTTCTCGCGCACATCGCCGCGGACCTCAGCGTGCCCACCGGGCCGGTCGCCGGCAAAGTAAAAACCCTCGCATCGGCAGTATTCGTCCGCGACGACGCCGGCTGGCTCATCGCGTCGTTCCATAATACCCGCGAGCAACAACCTTCCGGAGACTGACCCGCGGCGATTTCGGACGAGTCGCTTTCGAAGCGCCTTCGCGCGGTAGAGACCCGGGCTCGCGCGGGCAGCGCGTTCCGGACGCCATCTCCAAAACACCGCCGTCCGCATTCGGAGAGCTCTTTGGCGTTATCGCATCCTAGGTGGGGATCGTGCGTAGCACGCCCTCGACGGTTGCAGCGTAGCAAAGATGAGACAGAAGCGCGTTGGCGCGCTGCGCGCGAGAGTATCGCCACCACGGGCGTCCGAGACGCGTGGCCGGGATGAGGATCGTATCGCTCAGAACCCATAACGCGACGCCGAAGGCGAGACCCATACCGATACCGATCTTCGGCTGCCGCGAACGTACGACGGCGTACGCCAGCCCGAAGCCACCGCCAAATGCGTAGTGGACGACGCGACCGACCGTGCGCGGATTGCGGCGAAGCGTTTCCGATGGTAACAGCTTCGAGATGCGAGCGACCACGGCGACGATCGCTTCCGTTTCTTCATCCGGTTTTTCGGGATCGCGCTTGCGGTCGAAAAGTGCCGTGAAGCCTTCCTGAATCACGTCCATCGCAAGCGAACCGACAGCACCCGCTACGAGCGCGGCGACGATGTGCGTTCGCGGCGTTCCACGTTGGGATGCCTCGCCAGACGACGCGTCCTCCGCACGCTCCGCTTCGAGAACGATCCGCGAGGCCATGTTGCCGAAGATCAAACCGTGGAACGGGAGAACGCCGTACCAGTAGAGATATCCGAAGACGCCGCGCGGATCGAAAAAGGCCGTCTGTTTGAGCGACGTCCGCCCTCGCTCGTCGGCCGACGTCTCGAACTCGAGCCACGCATAGCCCGGCAATCGCATCTCCGCGCGCAATCGCAAAAGATGACCCGTTTCGTAGGCTTCGACGCGCCAAAAATCCAGCGCGTCTCCGACGCGAAGTTCGCTTGCGGAACGCCTTCCACGCCGTAGTCCGATGCCACCGACGAGGCGGTCCAGACGACCGCGCAAAGCCCACAGGTTGTCTGCGTAAAGCCATCCTCGGCGGCCACCCAGTTGCGTGAAAACGGAAAAGACGGCGCTGCTCGACGCGGACGTGTGACGCTCACGCCGATCGATGAGCATGCCGTCCGTCGCGCCCGTAAAGTTGCCCGGCAGCGTGCGGACGTCGTACGCATCGAACCACGTCGTTTCCGGTCCGACGGTCGAATATCGGTTCAGGGCACGACGGACGGCCTCTTCAAAGCCGATCGGACGGATTTGCGAGAAGTCGCGCAACGCACGATCGTCGCGGACCACCACGGGCGATCGCAGCCCGTCGATCAGCGGCCGCGCGATACGCGACGGTATCGGCGTAACCAGATGCACCCAGCCCGAGGAAAGGCGAGGCGTGAAGAACGGCACCACGACGAGTTTCCGGCGCAACGCGCGGATCGTCGCGTATTCCATCATCATGTCGTAATAGGACAGGACGTCGGCGCCGCCGATTTCGTAGATTTCAGATGTGGATGCGGAATTGGGGCGCGCGAGCTCCGCGACGAGATAGGCGAGCACGTCGCGTATCGCGATCGGCTGACACGGCGTCGCGACCCACTTGGGCGCGACCATGATGGGAAGACGCTCGGTGAGGTACCGCATCATCTCAAATGAGGCACTCCCGGCACCGACGATCATAGCGGCACGAAACTCCGTTACCGGAATTCCGCTCCGCCGGAGCACGGCACCGACTTCCTGTCGACTTCGAAGATGCGGGGAAAGATTCTCCCCTTCGACGCCGAGGCCACCGAGATAGATGATGCGTCCGACGCGCGCTTCTCGAGCCGCGTCTGCAAACGTCGACGCGATCTCGCGATCGACTTCGGCGAAATCGGCATCTTCGCGACTCATCGAATGAATGAGATAATAGGCGGCGTCGACATCGTGCAAGGCTCGCTCGATGCTCTCCCGATCCGATAGGTCGCCCTCGACGATTTCGGCGCCGACGAACCGTTCGCGCAGCCGCCCGGAATCGCGGGCCACGACCCGTACGGCGTGGCCCGCTTCGAGCAGACGCGGCACGAGCCGGCCGCCGATATATCCGGTCGCGCCCGTGACGAGAACCCGCACTACGATCCCCTCAGGTCGTGCTCTTACGAACCCGACGCTTTATGGTTTTTTTCTTGGCGCTTCCACGCTTGACCGTGCCGGTTGCCTTCTTCGCCCCACTCCGCCTCATTGCACCGTCGTCCTTTCCGAACTCAGCGCGCAGTATTTCCTTTGCTTCTTCGAGCACTTTGAGCTGCGCCTTCGGCAGATTTTTTCCGGCGCGGTTGATGTAAAAGGTCAACATCGACATCGCGGAACGGTATGGGGTCGTCTTGCGGCGCGACGAACGCTCCGCGTCGTGTTCGACCGTTTCCGCGATGCGTTTCGGATCGCGGCTCGCGAACGTTCCGGCTTTCACGTCCATTGCGTCGCTCGTCTCGGTCACATGTTGCGACCACTTCTTCTTCGTTGCCGTTGCCATACGCGTTCTATACCCAAATGAGTATGGGATACGCTAGAGGCCGAGCGACCTCGCCATCGCGCGTAGCGGGCGCCACGTGCGGCGTTTGGGTTCCGTGCCGATCAGGCCGAAGCGGCGGCGATCGATCAGACGATCGGCGAGGCCTTCGATGGCGACGATCTCGATCGAGTGCTGATCGAACGCGACGCCATACTTGTTGTCGCCGAGGCGGCGCATGCGTGCGTTGAGATCGCCCGTCATGCCGACGCGGCCGAGTTCTTCCGCCGGCAGGCGCCGAATCTCGTCGAACACCGAGAGATCGTCTTGCTGGCCGTAGAGAATACCGCGGGTGAGGCGCTCGTGAAGATTGATGCCGACGCTGACGCAGCCGCTGTAGCCTTCTTCATCGGCCGCGCGCACTTGACGCTCGGTCGCGAGGTAGCTTCCCGAGAGCGCGCTCGACGCGATGCGGCGCACGAAGCCGTCGACGACCGGATCCCAGCCGCCGTCGACCACGAAGCCGAGCGTCGTGCCCGACCCGTTATCTTCCGGATCGGGCTTCGCACGTGCGATGATACGCGCGGTCTCGAGCAGGCAGAGCGGCTCGTACTTGCGATCGATCACGCGATCGGCCCACACGGGCTGATTGATGAAATCGTTCGGATCCAAATAGTCGCGGCGCAAACTCGACCAACGATAGGCGCGCGAGAACGACCAACGGTTTTCGTAGTCCATCGTTTCGACGAGTCGCGACGCGAGGTCGTTGACGATGCGCGTATCGGGATCTTCGTTGACGATACGTGCGGACGCTTCGATCGCGTCGGCGCGCATCGAGCGATGGCGCCCCGTAAAGCGGCCGCAGAGCATCGGGTCGATCGACATCGTGGCGCGCCCATAGCCGGACGAGCAATCGATGACTTCGTCGACGCGACGGCCCGCGCCATGTAACATCTTCACGGCGGCTCCGCGCCACGCACGGTCGACCATTAGCGCCGTGCTGACCGGCGCGACGACGCCGAGCGCGATCGCTATGCGGCGCGCGTCGTCGAGGCGGCGCGCTTCGCTCACGACGATGCGCGTGGAACCGGGCATGCCGGCAAACGACGCAACGAGCTCGTCGCCGAGGCGTACGTCGACCTGCGTCTCGATCTTCGCTGCGTCGGCGGCGTCGTCGGCTTTGCGGCTAAACTCGGCCATCGTTACGCGAGCCCTGCATCGAGCGAACGAATGCCTTCGGCTGCGATCTCGCGCTCGCGTTCGGATCCGATCCGCACGAAGCGCTCGTAGGTTTCGCGCAGATCTTCGCCGTTGTAGGACCGTTGCAGCGCCGAGAGCACCTCGGGACGCAGACCGTCCGCACGTTCCTCGTACAGTGCGTCGTGGAGCACGCGCGCGAGCTTCGCATCGTTGAGCTCCACGATCATCGAAATCAAGTTGCGCCGCGCGCCCTCGCCGTATTGCATCGCGTGTTCGTGGTGCAGCAGCGTTGCCGGCCACGTATAGCGCTCGACCACCTCGGGCACGGGAACCGGTACCGACACCGGCGTCGCCGCGGGTTGCGACACACCGACGTGAGCGTGCACGTGTTGGTGCTCGGGCTCCGGTTCGACGTCTTCGAAGTGCTCATCCAGAGTAATCGGTTCGACATGTTCTTCGAGCGCAACCGGTTCGACGAGCTCTTCGGGAGCATCCGGCTCGACGTGCTGTGAGGCAACGGCTTCGGCGGGCTCTTCGGGAGCGACCGCTTCGACATGTTCTTCCGGAGCGACGGTATCGACGTGTTCCGGAAGAGCGACCGCTTCGACGGGTTCTTCGGATGTAACGTGTCGATCGATGTGTGGTGCCGGGGGCACGAACGCAAAGTCGTCGGCAACGTGCTCCGCCTCGGGAGCCGGCGGTATGAACGCGAACGCATCGTCGTCGTGCTCGTCGTGCTCGTCGTGCTCGTCGTGGTTGTCGCGATCGTCGTGATCCTCGACATACGCGGGCTCGTAAAACTGTTCGCCTTCCTCTTCCGTTTCCGTCGTCGGCGATTCGTCTTCGACGACGTGCGCTTCCAGAGCCGCAGCCGGCTCGGATTCGAGCTCCGATTCCGTTTCGGGCTCCGCTTCCGTCTCGAGATCGGGCACGGCCACGAGCGTCGCGGTCGTTGCGGCGCGATGCGCTTCTTCGCGACGTTGGCGTTCCGCCGCGCGCTCTTCGAGCAACGCGTGCGCGCGCGCCTGACGTTCGACAAGGCGTTCTTCGGCGCGACGCTTCTCTTCGTCGAGCGCCTCTTGTTCCAACCGTTCTGCTTCGGCGCGTTCCGCGGCTTCGCGTTCCTCGGCCTCCGCCGCCTCGCGCTCTTGCTCCGCGATCTCGTCCTCGGTCAGAGGCGGTTTCACGAGCGGAGCGGGCGGAACGAACGCCGGCATCGCGGACGACTCTGCGTACGCGTCCTCATCGGCGTCGAGATCGTCGCGACGCTTCGGAACCAGCTGTTGGAGGAAAGAGAACATCGGCTTCTGCGTACGTCCTTCGCTATGCCCAGCGTGGATCGTGGAGACGATCCACGATCGCACGGAGTGTGTCGTCGAGCTCGATGTCGAGTCCGGAGAGCATGCGCTCGTGGCGCGCGACCGGATTCTGATAGAGCAACGCGGCGAAGAGCAACTTCAAGCGCTCGCGATAGCGCTTGAGGGCCTTGGAGAGGTGCGGATCGCGCGCCGATTCCGTCGGCATCGCCTCCGCTAAGATCAGGTTGAGCACGCTGCCGTTCGGCTGCGAACCCGGCGCCATGTAGCTCTCGAAATCGTGTCCGATCGCGCCGCGCAACTGATCGTCGGGAACCGGCAGGGCGTCGTAGGAAACGTGCTCGCCATCGGCCTGTTTGATCGCACCGATCGCGAGCGCGGCCGTATGGGCGCTCGACTCATCGTAGAACTGATTGGCCCAATCGGCACGCGCTTCGAAATCGGGCGAAGCCGCTTGAAGGAACGGCGTGCGCAGATCGGCGCGCGCGCGTTCGTGGACGCTCTCCCACTGCTGCTTCACGTGCGTCGAAGCGCCGAGTAACGAGCGCGGCACGAGCGCGCGCATCGCGAAGAAGTGGCGGTACGTACCGAGCGCCTCGATCGAAAGCGCCGTCTCCGCAACGCGGCGGATCCGTTCGGCTTCCGCGGCGTCGAGCACGATGTATCCCGTGAGACCGTACGCCTTCGGCACATCGGAGGGTATGGGCGGCACGGCCGTTGCGACGGAAGCGACGGACGCCTCGACGGCTTCGGCGACCGCGACCGCAATCGCCGGTGCGACCTCGGGCGGCGGAGCCTCGACCGGCGCGGCGCCGTGTCCGTTCCCATTTCCATTGCCGTTACCGTTACCGTTGCCGTTGCTCGTCGACGCGCTCGCCGCATACTCCCGACCGAAATCGTGCGGGATGAAATGCTCGACGCGCGTTTCTTCCACGGGTGCCGGCGCAACCGGAGCCACGGGCGGCGGAACCGGAGCGGCGGGCGTTGG